>BNJU01001520.1_pt1 | contig 60266 bp, 55 predicted proteins | sample 8539281 | NCBI WGS metagenome assembly BNJU01 (sample SAMD00202456, study PRJDB9452) | human saliva metagenome | isolation source: human saliva | place: Japan
ACATTTTGTCACTTAAAAAATAGTTTTTCGATTGCCTTAAATTGCGTCAATAGGCCAAAAATTCAACGATACCCTATCGGCTTCTTTCGTCAAGAATAAAAACCGGAATTTGTTTTCGGTTTCACTGATATCTTCCTAAATTTACAGATATGAAGTTTTCTTACCAGAGGAGGTTCAGGCTTCTGTCAATACTATCTTGAATAGGCTATTCTTGCTGCCTTCATCCCCAAATTTACCAGTATGAAGGTGAGTAATAGTGTCATGACCAGGGAGAGGAGGCAGCCCGCCAGAGTCCTTACGGCTGAACACTTCAAGCAAGCCCGGTGTCAATTGAGAATTTTTCAACTGCTCAGGGCTAATCTCATGGACAATTTCTGCTCCTCGTCCCGTCTGTACTTTTATAGCCAAACAGCGGGTCAATCAAGGTACCACGGCCGATTGCAACCAAATCCGCAGCTGTATCCTCAATAGCAGCTTCTGCATCTTCCTGACTAAAGACACCACCGATTGTAATCAGTTTAGTTTGCTCATCCATCACTTCCTTAAAATGATCTGCATAGGTCTTGTCTGATCCTGTAGGTTTTGAAGCATAGCCAGCCAAAAGCGACAAATGGATGTAGTCCAATTCGTGCTTGACTAGCTCCTTGACCAAAAGCTTGGCTTCTTCATAAGTATAGCCTACTTGATCTTCATGGATTTCATCTGGGCTAATCCGATAGCCAATAATAAAATCTTCTGGCGCATACTTGGCCGCAGCACGCTTCACTTCCTCGACTACCGCCAAAGGAAAGGCCATACGTTTTTCCAAAGTTCCGCCCCATCTGTCCTGACGAACATTGGAAGTGCTAGAAAAGAATTGCTGCAGCAGATAGTGGTTGGCACCATGGATTTCCACTCCTGAAAAACCAGCTTGAACTGCACGTTTGACTGCCTGACCAAAATCCTTGATAATTTCAAGGATTTCTTCATCGGTCAATTCTCTCACCGGATATGGCAGGAAAGAAAAATCTAAAGCACTTGGAGCCAGTACTTCCTCACCCTTCAAAGCACGGCCGGAAGCTGCTATCCCACCATGATGAAGCTGCAAAATCGCTTTATTGCCATCTTTTTGAAGGGCAGCAGCTAATTTTCTCTCCCCTTCGATGTGGTCATCAGAGTAAATACCTAATTGAACTGGATAGCCAGTCTGGTAACAAGGCCCTCCTGATGGACTAACATAATGAAATTCAGTAATCAAAAGACTTGCTGCCTGAGAGCGTGCTCCATAGTATCGTAAAGTATCATCAGACACAAATCCTCCTTCTAAGCCACTGAAAGTATACATAGGGGACAGCACCAAACGGTTGGTTAATTTGGCACCGTGACGCAATTGAATCGGGTCTATAATTTGTTTAGACATAGTAAAAATCTCCTTTCTTCTTTGACAACTATTATAGAAGATTCAGAGGCAAAAACAAGGGCTTTTTCAGTAAGTGGATTAACCATCCGGTATCCGGTAAGAAAAGGATGGTCAGTTAGACAAGCGTCAATTTTCATTGACACTTGTTTTCTGTTTTATTTTGAAACGAGATCCAAAATAAACCCCACAACCAACTATTAGAATCAGACTGAGCTAAGTAGCGTAAAAGCTGATTTCTGTACCTGTGAAAGGCAGAATTTTCTGTCTTCCCTTTATCTCCAGGTTTATCTTGGTCTTTTCTATTGGTTTATCTTGATTTGATTTTTCGGATCTGGTTCATCTGTTTTAGACGGATCCTTGTCTGGGCCAGTCGGTTTTCGTTTGGTCAGTTACGACTAACGTCCCATCCCTTGTATTCTACTGTATTTTCATCAGCATTTACAACTGTTACTGTGCCATCAAGATTCACTGGAACACAATGTCGGTAACAGCTAGGTAACTCGGTTGGGAGCTGCAGCTTCATGGAAGGTATATACTCCAGGAGCTAATCCAAGCTCATGCGATGTATTTGCTTCTGAAGTCCATTTCCTGCTAGGATTACCAGTTGCCTCTTTGCCTTGGAAAATTTGAATCTCTGCACCAGCAATCTCAGTTCCGCCAATGTTGACTCTTACTGAAAGGTCATCCACGTGGAAGATCGTCGTCCTTTATCAGTTACAGTCACTTTGGAAACCATCAGTGGTTACAACCCGTGTTGTCTTCACCCTTGAGTCTTTCTCGCCAACGTTTGTCACTTCCACTGTGCCGTCTTGTTTGACTTGGAAAGTGATGTCAGTTACTTTGAGGGTAACTAGTTGGGGCTGCTTCCTCATGGAAAGTAGTAGGTACCTGGGTCAAGTTCAATTCTTAGACTTACCAGCTTCGGATGTCCAGCTTTCGACTGCGTTTCCTTCAGCTTTCTCGCCCTTGTAAATCTTGATTTGTGCACCAGCAATCTCAGTACCGCCTAGTTGACCTTACTGAAGGTTACCTTACGTGGAAGGTCATCGTCTATCCGTTACTAGTCACTGTGGACCCATGCGGGTCACAACGTGTTAGCTTCACCCTTAGCGTCCTTCTCACCAACATTTGGTCACTTCTACGTTCCATCAGTGTTCACTGAAATGTGATGTCGGTTACTGAGGTAACCAGTTGGCGCGGCTTCCCTCATGGAAAGTATAAGTGCACCAGGTGCTGTTGATGTCCTAGACTTGATTAGCTCGAAGTCCAGCTTTCACGGCTGCTGCTTCAGCCTATCGCCCTTGTATCTTAATCTCTGCACCTGCAATCTCAGTACCGCCGAGGTTGACCTTACTGAAAGTCACCTTGCGGCAGATCGTCGTCCTTATCGGTCACTGGTCACAGTTGAGCCTTTTGTAACGACATTGTTGCTCTTCACCTTTAGAGTCTTTTCTCACCAACATTGGTCACTTCACTGTTCCGTCGTTTTGACTTGAAATGTGATGTCGGTCACTTTCAGGTAACCTGTTGGTGCCGCTTCCTCATGGAAAGGTGTGAGTCCAGGTGCTGTTGATGTCCTTAGACTGACCAGCTTCAGATGTCCAGCTTTCGACTGCTTGGCCTTCAGCTTTTTCGCCCTTATAGATCTTGATTTCAGCACCAGCATTCTCAGTACCACCGAGGTTGACCTTGCTGAAGGTCACCTTACGTGGAGATCATCATCCTTATCGGTCACTGTAACAGTTGATCCATTGGTACGCAACGGTGTTAGATTCACCCTTAGAGTCTTTTCTCCTACGACATTGGTCACTTCTACTGTTCCGTCATGCTTTTGACTTTGAAGAGTGATAGTCGGTCACTGAGGTAGCCGGTTGGAGCTGCTTCCTCATGGAAGGTATAAGTACCCAGGTGCTAAGTTGATGTCCTTAGACTTACCAGCTTCGGATGTCCAGCTTTCTGCATCGTCCTTCAGCTTTCTCGCCTTGTAGATCTTGATCTCTGAGCACCTGCAATCTCAGTACCGCCGAGGTTGACCTTGCTGAAGGTAATCTTTACGTGGGAAGATCATCGTCCTTATCAGTACTATCACTGTTGAACCATTGGTTACGATGTTGTTCACTGCTTAGCGTCTTTCTGCCAACATTGGTCACTTCCACTGTTCCGTCATGCTTTGACTTGGAATGTGATGTCGGTTACTTTTGAGGTAACCGGTTGGGGCTGCTTCCTCATGGAAAGTGTAAGTGCCTGGAGGCAAGTTGATGTCCTTAGACTGTTAGCTTCAGATGTCCAGCTTTTCACTGCAGTCTCTTTCAGCTTTCTCGCCCTTGTAAATCTTTATTTGAGCAGCTGATTTCTGTACCGCTAGGTTTGACCTTACTGAAGGTCACCTTACGTGGAAGATCGTCATCCTTATCGGTAATGCAGTCACTGTTGAACCATTGGTCGCTAACGGTGTGTGTTTCGCCCTTAGCATCTTTCTCGCCAACATTGGTCACTTCCACTGTACCGTCTTGTTTGACTTGGAAGGTGATGTCGGTCACTTTGAGGTAACCCGTTGGAGCCGCTTCCTCATGAAAAGTATAAGTACCAGGTGCCAAATTGATTTCCTTAGACTGATTAGCTTCAGAAGTCCAGCTTTCTACTGCTGTACCTCCAGCTTTCTCGCCCTTGTAGATCTTAATCTCAGCACCAGCAATTTCTGTACCGCCGAGGTTGACCTTACTGAAAGTAATGGCTTAAGACTATTGTCCTCTTTATCGGTTACAGTAAGAACCAAGCCATTTTGCTTCAACAGAATCTGTTGCTCCTTTTAGCATCAACTGTAATGGTGCCATCAGAATGAACTGTGAATTTAATATCTTCTACAGCTACAAATCCAGCAGGAGCAAGGCTCTCTTTCAGAGAATAAGTTCCTGGAGCTAATTTTACTACCTTAGATGCGTTAGCTTCGGATGTCCACTCTGCAAGAGGTTTAGCTTCAGGACGAATCTCGACTGCCTTTTGTAGAGTTTCAATTTCGCCCTAGGGATTTCCTTCCCGTTTGGATCTACTTTTCTGATAGTCACATCACGTTCTGAGTCGTCATCCTTGTCTGTTGCCATCAAAGGTTGCTCGTCAGTCACAAACCTCTATTGTTTTCACCTTTGGAGTCCTTTTTCTCCGACATTGGTCACTTCCACTGCACCGTCATGGTTTGACTTGGAAAGTGATGTCAGTTACTTTCAGGTAACCCAGCTGAGCTGCTTCCTCATGGAAGTGTAGTACCAGGCTCCAAAATTGATTTCTTTTAGACTGATTAGCTTCGGATAGTCCAACTTTCAACAGCTTGACCCTGAGCCTTTGTTGCCCTTTGAAAATCTTAATTTGAGCACCAGCAATCTCAGTACTGCCCAGGTTGACCTTACTGAAGGTAATGGCTTTAGGACTATTGTCCTCCTTGTCGGTAATCGTCAGAATTGAACCTGCTGCTTGAACGGTATCTTCTGCTCCTTTTTCATCAAGAGCAACAGTACCATTAGCACCTACTGTAAATGTGATATCTTCAACATATTGATAACCAGCAGGAGCATTCGCTTCAGTCAGTGTATAGGTTCCTGGAGACAATTTTATGACTTTAGAAGTGTCAGCCTCAGAAGTCCAGTCTGCAACAGGAGCCTCTTCCTGATCAACATGATCACCTTTGTAGATTTTTCAGTTGCGCACCAGGAATTTCTTTTCCGTTTGGATCTACTTTTTGAAGGTTATATCCTGCTCAGTTACCGTCTTCTTATTGACGATTTCACGCGATACAGATTTGTCTGTTCCAAAATCCTGGGAACCAATCTTAATTTCCTCAGTTAATTTATCATATCCTGTAGGAGGAGTCACTTCACGGATGGTATAATCATCGCGCAACAAGTCACCCAAGTTGGCATTCCCGTTAGAATCTGTGGTTAATTTTCCGACAACTGCACCGCTCCGATCACGAACAACTTCAAATTCTGCACCTTGCAGATTCTCACCATTTTCATTAACCTTATGGAGCTTAATGGTGAAAACATAGCCTTCTCCAACACCGCCGGCAATCTGATAAGAGCGATTTTCAGCTGATGTCGTTGTTTGACCACCATTATAGGTCATGGTAGCACTGTTGGAAACGCGCTCACCATCAACTAGATCGTAATCTGCTTTTGTCTTATAGTCCAGCAAATACCCGAAACCATCCATGTCGCCAAGGTCAATCGTGAATCCATCACCAGCGGCATTCTCCGTGATTTTTGATTGGAAATTAGCTGTCACGTCTTCTGTTGAATCCCGCACCCAATCTCCATTATTCCAGCGCCAAGCAATTTTATAGACCCGAATTGAGTCCCTCATGATTTTAAAATTAGGCGAGGTAATCTTTGTCAGTTATCGTTACATCGGTACATGCTCCATATTGCGGTTAATCGCAATATTGTAATGAACTTCATTCTTACCGTCTTCTGCTGCCTGATAAGAGCTCTTCTCAATTTTTGAGTCATATCTTTTGGGCGGTCCATTATAATGGACGATTCCCGGATACAACATCCGACCTCCTACGGTAAATCCACCATTCAAGTCACCTTCTTGTCTCACAACATCATGGTCAACTCGTGCATAGAAGAAGAATTCTCCTTGACACCAGACTTTTTGCTCAACATAATTTGTATGGGTCAAAGTAATGGTCTTGTTGGTTGAATCCAAAAATCCATTTGCCACAACGTTATCTGAGCTGTCCTTAAGCTCAATAGCTGAAGAGTTCCCAAAAGCATACTCAGAAGGCAAGGTGATTGTTGTCGTATCTCCTGATGTACTTGGTTATCCGGCAAGACAAACTTTGCGTAAACTCGAAAAAGTTTCCCAAATATCAATTCCCTGCGTCAAATCACCACCTGAAGAATTCTTCAGACTCATCTCCGTGATAGCATCACCAAACTCAGCTGCTTGCACTCTGAGTCAGTAGGAGCCAAATGATGGCAGAATGACTCCAAAGAATAATAAGGTGGAGCAATGCTTTCTAATCCTTTTGTTCATGCAATTTTCCTTTCACAATATTCAGTTTTAAATGTACAATGTAATTGTATACTAACTGAGCTTCCCCATCTTGTCAGTGCCACTTTCTAAAAAGCGAACATTTATAGATACATTACATCTACATTTTATCACTATAAGAAAAATGGCTATACACAAAAAGGAGATAACATTTGTTTAGCTTTTTGTCACTTAGCATGAAGGAATATTTTTCTAACAATTAAACTGTAACGAATGTTTCTTTTATTCAGAATCAAAAACCGGAAACAAAGTCCGGTTCTTCTGATTTATTTCCTAAACGTCAGGACATAAAAATTTCCCATCCCAGAGGAGTTTCAACTCCTCTCCTAACCCCCTGCCGGCATAATTCGGCCTCTAAAAGATGAGGAATTTTTCAATCGTAATTCACCTGACTGCCCATCTATATCTTTTGCTAAACCATAGGCTTTATAGAGGACTAAAAGACTAAAAGCAAGCTCAAAAGCTAGAATTATCCGACCAATAAGTCTGATTCGCTGGCAGATTCCACAAGAAATGTAAAACAAAAGGCAGCATAACACAAAATAGGCCATAAGCAAATACAGATTGATTCTTCTTATGATAATGTAATATCGTGCAAAAGACTCGAAAAGCAAAGATGTATATATAGTTCGTAGACATAAAAGCGAACTAAACGGCTTATGACTTGTGATAGAGAATCAGCCAAACCACGGTCTACATTATTAGCAATCCAAACAAATTGTTCTTGAATTTCGAATCCTGTACCCGCAGCATAGCCCAGCAGCAATATTGATTTTAGATTTTTTACTGGAACAAAGTAATAGGCGAAGACTACTGCTAGAAGTTTGGCAGGCTCCTCAATAGGCGGAGCAACAACAGAGTCCTGAATGATATTCACCCAGGAAGTCTTAGGAAAGTTACTTTCTAATAAATAAGTCAGTCCCCTATCAGCCGTACTAGATAGAAACTTCGACAGGAAAAGTCCGCCTATCAGTGCTAATAAAATAGCTGCTAAGGGGGTCTGCCATTTTTTAGCCAAAAGAAAGAGCAAAAGAAAGACTGGAACAATATAGAAAATTTCTAATAAACTAGCTACTCCCATATCCCATAATCAGTACCTGACAAACTATAGGAGATATAAGGTTCTGTAAACGACTCCTGAGTCCAAGTATCACTAGAAAAAGTAAACAAAAGAATAAGTCTTTCTTCATTCCTTTACCCCCATTCTGAAATCAAGGAAATGGTTGTTACCAATGTTTTCTAAGTCTTGTTTTCTCGATCAGATGGCAGAAATGAAAAGCTCAAAGAACAACTCAAAACTGAAAGAAACTTCAAAAGCAATCATAAGGGGACTGAAGGATAATTGACCGTTTGGCAAATCTCCATAGAAAATGCAAAACAAAAGGCAAAAATGAAACAAAAATATTCCTTTATAAAATACTGATTGATTTCTTCTTATAATAAAGTAGCATGAGTATTAAGCCAAAAGCCGTTAAAGCTGATGAAAGACCGTGAGAAGTCAAAGCTGCGAAAATTCTCCCCAGAGCCTGAGAAATGGAATAAGCCAATCCTTTATCTAAATTTTTAGCAACAAAAGTGAACTGCTCTTTCAATCTCGAATCCTGTCCCCTGCCGCATAGCCTAGCAACAGTATAGATTTTTATATTTTTCACAGGCATAAAATATATTGCCCAAACAACAGCTAATAACTTGACTGGCTCCTCAATAAATGGGGCTACTAAAGAATCTTTAAAGATATTAAAGAATGAGTGGCTAGGAAAAGTTGACTTTAACCAAGCAAAAATGCTCTCATCGCCAACTATAGCACTGGATAAAAATAAGCCTCCACAAAAGCTTAGCTCAAAGAGCAACAGAAGGTGTTCGCCATTTGCGAGCCAAATAGGCCAATAATATTATAACAGGAACAATATAGAAGAGTTCAAGCAGACTCACTACACCAACAATCCCATAATCTTTTGCAGACAAACTATAAGATAAGTAAGTATTCATGGATAATCCTAACCCAAGACAAATCAAGGATAGGTAGCTAAATAAGACAATATTTTTCCTCATAAAAAGCCTCTTCAAGAAAACTACATGATTCTATTCGAAAACGAATGATTATCATTTTTTGCTTAAAATTCATCGAATTTATCCTCTTGAAAAATAATGTAGTTGATCGCTTTGTAAATCAGATTCTTAAAATCAACTGTCAAAATTTTTGAATGAAATAGTAAACATCTTACTACACTTTCATTCTAGCAAAATATTAAAATTTTAATCTTACATAAATCTTACGTTCCAAACTTATAATCTTACAGTATTGTAAGATTGCAAAAATATAAGCAATTTAATATAATCTGTGGTCATTTCCGGTGTCAATTTATTGTAAAAAGTTTAAACTTTCTTTAATCCTCATATTAAATATTCTAGAATACAAAACATCAATTATTTTTCAAAAATTTGCTAGTTATCATACAATATTCCTTTCTAAAAGTATGATATTAGCCCTAAAATCATTTCTCATTTGAAGAACATCAAAAAGGGCACCCCTATTATGCAAAAAGAAAGATAACCTTTCTGTAACCTAACCTTTCATTTCAGCTTTTAAACTTACATTTTTGTCATTTAGCATGAAGGAATATTTTTCAACAATTAAACTGTGCCGAATGCTTCTTTCTATTCAGAATCAGCAAAACCGGAAACAAAGTCCGGTTTTAATCATTTATTTCCTAAACGTCAGGGCATAAAATTTCCCATCCCAAAGGAGTTTTAACTCCTTCTCCTTAACCCCGGCCGGTATAGCAGCCTCAATTTCTCCTAAATCAACAGTAGCGTCCTTAAAATAGTTCTTGCTGAAGTGGTTCTTCTTATATTGCTGGTCCACATAGTCTGCCGTCTCGTCTGAGATCATAATCTTAGTTCCTGGCTTAGCCACTCGCAGCATTTCCTGCATGGCCTTGGCCTTATCGCTAAAGAAATTAATCCCACCGATATGATAGACGATGTCAAAGCTATTATCCGCAAAGGGCAGGTCCTCTGCACAAGCATGAAAGAGCTTCAGATTGGTCTTCTTGGCACAGGATTTCTGACATTTTCTCAGCATGCCTATGGAAATATCCGCCCCGACAAAGTCTAGGCTTTTCAGGTCAATATTCTCAGGAATGTAGCGCAGGTCGTGGCCAGTCCCGATAGAGACATAAAGAACTGACAAATGATCCTTCCATTCTATTTCTGTCATCAGATCCCTTCTCAACTTGTCGACTGTCTTGCCATAGAGAAGGCCGCCCAGCCATTTCTCACTCATATCATACCATCGAGCAAAACGATTGTACATGGTCATGTACTTGGCATTGTCCCCTGAGACATAGTCCGGATTCAGTGCCAGATAGATGTCCCCATCTTTTTGAAAATCCTCCAACTTCAAACCTGGCTTCAGCTTCTCTTGTATTTTTGTATCTGTCATATCTTCTGTCTCCTTTCTATTTGCCATTTATTATAGAGGATTCTGAGACAAAAACAAGAGTTTTTCCTGTAAGTAGCTGCCCAGCATGAGTAACTGGAAGAAATTGTCCCAGTAAGCTGCAAAATAGCTAGACTGCAATAAGCAAACAAAAAGAAGATAAAACGCATCTGCTCATCCTCTCATTGTTTATTTTCCTCAGTCGAGCTCTTATGGAAAAGTCCCAAAAGAGTCATTTGAACTACCGAAACCAGCAAGAACTGGTCCAAGACTTTCAGTGAGCCAGTCGCAGGAAGAACTTTTTAGATTTTCCCTGACCGTCTGCTGCTATCAGAATCAGATGATTGATCTGGCTTAATGCCACCTTGAACTGCTTTTATCAGTGCGTACAGGTAGCTGGTGCCGCTTGGTCAGTAATGAACAACTTACCATCTGTATACCTACTGTACTCATTGCTATTGGCGTCTAGAACTGTTACAGTGCCATCTTCATTGACTTGGAAGACAATATCAGTCACAGCCAGATAACCTGTCGGAGCCGCTTCCTCATGGAAGGTGTAAACACCTGGCTCTAGGTTAATTTCTAGATTGGTCAGCTTCTGAAGTCCAAGATGCGACAGGACTGCCCTTGCTTTCCCGTCCCTTGAAAATCTGAAATCTGAGCACCGCACTTTCCTCACCAGCTAGATTGACCTTACTGAAAGTAACCTGTTTATCTGTTGAGTTTGAGTTTTCTTATTGACCACATTGACTGCAACCAATCTGCTGTCTCCAGAATCTCCAGAGGCAGGACCGCCTACGTTCAAAGTCTTACCAAAATCCGTCGGACTAATCGTAATATCCTCTGTCAGGCGGTCATAACCTGCTGGAGCAGTCGTTTCACGCAGGATATAAGTGTCGCGCAGAAGATTACCAACTTCCGCGTTCCCATCTGCATCTGTCGTGATTGTGCCAACCACCTTATTGGTCGCTTTCCGCACCACTTCAAAGACTGCACCGCTCAGAGAAGCACTAGACTCATCTGCTCTGTGGACCTTAACCTTGAAGTTATAGCCTTCGGACTTTCCGCCAGCAATCTGATAAGAGTACTCGTTGGTGACAGACACTGTCTCGGTATTAGTCAGTCTCATGGTAGCCTTATTTCCCACAACCTCTCCATCAGCCAAATCATAGTCGGCCAGCGTCTTGTACTCAACTAGTAGCCGAGCCTTTTCTACATCTCCGAAGTTGATTGTCAAAGCTATCGCCTTCAGCGCCAAAGGTCATCTTAGACTGGAAGTCTGCTGTTACATCTTCAGTCGAATCACGCGCCCAATCTCCATTATTCCAGCGCCAAGAAAACCTTATAAACCCGGTACAGAGTCTTTGAACAATCTTAGCGTTTTATCACCCAACTTGTCCGTCACAGAGACATTTTTGCACTGCCCATGTTGCGGTTAATGGCCACATTGTGGCGGATTTCATTCTCAGCATCAGCATCCCACTGAAAAGCACTCCTTTTCTAGCAGAGACTCATACTTTTTCGGCGGCCCATTAGAGTGAATGCTGCCGGCTGGAATCTATTATTGCCTACATGAAGTAGCTGGAACATTCTTTCCTCTGTGACGACCTCGTGGTCAATCCATGAATAGAAGAAAAACTCGCCTCTGACACAGACTTCTGCTCCACATAGTCTGTAGCAGGTCAGTGATGGTCTTGGCATTGCTATCCAGGGACTCGCATTAGCCACCAGGGCTCCGTTTTCATCCTTGAGCTCAATAGCTGAGGAATTCCAAAGGTAAAATTCATTCGGCAAATGAATCACTGTCGTATCACCTGCATGGGCTTGGTTGTCCGCAAACTTAGCATGAGACTCGGAAGGTCTGCCAGACATTCACACCATTGGTCAGCTGCTCACCAGAGTTAGGTGGTCAGGTGCATCTCAGTGATGACATCATTGAGTCCGCCGCATGAGCCTTAAGGGTTCTAGAAAGGCAGGAACACTCCTAGACAGAAGAAATGATGAGCTGAAACCATACTCTCAGTTTTTATTCATGCAATCTCCTCTCACAAGTGAAAATTTGTTTAAAAAGTACAGCGTATTGGCCAGCCAGTCGAACAATCGTTCTTTTTCATGTTTTCTGCCTTTTGACAAACACTGGAAAGACAATATAATCTATTGTACCATATTGACTATTAAAAACTATAGGAATGCTCACAGGGTTTTATTATAAAAAGGAGAAAAGAAGACGCTAAGCCTTCTCTCTCCTTTATGGTAGGCAAAACAGGCCAAAAGATGACCTAAAAATCATTGAACAACTTCAGCTCTTCTATTTTGACAAAAAAGTCAATCTTTTCTGTGACTGCACTGGAAGTTGCATCTACCTGATTCTCGATCTGTTTCTCTGTTTGGAAGAATTTCTTTCCGTCTTATCTGAAGTGTCGGGCTCTTCTGTGTATGCCCGCAGGCCGTTAGGATAAAGACAGAAATCAGAGCTCAAACAAGCTCCCCACCTTTCTTGAACCTAGACATACGAGTTCTCCATTTATGCGAAACTTGATGAGGCTAGCACTCCGCCAAAAATGCCTGCACAATCTTGACATCTTCTGGACCACCGCCTTGGTCAATATCGCAGATAGCTGGAGCCCGTATTTTTCAATAATCAAGGCAGTCGCCCCGCAGAAAGTCCGCCGTGTTTAACAGAGTCACCATTGTTTACAAAACCTTTAATCAGCCCAGGATGCTTCTTGATAAAGCGTTTGGTAGACCGAAGGAATTTTCCTCAGCACCAGCATTTCGAGTAATGAGAATACAGGGCTCTTCCAGTTTTTCCTTGATGGTCTGGGTCGGATAACCCAGTGATTCTGCAAATCGTTTTCCAACACCAGTATTTGAATCATAAACTACAACTCACTCTTCATCACCCATTTTCTTAAAAAGGATAGCAAACCAAGCCGCAAAGCCTAAAACCACGACATCTGAGATGAGATAAGCATGAACTCCAAATCTGGCATCATGTGAATGTGACATCAGCAATGCTAAAGTAGTCAAAGCCAGTACCGTCAGCTTAGCAACTGCTGGCAAGCTCGGAATCAAAGCTGCTCCGATTAGGATCACAATGAGACCTCCGACCAAAAATGACTGAAAATCCACACTCAAACTAAAAACCAACTGTCACACCGCTCGTAGCCAATGGTCAAAAGACCAATCAGCACCAGACAGATACCAAAAATAGCCAATCCGCTCATGGCAAATCCTCCTGCTTATCTCATTCTTTTCCTCACTTTCTTTTGAATGAACAATTCTTAGCATTCATTCAAGACCTCTAAAAATAATTCACTTTTATACTTATCCGCACATGTCTTCCCATCCCTATTCTGCACTACATAAGACATCACTCTTTCTTTATGAATGAATAATTTATAAATTCATCTCATATCTGCTTCTCAAGTAAAGGAATTTCCTCTATTTGGAAAAATTCCTCAACAAAATATTTCACTAAAGTCTCCAAGACTATCGAAGTAGCCCTGAAAATTCCTCGTTCTAGACATGCATGTCCATGTAGTAAATCAAGTCATAAACCTTCATAATCTCAGCTATTTTCTCCTTCGAAAAAGCCTCTTCCTGCAAGCGCTGACTGAAAGTCTGAATCAGAAAACTGATGAAAGGCATTGGACGCCGTCCGAATCCTGATTATAGTAATCGTGCAGAATCTGAGAAATGCCCGGCTTTGTTCCACTCAGCCAGAATTTTATTGGGCGAAATCAATTTCAAAAGTAACTGCAAAAAGCTGTTCAACGATTGCCCTCGCCTCGCTCCTGCCAGTCTCACGCGCCGCATGATTTCCTCACGCATACGGCTATTTTCAGCTACATAAACCTCCAGAAAAATGGCTTCCTTTAGATTCATAATACTTGTAAAAAGGAGCCGACAGCCATCTGACTTCTTAGCAATATCAGAAATTCCAGCTGCCTTATAGCCTTTTTCTGCAAAGACTTCTAGCCGCAGCCAGGGAGCTCATATCCATTTCCCTTGCCTCTTTTTATGAATGAATTTTATTTTTATGTTCATTCATATATTTTAACACAATCTCGCCACTTGTCAAGCATTTATGTTATACCATACAAAAAGATAGTTTGCTAATCAAATTATTTTTAGATTATATTTTGAGGTTGAGCTATGCTCAAGGAAAGACGTAACCAAGGTACCATCGCCTTTTTGGTAATTTCTCTCATTTTTCTAGCTGTTGCTGCGTGATGGGCTTTATCCAATACCAAAAAGTCAACACCAAGACTGCTTATGACCGAAATAGCGAGTCTGGAGCAGATTCAGCAGTCTATGCTGAAGTGTCATATATTTTCCCAGAGGCTCTGATTGAAGTAGAAGATAATACTCAAGTTTGGCTGGTTGCTTACCAAGACGGATATGTTGGTCTGCAGGCTAAAAAGGGAGACAAACAGATTGCCCAGCTCTTGGAAAAAGAGAAAAAGGGCGAGCTGGAAAAAAATCCTGTCCGAATTGTTGGCTCCACGTTAATGCTAACTCCCCTATCAGGGATATATCTCTAATTATGGCAGCCTCGTTCGCGGTCTCCCAGCAGACAATCCCGAAGTCATCACAGTAATGTCAAGCAGCTCCTATATCTCTATCACTGAATTTGAATCTGACAATCTTGCATTCATGTTCTACATTCTGTTTTTGATTGGACTCTGTGTTTTCTTTGTCGTTATAGGAATTATCGGCCGCAAGAAAAATATCGCTGCCTACGAAGAAATCTATGCAGCCTATCCAGAGGCCAAGAACAATCTCAATATCCTGCTGGAGCAAGCTTCTTTCCACGACGATGTGCTGAAAATTGCTGTTTATAAAGACCATCTCATTACCTACTATCGAGGTTTCAAAGCGATCGATCTCAAACAGGTCGTCCATCTCTACTCACCACATTCTCACCATGCAGCGCGGCTTCGTTAAGCTTCAAACAGAAATTCAACCTTGAGTTGCTATTCGAAACAATCAAAAGAAATACCAAATGCCTATTAAGAATATTGGTAAACAACAGACGCCAAACTTCAGTCAACCTTGACTACCTCTACAACCACTTCCTACATCCGATTGGGAGTGTAATTTGATAAAAACCCAAGCTAGAAAATCTAGCTTGAGTTTTTAGATACAAAAAGTCCCATAAGACCTATATTAGAGGCTACTAACAACCCTCATCAAGGTCGTCAAACGGGATGCTTTCGGCTGGAACTTTGACAATTTTAAAAACTAGAATCCTCATCGCTTTTGAATATCAAAAAGGAGAAAGACTGACTGATCCTCTCCAGGATATGACTTTTCGTCAGACCCTACAGTTGACAAAGAGTCATTAAAAACAAACAAGTTTTCGAGTAAAACTTGCTTGCGTCTTTGATACATTAGTGCTTTTCTACGATCAAGGTCTCGTTGATTTTCTTGGCTTTCGATCATCGAATCGACGGAGACAAGAAACCAAACCAAGAGGTAAATCGAAAGTCAAATTTTAGCCAGAAAGACCAACCGAAAATCATATTTCAGCCATTGCAGCATCGCAGCCAGACAAACGATGGTCGATGTCACTACAAAAATGGCAGAAAAAGTAGGAAAGGAAATGGAAAGCTATCTGTCGCATCAAAGATATAGCTTTGCCACTCAATCAAGGCGCCGACAAGGAGGACACTGATAATAGAGCTAGAGTCAACAAAATGTTTTTCCTGAGAACAGGGCTACCAGCAGAAAGACACGCTACCAGTTCTCAAACCATCCTGCATACCGATAAGAATAAAGGTCATAATTTTTCTCCCAAATTCTCAAACAGTCCATAAGTAGCTTGACATAGCGGCGACTGACATCGGTTTTTGAGCTGATTGGTTGGTTGGCCGTCATATTGCCCGAAAAGCTATCCGACAAGGATTCTAGATGGTCGATGTTAATGACTGCATGCCGCGACACCTGAATGAAGTTGCGACTATTGAGACGATTTTGAAAACGAGTCAGCGTTTCTGTCGTTGTGTAAATGCCCTCGGTACTGTAAATCATCAGGGTAGTCTGATTAATATCGGCCAGGATAATGTCTTCCGTCTTGAGCATGACCAGCTTATCATCCGACTTGATAGAGCAGGACGCCACTTGGCACTGCCTTATAGTGTTCCAGATAGTCTAGGACGGTCTTGGCCTCACCAGCCAGCTGATTAGCTCTCACGACCACCAGTGGGTCTTGGGAGGAAATCTGAGCATCTTCTTCAAATCTTGTCTGCAAACCTAAATCTCCTACTTTCTTTACTTGAAGCTCATCCGTCGATTCAGCAACCAATTTTGACCTAGCCAGAACAGGGCTGCTGCCGTGAGCACTACTCCAACTATATAGTATGTTTCTTGGCTTGTCAAGAGCTTTTGCCATTCGATACGGATACCTAGGAGCTTCTCAGTAGTCTTGCTGGAGCTGACCTGGTCCGCAAAAACTTCAGTCAGAGACTCTTCATCAGGACTTTGTCTGAAGAGGGAGGCCATGTAGGTTGAGGGAGTCAGTTTCATGAGATTTTTGAGCAAGGCTGGGTAGAGTCCCAATCGGAATATAGGTTCCTACTAGAAAAACCAGAGGTCGCACCTGATGACCGTTGAGTATTGACCCAAGGAATTTACCGATTTAAAATATGGAACAACTAGCGCATTGAGGAGGCTAGCCAGCAAGCTATTGAGCAGCATGAGGGCAGACCAGTTGGGGAAGAAGCGCGCTATCAAAGGAAATCTTGTCCGCTAGGATAAAAGTAGGGTCAGCATGACAGCAAACATGAAGACTTTGCATGACAAAGCCAATCACAAAGGCACTGATTAAGTAGCTAAACTGCAAAACCCCATTGCCCCAAATCTGTGATAAAGAGTGTCGGCAGTCACCTTTCTTTCTTGGTCTTCGGTCTGTTGCGAAAAAGCTGCGAGGGTAGTTGTCAAGGCGGTGACAGCTAGTGTTCCGCTAATCAACCAGAAATCGAGCAGCTCTTTAGCATGGCTACTTTCTGACCAAGAGCCTTTCATGTTGTCCTTTAGAAAGACCAGATATAAAACAAAGGGAATAATCGCTCCAAAGAGAGATAATATTACCCCGCTGTGATTGCGAAAATAGAGTAAAAATTACGTTTTATCAAAGCGAGCATATTAGCGTACCTCTCTTCCTGTCAGGGCCATAAAGGCATCGTCCATGGTTCCGGGTTGAATTCAAATTGTTCAATATAGGAGCCAATCTGGCCCAGCAAAGCCAATGCTTCCTTAGTCGTCTCAGGATAAAAGGAAAAACTCATTTTCCTTGCCTTGCTCCCTATTCACAGCTAGTCGGCAAAGCAGCTTTCAAGTCCTCTGAATCTGGGACCAGAATTGTAAAACATTGCGGGCATAGCGCTCCTTGATTTGGTCGGCAGAGCCTTGAGCGATGACTTTACCACGATCTACGATATAGATCTTATCCGCATCGTCAGCTTCATTGAGATAGTGGGTAGTCAAAAACTACGGTCATGTTTTCCTTCTGCTGCAAGTCTTTAAGCAGCTTCCAAATGCTTTCTCTAGTCTGGATATCCAAGCCTGTCGTCGGCTCATCTAGAAAAAGCAGGTCGGGACTATGGAGCAGGGCTCGCGCACTATCCACCCGACGCTTTTGACCACCGGACAGAGTCCCATAAGGCTGTTTGACAAAGGCTGATAAGGCCAGCTGAGACCAAGCGTCGATTCTACCTGCCGGCATTTCCTTGTACTGCTTTGGCTCTGATGGTCAGATTTTCCAAAACTGTCAGCCGGTCGTCCAATACACTGTTTTTGGGAAAAAACCACCCAGCCTAGGCTTTTTCAGCATAGCAAATCTCGCTCGGATGTCGGCTGCAAGAGCCCTATCAGCATCTGAATAGTTGTCGATTTTCCTGCACCATTAGGGCCTAGAATAGCTGTAAAACTGCTCTCTCAATCTGAATATTCAGATCATTAACTGCCACTGATCGCCATAAACCTTTGCTAAGATTTTTCGTTTCTACTAACATAATCTTTTCTCCTGTCCTTAACTCTGAGACTATGATAGCAAGTCTTTTGAAAAACTCAGCTTTTTGGACAAGCGGTAAAATGAGGGAGATGAGAGGTGAAAATCCAGACATCAAAAATCCCCGACCAGAGGTCAGGGATTTGCTCTTAAGCGAGCGACAATCTTGCAGTAGCTGCGTGAAGTCAGCAGAAAGACCAGAATATAGGTCAGGAGGAAGACTCCGCAAGTTGCAGAGTGTTGTCTCGGATTAAGAGAGGAAGATTGGTCACACCTAGTAGGGCAAACTATCAAGCGTAGCATATGAGAGACTGCTGCTACATGTAGAAAAAGCAAAGATGAGAGTAGGAAGAAGCAGTCAAAATCTGCTTACGAATGGTACTTCTAGTCTGCTTTTTCATCTAAGCAACCTTTTGCAAAATGATAGCATCATCGCGGTCTTCATATCCTTCAGAGATTTGTAGTAAAATCACGAGAACAGCTCCTATAAGGAAGATAACTGATAGGAAGACACCGATGAAGAGCAAGGTTCCAGTAAGTTCTTGATAGCTCTTTTCGCACTATAACGGTCACCAGCCATTGCGAAGCTACCATCTTGAGCTTGTTCCCCGATCCAAAGTGTCCTCAACCCCAGCTGGACTTCTGCTCGACAAACTTTTACTGTCTTTAGTCTCTGAAGCAACTCCACATGTAGTAGTAACGATCCGCATCGAGATTTTAACCTCTTGCTATCATTGACCACCATAGAGGAGCCCCTGTTCCATGGTTACATCGTTTTGGATTAGGATTTCCTCATGAGTGAAATTCGACGATAAAAGCTGTTTAATCTTCCAGTCCTTGCCATTCACTCCGAGAGGCTTGTCCTTATTTATGAACTATTTTTCCGTAAACCAGGGTTTCATCGTCTGCCAAGTCTATCTTTTCCCCGTCATTTTTCATAATCCTGACGATTGATGACCGTAATCGTGCCTGCAGACTTGGTCAAGATACTTGTATCCGACTCAGCTCGCTTTGCATTGGAACTGTCACATCATTACCAGCTAATTTCATGATGAAGGCCGATTGGCAGAGATAGTAGTATAGCTTGGCTTCTTCTAGACCAGCTGTCCTGAGCGACTTGCTGAACCTTTTCCAACAGAGCCTCCTCTCGATCGGTCGATTTTCGGCAAGACGATGCTGACATTATAATCTTTTGGATGCAAGTGTAGTAATATAACCTGACCTCCAACATAGATATTGATTGTACCCAACCAGAGTCACTAGAGGCATGGTAGATAGAATGGAGATAGCTGCCAACTTGCTGCATTTTTGAGCATCCGCGAGATGAGATTGGAAACAGAAATGAAATTCTGCGTTTTATAGTAGTAACCTTTGCGCTTTTTGAAAAATTTCAATAGTGTAATTGAACCCGCATTAAAAAGCAGATAGGTTGGTGATGATAACCATGACCACAGCTATAAAGAAATTGCCTCATAGCAGCGACAGGTTTGGTAACGGTCAGCCATGTAATAACAGCCACACCCATGAGCAGGAGCCCCAGCAAGGTTTGCAGCAAAGGAAGCGTCCTTTCTTCTCGCCTGCTTTGCTTTTTCTTTTCATTAGGTTAAGAGAGCTATAGGCAGAAGACGCGTAGAGTTTAGCAACAAAATCACCGCAAAAGCGACACCTAGACTGACTAGGGTCATCAAGACATTTCTGCCATTGGAAGGTCGAGGCAAGAACTGCCAGCATTCCCATCAATTTCAAAAAGGACTGCGTAGAGCATTTTATCTAAAAGCTTAGGCCAGACAAGATACCCAGACCAACTGTGAGCTAGATAAAAGACATACAGAGTTCAAAGAAGGTCATGACTAGCAGATGCTTTTTCTCCATGCCCAGCAGACTACAGACCCCAACTCTCGGGAGCGGTTTTTCATGACAAAAGCTATTGGCATAGGTGATGAGAATAAGGACAGCAATCTGAATGACATGGATACCAAATCAGGGTCATGCGAGCTGCCGTACCACCATAGAGCTCTCATATTAGGGCTATGAGCCAGTGAAACAAAAACTATACAAAATCGCTGTTGCCAGTACCGTCGCCAAAAGCAAATGGATAATACAAACTGCGATTTTTAACCAGGTTTGACAAAGCCAGTTTACTCGTTAGTTTTGAACATAATCGCCCACCTCACTTGCCATAACTGTCAGAGTATCCGAAATCTCTTGGAACATCTGCCGCTCAGTCTTGTCGCCTCGAAAGACTGGTTGTAGAGAATCCATCCTTGACAAAAGAGCACCCGCTTGGCCCGGCTAGCCGCTGCTGTTGAGTGGTCACCATGAGAATGGTCTGACCGCGGGCATTGATGTCGTCAAGGACATCCAGCAACGCTGCCGAAGACTTGGAATCTAAGGCTCCTGTCTGCTCGTCCGCCAGCAGAATCTCAGGATCTGTGATAATAGCCCGAGCCACTGCGACCCGCCGCTTCTGGCCACCGGAAAACTCTCATATGGAAACTTCTCTTGCAGCTTGTTAATCCCCCAGCTCATTGCAGGCTGCGACCAGCTTCTGCATCATCTCGGTAATGGGACGGCGAGAGCACCAGTGGCAGGAGAATATTATCCTTGACCGACAGGGTGTCCAGCAGATTGAAATCTTGAAATACAAAGCTCAATTTCTCCCGGCGGAAGCTGGAAGTTGGCTGTTTTTGATGGTCGCCGTGTCAGTTCCATTGAGAAAGACGCGGCCTCAGTCGGCTTGTCCAGCATGGTTAGGATGTTGAGCAGGGTGGATTTCCCGGAGCCCGACTCACCCATGATGGCGACATATTCACCTTTTTCTACTGTAAAGTGAATGTCTTTCAATGCCTCTACTTGGCTGCCCTGAAAGCGGGTTTTATAAATCTTTTTCACATGCTGTACGTCTAATAATGTCATCTTGCTTTCCTTTCTGTCTAGCAGCACCTATCAAAGCCCTGCTTTACGGCGCATTTATAAACTGCCTCACTGATAAGTCTATTTTATCTCAATATCAACCGCCCAGCTACACTTGCTTACATTTTAAAGTGCACTACACTCTTGTAGATAAGATGGACTTTATTTCACCCAAAAAGGCAATCAAAGCATTAGCCAAAGGTGGACTGGATAGAAAATATAGAAGAAATATTTGCTCCACTTGCTGCTGGATCCTCGCTCACCATTATAGAAGTGCAAGAGAGGAAGAACACTGATAAAGAGCCAGTCTGAATTATAGAGCAGCATTGATGGCGTGTCCTGCAAGGTTGGATAAATTTGAATACTCATGGCAAAAGAATTCCGCCCAAACTACATAGGACAAGTTTCTGAAAAAGACTTGATTTCAAAAAGGTAGGTCAAGAGCATGAATGGAAGCAGAGCCATGCCGCCTTCGCTAAAGAGAAGCCCAGCCAGCAAGACTAATACTCCCTGTCACGCCGCAAACCACGCTTCCTATCCTTAGCAGCTCCGCCATTGTCAGAAAAAGCCAAAAGAAAAGACTCAGCATGAGAACTGCAGCATCAAGGTCAGGAAGATGATTGTGAGTGAGGTAGATGCCCTTTTTCCTGAAAGAGGAGCGTCAGATGCAGCTTTCCTGTCTGCATAGAGCCGCCCAAGAAGCAGCCGCATATTGTAAGTCAGGCGGTTGCGAGTGTGAAAACCTTCCACTGCTATGGAAGGCAAATGCTACTCCGGACACAGCGGGTTAGGGGCATGCAAGACGCCATCCCAGCCATCCGGCACCAGCCCCGGTATTCGGGCTGATATGGTCAAAAACCATAAGAAATGCCATAAAAGAGCTTCAACCGAAAAAGCATTCAAACCTTTTTGATTTACTTTTTTCGTCTCCTTCTTACTTTTCTTACCTATGATAATAAAAAAGAAAGGCTGGCACCACAACCTCAACCTTTTCATTTGCTAGGTTTTATCTTTACAATTTTGTCACTTTCTTTTTAAAAATCTTGCAAAGCATCTACCTAAATAGCACAAAAACCCAGTGGTTTTTATGAAAACTTTCTTCCGTCACAACTGTTCTAAAAAGGCTTTGACTGCTTTGTCTGTCTGCTTCCGTTCCAGAACCCCTCAATATTACGAATGTGGCGGAGGCCATACTGCTCCACTATCTTATCCGTTGCCCGCAAAAGGTCCGGCGGATAACGCTTCTGATTGCCATTGATGACAAAGCCTTTGATTAGATGTCTGTACTTTCTGATGAAAAGCGCTTGGTCGTCCACGGAATCTGGCCTGCTCTACTATTTCTGCTGACTAAAAATACAGGGTTCCTCCAGCTTTTTCCAGACTGACTGGCTAGTATTTCCAGACTTTTAGCAAACTTTTTACCAAACCAGTCAGACTATCGCTAGAAACCACTACTAGCAACTCTCTTTCCTCCCTACTCAAAGATCAATTTCTTCTCAGGAAAGGCGATGGAAAACTGTCGTTCCCTGACCAACTTTGAGAGTCTATAGCACTCTTGTGTCCCAGCTGATCAGCAATTTTCTTGGATAGATGACCTAAGCCTGACGACTGCTGGGTCAATGACCGTTGTAGCCTGAGAAACTCGCGCTCAAAACCCGCAGCAAATCAGCATTTTGAATCCCTAGACCCGTGTCCTCTGATGTAGAGGCTGCCCTCTTGAAAAATAAATCTCATGTTGCCTTCTTTGGTGTATTTAAGACTGGATTGACAGAACCTGTTCTAAAAATCACTAGAAACCACTTTTTTATCAGTGACAATCGTGTAGTCTAGATCATGAAGATTGAGACTGAGTCCTTGTTGAATAAAGAAAAAGGCATATTTCTTTAACTACTTCCCCTGACCAAAATCAGCCAGATTTTTCCTGCGCTTCAGAACTGGATCATCATGGAAGCTTTTCCAGACGGAGTACTGAAGCACCAGATGAACGTAGGACCTTGATCTTAAAGAGCTCCTGCTCTAGCTGAGACTTGGCTTCGTATCCTTCAAATCTCCAATTAAGAGTGAGCTGGCAGCAATGGGTGTCTTGACTTGATGAACCCACAGAGTATAGTAGTCCAGCAAATCATTGTATTTCTCCTGCTCAACCAAGAGCTGATTCTTCTGTTCGTACTCCAGCTCCTCCACCCTTTTCCTGCAAGAGCTTTTCTAGAGGAGTCTGAGCCTGAGCAGAGACCTGCAGCTTCTGGCCGCGATAAGCCTTATAGGACGTCCAAGCATCTGCTCCGATGAAACAAGTAAGACAGAAAAAGACAGCAAGAGCGCGACATATTCTAGCAGATCAGTGCGGTATACAGTCAAAGGCAAAGATCAGAATAAAGCCTAGCAGCAGAATCAACAGAGCTAGAAAACTCGACGCGAATAAAGGTAAGACTTAAGAAAGAAAAATTTATCCTGTGTGTCCATTGATGAGACCGTATCCTATTCCTTTTTGGTTTCGATGAAGTTTTCAGTCCGGTGCTCTTCAAGCTTCTTACGCAGTATGAGCGACATTGACCGATAGGGTATTGTCATCGATGATCACTATTCCAGAGTTCCTTCATCAAATCATCACGCGCCACGATACCATCCGAATGCTCGAAAGAGGACCCGCAGAAATCTGAAAATTGTTCTTGGTCAAGGTCACCACTTTCCCATCAAAGATCGTGATATCATTGACTTGAGATTGAGAATGACTACCTGATGCTCCAGGAGACTCTGGTCGTTTCCAAAACTCATAGAACGGCGCAGAGCCCCTGAACCTTAGCCAGAAAGACATTGTTGTCAAAAAGGCTTGGTCACATAGTCGTTCTGCTCCCCATATTGATAGCCATGACAGTGTCCGCGGATGGACTGATGGTAGGAAGACAGAAACATGATAGGCACCGTTGAAATTCGTGGATTTCCTGGACTCAATGATAGCCGTTAAACAAGGGCAGGCCGAGTATCCATCAGCGCAGATGCGGCTCCTCTCGAACAAGAGCAGTCAGCACATCCGTCAAAGTCCTCGATCGCTGCTCACTCTGAAAGCCCTCCATTGTTTCCAGCATTTTCTTAATCATCTGACGGATGACTCGGATCGTCTTTCTACTAGTATCTATGCATCTTTCCCTCCCGATTTCTTACTAGTAACACTATACTACATGCGCTTGCTTGTTTATCATCCTCCAGCTCCAAGGTGAGGATTTTCTGGAAAGAGAGAATTCTATCAGAAAAATATGCCATACCAACTAGTAGAAATTGAGATGAAAACATGAGCAATACTTTACTTACCTTGAAGAAGTTCAGCATGACAGCATTTGCTGATAAACCATTCAATAGACTGGATTCATTAATCTGGACAGAGCGACCTACTTGCTGCTTTTGACCAACTGGGCGAGTGCCAGGAACATGTGTCCCCCACTGCGACCGCCGGCTGCCGGATTTGGCCAATCAAGTACCGCGTCTGACCTCTCCCGCTGATGGTCAGCAAAACCGCCTGGAAACTGCTGGGTGGTTGGCCGCAGCCTCTACCTCAAGCTTTAAAAATCTAAACTGATGGGCTATGTCAACGACGCTGACCAAGATGTCCAGAAGCACTGCTTGCCTTGATTTTCAAAATCAAGCCGGGATACCCATGTCCTGGTCTTTCGGGGTGCGGACGACCTCTATTGTCAGCTGGAAGGAAGACTTCCACACGACCTCTATGCATCAGATCCCACTGCTCAGAAAAATGGCCGCCCGCCACCTGCAGAGAAGGCCTTGTGTAGTAAAATCTGCTGGCAACTTTCATCTCTGGCGGGGTCATTCCAGAGGGGACAGCTGGCTTATGCGGCCAGTCAGAGGGTTGCGTCGCTCCACGATCTCAAAGCATTGAAGCCATATACAGCTATGACTCTCCCGGCCTCGAAAATCACTCTGTGTCACCGACACGCTGATGGCACATCAGGCCATGGTAGAAAGATATGACAGCGATACCTGCCTCACTCCATCATTGGCATGATGCTGGAAACACCTAAGTGCCAGGATTGTCAAAAGCAGTGCCATCGGCGGTGCAACCAGCACGACACCTTTTCGTGGTAGATCAAGAACCTTCCTCATTGCTGGATACCTAGATGCAGAGAGCCTGCAGACTGGGCCGAAACCTTTAAAAATTGGGTGAGCACCGTTTCAGATGAAGAACTTAAAGACTCTGTCTCTTTTCGGACTGATTTTTGGATGCTGGAAATATCCAGCTCCCGTCGGACGAACTGTTCAATGTTGAAAACTTTAACAAAGTTCTCGAAACTCCTGAAAATGCTCAACTCTCCCTGAGACCAAGAACGTGGACATGTTACTACGCTTTGTCCAAACTACTACTGGATATTAGCGTCCATCAGTTGGAAAGACTCCATTGGCTTGCCTGAGCTCTTCGGGTGTGGCAAGGATATCCGAGAAAAACCTATCACGCTGGAGTATATATAGATATGCCTGCCCACCCTGGTTGCCTTTCGGCCGGTCTGGGACTGACAAAGCGAGACACTGCCGCAGAGGTTCAAGAGTACGTCACAAATCTCTTCTATAGCTTGGCTAAGGAAGACTTGACGCCCTCCATGCTCGAAAACAAAACAAGCTCTTATCTGGACAGCTTGTTTTTCTTTGTTAGAATGTAACAAATTCATTTTACAACCAAGTAGTGATATCTGATAGGACACCATCAGCGAAATCTATCAGCGAATCGCCCTTATCGCTGTTAGCGTAATCCCTGACCATCTCATGGCTTGGCTTTCCAGCTGGAATGACCAACTGTTGTACCCGGTCACCAGCGCCTTTGTCCACCCTTTCGCTGACCTTACTTGCGACTCGGAACGCCCTTTTTGGAAAAATTGGTTCCGCCATGGCATCGAGGTATGTACGTCTATCAGGCAAGTTTACAAAATATCTTTTTCCGTCGTCATTTCTGCTCTCCGTACAATGTTGCTATGGGCCGGCGGTCTCTGGGAGCTTTCCTCATCGGCTTGGCGCAGCTGGGAAACGTCGGCATCTGCATCTACTTTGTCCAGCATTGCTCTGGTCCATTTGGCCTATCTTGGCAAACCCATCAGATATGAGGCCTGTGCTGAGCCTGTGGCGGTTGCGTTTTGTGTCTGGCTTATATCTTTTGGTCTCTTCCACGCCTATATGCTGATGGGCGGTCGACTCCTGACACCGACACACCTTTGCTAGGCTTCGTGGCCGTGTGGTCGGATTCACACCTCCTACGCTGTCATCGGTTTAGCTTCTGGCTTTTACATCATCTTCCTCTATCAGGGTTGGCCTATTTCGCCATCTGGGAAAAATTCTGCTAGGTCAAACGCCTCAACCACTGACACGAGTGGAGTTGAAGAGATCAGCTTGGTCAAAAAGCTAGACTGGCCAGTATGGTCAGTTTGCCTTTGTCACAGATTTTCCAAGAAGGATTCGAGCGCCACGTCGCTATACTGTCTCTGGCGGCCATGACAATATATCGTCTACTTTACCATCAAGAACCCCTGGTGACCATACTAAGTCACTTTATGACAAGATCCAAGAGGAACGTCACCATCGACCAAACGTGGCTATGGTACATGATTCTTGACCAGGCAGGAAAAACAAATCTGGATTGCTGGTGATTGGTATTAGCGCCCTTTATCCTATATCCGTGAAAATCCCTAATCTGAATCGTCCAGTCAGCTTCTACTATGCTTATACCGGAGCAGAAAATGCTGTTTACCTAGACTCACTCAAAGACTACAGGCCAAGAATCCGCAGATTTGACCTTCATTTGGTCGATAGCAAGGTCTCCACTATTTGGACTTCAAAATTATCCTTTGGACAACCAAAACCACCGTCTTCATGTGCGGACCTGTCAAAATGATGGATAAACTACTAACGACTTCTAAAAGACCAATCCTAAAAGCGATCTGGTCTATGAAGGTTTTAAATTTGAAGAAGAGAGTAGTAAACATCAGGAGTCAAACGATAAGGCTGGCCCCTGACGTTTTATTGTTCAGCAATAAATTGAAATGAACCATGATACAGCCTCGAAGTCTCACCCGATCTGGAAAAATCTTCTTCCAAGGAATCAGGAACAATTTCAATGCTGATGTTACTGTGTAAGGCATGTTTGAAACAAAACATAAGACATTTTCAAAACATTTACTAGTTTATCACGTTTCTCTTGGGTTCTGCAGGACCCGGATCTCACATTGCATGGAACTTCTAAATCATCTGAACCATACTGAGATAATCTGATCACTAAGAGTCTGTTTGATTCCTCAAAAGCTTTCAAACCTTCTTCCGCTTCTTTGTCAAAATCTCGCTCTTTCAGACTCAGGAGTTTTTCTATTTCTCCACTATATTTGATGTAATTATCCGCAAAGCTTATTGTACACGGTTTTCAAGTCACCAATTGTTGTTGCGTTAGCGATTTCTTCGTCTGTAAATCAAGACAAAGTCATTTCTAAATTGGCACTTGACGAAGTACTTGAACTGCTTTGAGTTGGTTTTTACTGCTTTGATTTTTGAAGACTCTTTTAACTGGAGCTAGAAGCAGCCTTGCTTTCTGGAAGATTTAGAAGTAACGGATGAATGATTATTTGAACATGCTAAGGTAACTGCTGCTAAAACAAACCACGCTGGCTGATCTTTTCATTTTTATCTCCTTAAATAGCCAAGTAATTTCATTATAGAATAAAACTAATGAGCTGTCAAAAATCCGACTGTAAAGAAATCAAAAATTCCCATTTTTTCCTCCTTGAATTAATTTGAAAACAGTATAGCATAAAAATAAGGAATTACTTTTTATGATAGAAGGAAATTTATTTTTGTTTTTATCGTTTTTCGATATATTTTTCTTGAAATACAATAAAAATAGATTATAATAAGAATAAAAAGGAAAAGAAAATCTACTGCTGGCTGATTTTCGATAGAGGTAAGCATCATGAAAAAGATTGAATTAAAAATAACTCTTGCTCAAAGATATCGTTACTCTTCTTGAATCTTTATCATAGTGGGTTATGCTGCTATTCTGGTGTTTCTTTCATTATCCTAAGTGTGATTTCACACCGGTCTTTCCGACGGTTTGGAATAAAGCTCAATGTTCAATTTCGCCCTCAGTTGATTTTTCAAATTGGTGGAGTATTCTAGCCTTTGTTATAAATCTTCTCACAGCTTCTTTTGACTATTTATCTCATCTCATCTTGCTCGTACTCATCAAAAGAAATTTGATTGGTGAAAGATTTTTGATTCATCAAATACGCAACTAGCGATCAGGGCATGGAAGTCTTTCTGGCTCTGACCTTTCTTTCCGTTAAAGGTTGCTGCATCAGGCAAATCCCATCGCCCTCCTCTCTTTTAACGCCAGTATGAGCTTTACACCTCTCTTTGCGCTCTGATTGTTTGGCTGATGATGAAAATTCTGGAAAAGGGATTGATATAGCTGAAGAGAAATGAATTACCATCTAGGGAGGCTGCTATCATGATTATCGTTAATCTTTGGATGTCCAGCTGGCCAAGAGATGAAACTGGGAGAACTGGCTGGATATCATCGGTATCACCAACGCTAACCTTTTCCATTCTCAAAACGGGCAAGGCTAAGGCTGTCCGCTTTTAGCACCCTCAATGCCATCTGTCAGGCTCCTTGATTGCCAGCCCGGAGACATCTTAGAATTTACAGATGATGAAGAATAAAAACTCCGTCCCAGCTGATTTTATTTAGCTAAGGATGGGAGTTTGTTTTGCTTTTCTATTCAATCATTTGTGTTTCAGCTAGTTTCTATACCAGTGAGCGGATTTCTTTGGATAGCGTTCCTGCGTTTCGAAATCTACGTAGAATAAGCCGTAGCGTTTTTCATAACCGTTAGACCAAGAAAAAGACATCCATCAGAGACCAGATAAAGTAGCCCTTGACATTAGCCCCATCCGCAATCGCATCGGATAAACTTCCAGATGCTGCTTGACGTAGTCAATCCGAGCATCGTCGTAAAACCGTATTGTCCACAAATTCATCTTTATAACCCAGACCATTTTCTGTGATATAGATCTTCTTGTAGTTGTGATAATCTTTCTTAATCCGCATGATTTGGTCATAGAGACCTTGCGGATAGATAATCCAATCCCAATCAGTTTTTGGTATATGGGTTGGAGATTCTCTGCGCCCTACACCCTTAATCTGGTACTTGGAGCTTCCCTTTTCGCCTTTTCCGTTATGGATAATTTCTGTTTCACCGTCAAAGTCGCGCATCCAGTCACTCATATAGTAGTTGATGCCAAGGAAGTCATTGAGGTCTTTAGCTGCTTCTAAAGCCGCAAAGTCTTCATCTCGCAGATCCAGCTGGCCACCATTGACCTTAAGGATGTGATTTACACCTGCCAGAGTCACATCTGAATAGTGTCCCAGATAAGTCGCATCTAGGATAAATTTGTTATGAATAATATCTTCCAACTCTGCCGCTCTGACATCTGCTGGATTTTCTGGATCGTAAGGATATTTTGTCGGAAGTGCATGAACAACACCAATTTCACCCTTGTAGCCCTTATCCTTATATAGCTTAACGGCACGGGCATGAGAGACCATCATGTTGTGATGGGATTGGAAAACCTTGGCTAAGTCATACTGGATACCTGGCGGGAATTTTCCAACTAAGTACTGGCCGTCTCCAATGGGTCCAATTTCATTGAAAGTTGTCCAATAGCGAACTTCTGGAAATTCTTCAAAACAGAAAGCCGCATAGTCCACAAAGTGCTCAATATTTTCCCGATTGAGGAAATCTCCATTTGAATGAAGAGCCTCTGGTGTATCAAAGTGGTGAAGGGTCACAAAAGGTTCTACATGACGCTTGTGGCATTCTGCGAAAAGATTATGGTAAAATTCCACACCTTTTGATTGACTCGCCATAGCCTGTCGGGAAAAATCCGTGACCAAGCAATGGAAATCCGAATCCCATTGACGCCATACTCTTCAGCCAATTTCAGATCCACAGGGTATTTGTGGTAAAAGTCGCTGGCAGGTTCTGCCGTGTACCAGTAGTTATCCTCTAGGTACTTATCCCAGGCAACAGGTCCTTTGCCATCTGTGTGGGTTGCTCCCTCAGCTTGATAGGCCGCTGTTGCACCACCGAAAATAAAATCTTTAGGTAAGCTTTTTGTCATCTTATTTTCCTTTCAATAGCATTTGAGGTGAAACAAGTCAAGCTAGGTAAGTAACAGAGGAATTGAACTTTGCTTCACCTCAAATGAACTAACAAATTTAGTTGTTAAATTGCTCCTGAACGAAGGCCAGTGCTCCTTTGCCATCACGGGTTAGTTTGATGTATTGGCCGCCTTCAGTCTTAGCCAGCTTGATACCCAATTTATCAGTTTCCGCCTTCATGTCTTCAAAGTTGGAGGCAACTTGAGGAGCCAGGATAACCAGGTCAAACTCAGGCAGCATTTCACGGTGAGCACCGTAGCCACCCGCTGCTGCTTTTGACAGGAACATTGTATTCAGCTGCTGCTTTATTCAAAGCGTTGGCCAGCAATCCACTAGTACCACCGCCTGCACAGAGCACCAGAACATTGGTTTCTTCGCTAATATTGTTTTGCGCTGGAGCTTCTTCATCCACTCCCTGCTTTTTCAAGGATAGCATCTGCTTTTAGCAGTGTTAAAGTTAGCTGCTACTTTTTTTCTTTTGAGAGCATCATTAGCTTTGCCAGAACGTTCTTCTTCTAGGATTTGTTCGTCATAAACCTTGACAAATGGATAGTAAATAATCACATCCACTACGACAAGAAGGGCTGCAAGAACAAAGGACAGAAGCTGGAAGTTGGTACCCAGCACAATTCCCAGAGGTCCAGGTGTCACCCAAGGAAGGTTAGCTGAGAAGGAGTTCATGTTTAAGGTATCAACAAAGAATTTGAAAATCCATACGTTTGCGATAGGTGCAAAGATAAATGGAATGAAGAAAATCGGATTCAGTACGATTGGAGCACCAAAGAGAATGGGCTCATTGACACCGAAGAAAGTTGGGACAACAGATGCCCGACCCAATTGCACGGTTACGCTCTGACTTACAGATCCACATGAAGAGGAATGGAACAATCAAGGTCGCACCAGTACCACCCATGGTAACGATGAACATTTGAGTACCAGAAGTGATGACCTTATCCGCATGCTGACCAGCTTGTAGCCAGAGCCAAGTTGGCATCGATATTGGCATAAGTAATGGCAGCAATGGCAGGCTCAACGATAGACGGACCGTGAATTCTCACGAAACCAGAAGAAAGCATAAGCACCAAAGATAAGAGTGATTCCCAGATAGCCATCTGCCGCTGAGAAGAGTGGAGCAAGAAGTGTTCCGATGGATTCTGCAACTGTTACTCCCAGACTTGCTTTTAACAAGCAGTTCCAAAACCGTAGAGCAGAAACGACTGAGACAGTAAATGGAATCAAGTCTTTAAATACTTGAGAAATATTTGGTGGAACTTCTTCTGGCATGCGAATGGTGACATTATTTTTTTCACACAAACCTTGTAGACATTAACTGTAACAAAGGCTAGCGATGAAAGCTGTCAAAAGACCTTTGGTTCCCATGAAGGCAGTTAGGAAGCCACCTTCCTTGGCAGGCTCAGCTGCATGAGGAGGAAGCCGACCATAGATGCCAGCATAGTAGACAAGAAGTTAATCTGGTTTGTCGCAGGCAGGTCGCGGTTGACAGAGTCTCGTCAAAGCCTTTGCAGTGGTCCCACCCACAAAGAAAGCCAGAATCCCCTATCGAATAGCTATAAGGGGTCATTAGGAAAGTTTCAATATCCTTAGACCAGTGGAAGCCCCAAGCATTTGGGCACATAGGCAATCAAGATAAAGATAGATGAGAAGAGGATGACTGGCATACCAGCGATAAAGCCATCCCTGAATAGCACGGAGATAGATATTCCGAGAAATCTTCTCAAAGAAAGGCTTCCTTTCTCAATAAGTCCGATGAGTTTGTTCATTATTTTACTCTCTTTGTATAGTTCAATCAAATGGTGCATCATGTCTTTTAGCAAGATGGTAGTCATTAAGTGATCTTGGCCGTGCATCATGGTTACACTGTAAGCCAAGTCCTCACCAGCAGCTTCTTTTGTCAAGAGACTGGTCTGAGCGTGGTGAGCTTCAGCGATGCAGCCATTGGCTTCTTCCACCAAAGCATCTGCCTTAGCAAAATCCCCAGCCTCTGCGGCTTTCAAAGCTTCCAGGAGCTTGGAGCGAGCGTCACCAGCGTAGGCCACAATTTCAAAACCGAGCAATGTTACTTCTTCTCTATTCATGAGAGATCCTCCTTGTATTCTTATGTAAAATGTTATTATTATTTTCTATTTATAAAGACGTTGAATATGCAGCACCAGGTAGACCCGTTCGCTGCGGTAGAGATCAATTCCCGTCTTCTGGGCAATGATTTGGTAAATATCACTTCCGACCTGATAGGCTTGAGGGTAGTCATTTGAATCTGACTTTCCATTTCCAGCAGGGAAACATTGTCATCACGGCTTCTGTCCAGATAGTCCAAAAAGTAGTTCAGGTGAATCATAAAACGGTCATAAAAAGTTGCTGTTTTCTGCACTTCTTTTAATGCCATTTTTTCTTCAGCTCTGCCTCAACAGCAGCCAGAATATCTTTTCGCTTGCCCAAGTGACTTTTGCCCCTCAGATTGGTCTCCTTCAGCATTGATAAAGTGATAGGCAATGCGATTGACCCGTCGCTCAGGGAAATGATCCAACAACCGCTCGCGGTATATCGCTACGGGCTTCCTGAGCAATCTGATAAGGGACAGGGTATTTGTCCGAAGCATCCGGCAGGTCACTCTCCTTGTACCGCCCCTGCTGCACAGCCCTGATAAGAACAGTAGATGTGATCCGTCAGCGTGACATAGATATACTCCTGGACAGGGTAATCATACTTCTTAGAAAGGGTGTCAATCACATCATAAGTCACTGTGATAAAGTCTAGCGGAACATCTTTGAGCAAGGCCACAAAGTTTTCTTTAGACTCTTCCGTTCTTAGGCGAAAGATTTTTCTCAATCTTACTTTTCAAGAACGATATCACCCTTCTTTTTATTAAAAGCTATGCCACTGCCAATCAGAACAACCTCTTCACCATTTTCATGTTTGGCTAGAGCAACATTGTTGTTCATAGGATGTATGATTCGATACATATCTCCTCCTCTTCATTTTCTAGGGTTCTGGCAAAACAAAAAGACCACAAACAAAACCGAGGCTATATCTTCCTCAATTTATTTGCGGTCACGCCTAATCCAACTTAGTAACGCTCACCCTATTCAATTTCTGATTTCATTATAGCATATCAGTCTCAGAATGTAAACCCTCACTTTTATTTATTTTTTTAACAAATTTTAGACTCTTTCTTTCCAAGAGGTAGCTGTTTTTTTGAAGAACCTTGTTGAGCTCATCAATATTTTTCAAATCCTGTTGTACGAAGCCACTTGCGAGCTGCTTCTTCACCTTGCTCAATGTAGTCTTTGACACTGCCAGCCCAAGTCGCACGTCCGCAAAGAACGCCGTTGAAGTTAGCACCTGACTCATGAGCGAAACACAAGTGTTTCTTGGAAAAAGTTTCGCAGATACACCCGCACTCAAGTAGATGTATGGCAGGTTGGTTGCCTCATCCTGTTCCTTGAAGAAGGCAGCTGCTTGTTCTTTAGTATGCACCACTTCACCATCGCCAAAGCCTTCAACATATTTAACATTGACTGGAACTTCCACTTTCAAGACATCAATGTTGAAACGTGGATCTGAGAAGACCTTCATAGCTCCGATAACCTTATGAGGCTTGACTTTAGCATACTCAGCGCTGGAAGCATCCGCAATCTTTTCATCGTAAGCCAAGATTTCAAGGAAGAAAGGAATATCTTCTGCCACACACTCAGAACCCACACGCTCGATATAAGCCTGCTTTTGCTGGTTGAGTTCTTCAGAGCTGTCTACATCATAGTAAAGGAGGAATTTCACCGCATCCGCACCTTGTTCTTTGATGCGTTTTGCTGACCAAACATCCAGACAGTCTGGCAGGCGCTTGGTGCTAGAAGTATCGTAGCCTGTCTTTTCATAGGCCAATAGCAAGCCAGCATTCTTGTCCAAAGCCTTAGTAGCAGGCAGTCCATACTCAGGATCCAGCAACATAGATGAAGCATAAGGAGTTAGCTCTTCTGCAACCAAAACTTTCAGCTCCTCCATTTGAGCTACTGTTGGTTCTGCTTCCTGGTGTTGAGCCATGAGGCGTTTCAAAGCACCACGTTGGTCAAATGCCAAGGCAGAAATGATGCCATTCTCATCAGAAAGTTTTTCCATGTACTTACGTTTTTGTTCTGTTAATACCATTCTTTATACCTCTTTTACTGTGATTTGATTGTATAGGCCATCGTAGTTTTCAACGTTGACATGACCAGTCATTTTTTCTTGGGCATTGAGCATGCCCAGAACATTTGCTTTTTTGAGCAGAGAGACATCATCTTCTTGATGACTCAAGGCTGAAGAGATCCCTGCAACAGTTGAGTCTCCAGAGCCAACTGGATTGACCACTTGGATTTTAGGAATATCTACTTTATAGAAAGTATCCCAGTGCTTAGCAAAAGCTCCATCTGCACCGAGTGATACGATGATCCACTCGATTCCATCAAAGAGCGGTTCTGAAAGGACAGCTTTTAACTCATCCAAATCTTTTGGAAACTTCGCGACCCAATAACTGAGAAAGTTCCTCGTTATTAGGTTTGATGGCAGTTGGTTTCACATCTGATTTGAGCACAGCTTCCAGAGCTGCTCCAGAGCAATCCAGCACCACCTTATTGCCAGCTTGATTAGCCATTTCAATCAGCTGGATATAGTAGTCTTTCGGCAGGCCCGCTGGCAGACTGCCCGAGATACTGACAACATCTGCCTCAGCCATCAAAGACCGGAAGTGTTCTTGAAAATCCCTCGCCTCATCTGCTGTAATAGTCGGACCGGCTTCCAGGATTTCTGTTTGCTTGCCTTCGTGCAAGACAGCAATGCAATTTCTCGTATCTCCCGAAATATTATAAAAGCATTGTCTAACATTAGGATGAAGATTTTGTAATAAGAACTCTCCATTAGTCCCACCGATCAGGCCCGTCGCAGCAACATTGTCTCCAATTTCTGCCAAGACCCTGGTTACGTTGAGACCCTTGCCGCCTGCTGTTTTACTGACTTCTGCAACACGATTAACAGTATCTATTTTCAATTCTTCTAAGGGATAGGAAATATCGATAGAAGGATTCATGGTCACTGTAAGAATCATCTGGCTACCTCACTAGTCGTGGTACTCTCCACGATCCCATTTTTCAAGAAATTCTGTAAAGAAGTTGGCATCTGTTTGATGAGCATTGTGAGTCTCAACGTGCTCAATCTTTAGCAATCAACTTTTTGTTTTCTTCAGTCGGCTTGTACTCCGCATGAATGAAAGCTTCTATGATGTCACACATAAGGAGCTCACCAGTAATTTTTCCACCAAAACCAATGACGTTGGCATTAAGTTCTTCTTTAGCATAGAGAGCTGAGGTCATGTCGCGTACCAAAGCTGAACGAACACCAGGCACCTTATTTACAGCGTTGTTGATGCCGACACCTGTACCGCAGATACAAACACCAAGATCCGCTTGTCCACTAACGACTGCTCTCCCCTACTTTTTTACCAAAGATTGGGTAGTGAGTACGAGTATGGTCATAAGTACCAAAATCAAGAACTTCATAGCCTTTTGATTTTAGAAAATCTGAGACTGCCATTTTTTCATTGGTAACGATATGGTCACATCCAATTGCAATTTTCATTTGATTTCTCCTTTTCTTAGCACATCTTGTTGAGCATGTCGACCCGGATTTGGTGACGGCCGCCGTCGTATTTACCATTGACAAAGCCTTTGGCAATGTTCTTAGCCAGCCCTTCACCAACGATTTCAGCTCCCATCGTAATCATGCGAGAGTTGTTATGGCCACGAGTCATGTAGGCAGAGCGTTCATCTGAGACTTCCGCCGCTACCATGCCTTTGATTTTGGTCGCTACCATAAATGGACCAGCACCATAAGCGTCAATGACAATACCAAGATTTTCCTCTTGTTTATTCACCTCAGCTGCAACTGCAAGGGTCACATCAACAAAATCCTGACCTTCTTTCGTCACATCCACCACTTCAAAGTTTTCTCCGACGAGAAAATCCTTGACCACATCTTTCAGCTTGCTTCCAGCAGCATCTGCTCCAATAATAATTGCCATGAGCATTCTCCTTTGTTTGATTTTTTGCACAGAATATTGTTTATAAAAAACACTTTCTGTTTCCTATAAGCATACTATACTCCTTTTAAAAGTTATTTGTCAACATATTTTTGTTTTATTTTTAATCAAAATATTTTTAAAGATGATTAAAATAAACAAAAAGCCCTAAAAAGAGCTTTCTGATAATTTTTTTCATTCATTTAAAATAAATCTAGGAAATAATCTTGGTATAAACTTCCAGTTCTTTCCTGAGCATTTTCAGACATCTGGTCTGTGATAACAGCTGTAATATCTGCCAAAGGACAGATAGAAGTGAAGTCTTCCTTGCCAATCTTAGAAGAATCAATCAATAGGTAAGTCTCTGTCGAGCGCTCCAAAGCTAGCTTCTGAGTATAGGCTTCTTCAAAAGAAGAGGTCATAATCTGCCCGTTTTTGATACCATTGCCACTGAAAAACATCTTAGTAAAGTACATCTTATCCATGATGGCATTGGTCATCTCGCCGACAAAGGCTTGAGTCGCTTCCCGCATCTCCCCACCAAGGAGAAAGACTTTGAAGGTATCCGACTTCTTCTTCAGAAGATCATGAAAGATCGGAAGGCAGTTGGTAATCACGCGCAGATGCTGATTGCTGATTTCCTCAGCCAGCACCTCCACAGAAGTCCCTGGTCCAAGAAAAATAGTATCGCCATCTTCAATCAGCTCCACAGCCTTCTTGGCAACAGTCCGCTTTGCCTCGATATTCTGATAAAGCTTCTCTTCATGAGGGATTTCTCTGTACTTGAGGTGCTGATTACTTTTAGCCCCACCGTGAACACGAGTCAGCAGCCCTTTACTTTCCAGCTCAATCAAGTCCCGCCGAACCGTCATGTCTGAAACCTTCATACTCTCTACAATCTCAGCAACCGTCACTGTCCCAACTCGATCCACCAGTTTAACTATTTCGTCCTGTCTCTGATTTTTACCCATACTATTCCCTCTCTACACTCTAGTTTTGTTTATTATAACTCATTTTTCTGTTTTTCCATATTATTTGTTTGTTTTAAACAAAATTGAGGGGTTTGCGATATGATATAAGATATTAGAAAAAAACCTCAAGATGATCATCCTGAGGCTTATTTCTATTCTGAATAATGACTATGCAGTTTACTAAGGCCGATTTTTGGAAAGAAAGTTTATATTGCCTAAGCAGCCAATTAAAAATTGAAAGCAAGAGAGAAGACTTGATTAAATTCTTAATTATCCTTATCATTCGTCTTTAGTATCCAATTAAACAATCCAATCATTTTTTTGGAAAGGTAAATGAATAGAACAGAGCCTTTTCCAACAGACATTTCCTTAGGTTTATTCAAATCTTTAGATATTTTGTTCATACCTTTAGCCCATACTTGTAGAGCAAAGACTTTCATAATAAATTTTGACAATTGAATTATTCCTCATCTTCAATTACTTCAGCTTCTTTACGGATTGATTTAACATCTTTTTCATATTGTTCTTCATTGTAATCAATCATTTTAGAAAGTTCTTTTTGCAAGTTTTCCCCCATTGGTTTCATAGTAGCAAAAGTGATACCTCCTGAAATAACCCCTGAAACAACTGGAAGAACCTTGGAAACTCCTTTAGCAAATGTTCCCTTTGTAAGACTGATACCGAAAACCTTTAATACTTTTTTCAAAATTGGATAATACAAGGTTTTTCGTTAAAGCTTTTTGTGGAATTGACTTGAGTGCCTGTTTTCCAATCGCCATGCCTCCAGCTCTCAGTAACGCACCTGTTCCAGAGACACCTAACATAACACCCAGATACAATAGCAATGTATTTTGGGCTTCTTCTGTTAATTTATCCTTTTCAGACCACAGATATTGGAAGCCGTAGATATAACCTAGTTCTTGAGCTAATTTTAAAGCCATGGCATAATATTGAGCAACATCTGCTGGTATGGTCACAGCCATAGCAATTCCTCCTGGTAAACCAGCAAGAACAGAAGCTCCACTTGATAATAGGACATTATCCATAATACAAGCCTTTGCAGCTTTGTCCAATTTATCCTTGGAAACAATATTTACAGGACCATCAGCTAATAATTTCCCTACTTCTTCTTGACTTAAACCTTTGCCAAATTTATCCATTAGAAAATTGATTTCTATCAACTTTAACTACTGGAAGCTTGGATACTTGCTCTAAGACTTGCATGGCCACTTCTTCTGGCTTCGCATCAAATTTACCCTTAGCTCCATTAACCACCTTATCAATCTCTTTACCAGCGCTCCCTGCAACATCTCCGACAGCTTTAGTAGTAGCATTAAAACCATTGCCTACTGCTTTAACAGTCCCATTGGCTAAGTCACCAGCTCCTTTAACAACATCATCCCAAAAGCCATAAACAATTCTCCTAAAATAATTTAATAGATAAAAGTAAATCTACAAGCCAATTATCCTACAACTTGTCAACTTTGTCAATGTACTGACAGTTATTTAAATGTTTTTTGGCTAACAATTCTTTTCTCAATCACAAACCATACCTTTTTAATTTCCAAATTCAAAAATCCCCCAGCAGCCTCCTGCTAGGGGATTGTCATTCAAATCGAAAGATTTGCTATCCAATCAAACTTCCATTTGGGACTTTTTCATCCACAGTAAGGAGAGTCAGTTGGTCGCCGTGCTCAGCTGATAGAATCATACCTTGGCTGATGCGGCTCATCATTTACGCGGTTTGAGGTTGGCTACGATTTGGACTTTCTTACCGACCAGTTCTTGCTCGTTTGGATAGTATTTAGCAATACCAGAGAGGATTTGTCGGTCCTCACCGTCTCCCTGCATCCAAGCGGAATTGAAGAAGCTTTATCTGAGCCTTTCAACTTTAGAACACCTCTTTTGACTTCTGCGACACGGATTTTCCACCTTATCGAAAAGTCGTCAAACTTGATTTCCTTGCGGTTGAGTTTGAGCTCGACTTCTTCTGGATTCCATTCTTTTTCAACCTGCAGGTTTGTTGCCTTCCATTTGTCCCTTGATATAGGCAATTTCTTCTTCCATATCCAGACGTGGGAAGATTGGTGTTCTTTTCTCTACAACTGCTCAGACCTGCTGGGAGCTGGTCAATTGCTAGGTTTTCCAGCGAAAGCTGCTTGAGGCAAGCCAAGTTGGCTGAGGACAGCCTTGCTCGTTTCCATCATGAAATGGCTCAATCATGTGGGCCACAACACTGAAGGCTGGCTGCAGTGGCTCATGACTGCTTGCCAGTTCTTTGACCTTGGAGATCATCCTTAGCCAGAACCCAAGGAGCTGTTTCATCAATATATTTATTGGTGCGGGAGATGAGCGTCCAAACTGCTTCTAGGGCGCGTGGGTAGTCCACTGCGTCCATGTGTTTGTAGTAGTCAGCGATGGATTGAGCTGCCACCTGAGCCAGAGCTCCGTCAAAAGTCCGTTACATTTTCTTCATAGGCTGGCACTTGACCGTCAAAAGTACTTGTTAATCATGGAAACAGTACGGTTGAGCAGGTTTCCAAGGTCATTAGCTAACTCATAGTTGATACGACCTACATAGTCCTCAGGTGTGAACGTTCCATCGGATCCAACCGGAAGACTGCGCATGAGGTAATAACGCAGGGCATCCAAGCCATAGCGTTCTACCAGCATTTCAGGATAGACCACATTGCCCTTAGACTTGGACATCTTGCCATCCTTCATGACAAACCAGCCGTGAGCAATCAAGCGGTCGGGCAGCTTAATATCCAGCATCATGAGCAGGATTGGCCAGTAGATAGAGTGGAAACGCAGAATGTCCTTGCCCACCATGTGGAAGACTGTTCCATTCCAGAATTTATCGTAGTTAGCATGATTATCCTGACCGTAGCCAAGGGCTGTCGCATAGTTGAGTAGGGCATCAATCCAGACATAAATAACGTGTTTAGGATTAGATGGCACTGGCACGCCCCAAGTAAAGGTCGTCCGAGATACGGCCAAGTCTTCGAGACCAGGCTCGATAAAGTTTTTCAGCATTTCATTGAGACGTCCGTCCGGCGTGATAAAGTCTGGATGAGATTTGAAAAATTCTACCAAGCGGTCTTGGTACTTGCTGAGGACGCAGGAAGTAAGACTCTTCTGATACCCACTCCACTTCATGTCCAGATGGTGCGATTCCGCCGGTTACCTTTCCATTTTCATCATGGAAGACTTCTGCCAGCTGGCTTTCAGTGAAAAATTCCTCATCAGATACAGAATACCAGCCTGAATATTCACCCAAGTAGATATCATCTTGGGCTAAGAGTCGTTCAAAGACATCGGCTACAACCTTTTCATGGTAGTCATCGGTCGTCCGGATAAATTTATCATAAGAAATGTCCAGCAGTTTCCAGAGTTCCTTGACCCCAACCGCCATACCATCTACATAAGCTTGAGGACTGATACCAGCTTCTTCTGCCTTTGGCTGAATCTTCTGTCCATGCTCATCAAGACCAGTCAGATAGAAAACATCGTAGCCCATGAGACGCTTGTAGCGAGCCAGAACATCACAGGCAATAGTCGTATAGGCAGACCCGATGTGGAGCTTGCCGCTCGGATAGTAGATAGGGGTTGTAATATAAAACGATTGTTTTTCAGTCATTTTTAATCCTTTTCAAGGCTAATGAAACCTTTTTAATAGCACTTCATTATATCATATTTTTGTTAAGTTTGCGAAAAAGACATTCATTTACAATAAAATCAATTAAAAACCTAGAAAATATTCTAGGTTTAATAGGTCACAACATTCAAGTTGCTACTTTCATACTCTGCGATGAAGATATTCGAAATATCAGTGTATCCGTCTTTAGCCAGTCTCTCCACCAGCCACTCTTCTGTTTTGTCAATAGACTCTAAAATATCAATCTGGACAACACCATCTGTGATAAGGGGATATTTAGGATTCTCTTCACCAGCTTGTACAATAATCAGCTGGCCGTTTTGTCTCTATAACCGCCCGTTTGACCTGCTTGAGCTGGAAAAATACCTTGCTGCGTAGCTTCAAAGCTACATCTGCTGCTGAAAGACCAACAGAACGGCAGGCTTTCGGGACTCAATTTCCCGTGCTGAATCAACGTTGTCGGCTTGCCATCAATCAAATGCTTAACCGCACGGACATTGTTATTGAGCCACTTTAGGGTCAAGACCAAGATAGTCCACATGATGAGAATGACCGCATACTGGAGGATGTTAATGGAGCTATTGTAAATCACCCCACCGATAATACCACCAAGAACATAGTTTTGAATCTGGTCGATCGCTGAATTTGGCGCCAGATTGCCTTTTCCCGTCACATTGATGACAAAAACGAGTGAGAAAAGCCCCAGCGCTAGTTTATTTAGGATTTCAAGAAAATTCAATGTCATTTTTCAACCTCCACTATTTCGATATCTGTCGTCTTATGCAAGTCAATTTTTTCAAGCAGATATTTATCCGGCTCACTGCCGCTCATAGCCCGATAAAAGTTTTTTCCGACCTTCAAAATCGCTCCATCAGTTGCGGCTGAAGTATTGACATAGACCTCCGACTTATCCACACCAAGTCTTCTGAAATAACCTCAATAAAATGCAGAGAGGTTTGAAACTGGTTGTTAGAGTCTTGGTCAGTCTGAAAATTGCTAATGCCAATCAAGACCATGGCCACCAAGGCCAAAACAGAGATGATGGCTAGTTCTCGAAATTTTGAATCACGCTTATTGCGATAGGCCTTAAAAGCAAAAAATCCTGTCACAAGCAGTAGCAAGACAGAAAGCGCAACAGTCACCCAGTTTTGCTGACTAATCTGACTCAAAACATAATCATAAGAATAGAATTTCATGGCTTTCTCCCTATTTTTTCTCGCTCTATTATAGAAAAATTTTCATTACTTTTTCAAGCTCTCTTGCAATCACTTTTGCTATAAATCAGTTCTAAATTTTTGTTATAATAAACTCAGTAAACTTCTACTAGAAAAAGGAAATTTTATGAAACTCATCTCTTGGAACATTGACTCTCTCAACGCTGCATTGACCAGTGATTCTGCCCGAGCTCAGCTCTCAGGCCGTCCTTCAAACCTTGCAAGCAGAAAATGCAGATATTATCGCCATTCAGGAAACAAAACTGTCTGCGACAGGTCCGACTAAAAACACTTGGAATTTTGACAAATCTTTTTCCCAGACTATGAAAACACTTGGCGCTCCTCCCAAGAGCCGGCCCGCAAAGGGCTATGCTGGAACCATGTTCCTCTACAAAAAGAACTGACGCCAACCGTAAAACCTTCCCAGAAATCGGCGCTCCGTCAACCATGGATGTTGAAGGTCGCATCATTACGCTGGAATTTGACGGTTTCTTTGTCACTCAAGTTTATACGCCCAATGCTGGCGATGGCCTCAAACGCTTGGATGACCGTCAAGTCTGGGATGCCAAATATGCTGAATACTTGGCAAACACTAGATGAACAAAACCAGTCCTCGCTACTGGCGACTACAATGTGTCCACTAGGAAATTGACTTGGCCAATCCAGCCAGCAACCGCCGTTCACCAGGCTTTTACCGACGAAGAGCGCGCTGGCTTCACCAACCGCTGGCAAAGCGTTTTACTGATACCTTTCGCCACTTACACGGCGATATCCCCTAACCAATACACTTGGTGGGCGCAGCGCAGCAAGACTTCTAAAATCAACAATACAGGCTGGAGAATCGACTACTGGCTGACAAGCAACCGCATCGCTGACAAGGTCACTAAATCTGATATGATTGACTCAGGTGCTCGCCAAGACCACACACCCATTGTCATGGAGATTGAACTCTAAGGAGAAAAACGAATGGACTATCAAGCTGTCATTCCTGAATTTTGGTATCTGACATCGAAAAATCACGCCACTTCTACTGCGACCTGCTAGGATTTCTCTGTCGAATACGAGCGTCCAGAGGAGAAATTCTCTCTCTCTCGCTTGAAGACTGCCAACTTATGCTAGAAGAAGGCAGCGCAGAAGAATTAGCACAACTGACCTATCCTTTCGGGCGCGGTGTCAATATTTCCTTTGGCATTGCAGATGTTCCTCAGCTTCACCAAAAACTTCTGGAAGATGACTATCCTATCCATCGTCCCCTGACAAAAAGAGAATTTCGAGTAGGAGATAGCTTTATTTATCCCTCATGAATTTGCGATTTTGGATCCAGATGGTTATTTTTAAGATTTAGTGAATAAGAAAGCGAAGTCATCTAGACCTCGCTTTTTAAATGTCTTTAAAGTTATAGAGTTGCGGATGGTGATCGCACTCGGGATTTTTAGGATGGCAGATAGCACGTCCAAAAGTAAATCATTGCCTGATGGGCTGGCAGCCAACGTTCCGGTGGAAGGACATCCATAACTCGCTTTTTCTGACTTCAATGGCGTTGCCGACTTTTTAACGATATCATGGTGCTTTGCAGATGCGCTCCACATAGGGTATCGACAGCAAAGGCCGGAATGCCAGCCCACACTCATGACTACATTGGCCGTCTTGCGACCAACACCAGCTAGACTTTCCAATTCCCGCACGCGTTTGTGGTACTTGACCGTCAAAGTCGTCCAAAAGCTGCTGGGCACATTTCTTCAAAAACTTTGGCCTTGTTGCGATAGAGCCCTAGGCGGGAGATGTATTTACAATGTCTGCTTCACCAGCCGTAGCCATGTCCTGCGGACTCGGATAGGCTTCAAACAGAGCTGGCGTTGCCTTTATTGACCGCAGCATCTGTCGTCTGAGCCGACAGCATGACCGCTACCAAAAAGCTCAAAGTGATTGCGAAAAATCCAGACTGGGCTTAGCGTCAGGGAAAAAGAGCAATAATCTCTTCAATCACATGACGAGCCCGTTTTTGATAAAACCATGATTTCTTCTTTTCTAAGATTGAGATAGATTTATTATATCATGAAAGGAAGAAGCATCCAAAAACCATGATTGAGAATGCAGCTGTTCTTAATACTTTACAAAACCTTAACTCTTCATACGCCTTTCGGTAGCCAATCTGCAAGATCTGGTTATCTCGAACCAGTAGCGGTCGTTTAATCAGCATGCCGTCTGTAGCCAGTAAATCTGCAGCTTCCTGAGCTGCGAATGTGGCACCTTTCTTTGAGTCCCCAGCTCTACGGTATTTTGAGACCGTAGCATTGAAAAAGGCCTTGATGCTCAAAGTCCCTGAGTTCTGAATCCAGCTCCAGAGCTGGTCCCGGCTAGGTGTATTTTCGGACAATATCCACTGCTTCAAAAGTCCACTCCAATTGATTGAGTCTCAGCCTGCTCTACGGCAGCAGAGCATTTTGGGTATTCGATAAATTGTAACATTGTTTTTCCCTCCGTCCCTGATAGCCCAGCTAGCCCTTCTCTGTCAAGCCGAGACCTGATTAGAAAAAGCCGACAAGCGAAAGGCTCATCGGCTGGCACAGACGCATCACCAGTGAAGATACACTCTGTTTTTCGTTATTTTTAATCAAACGCACGCGCACAATATTATCGCTATTCTCAAATTTATCAACCAGCTCCTGAATCTTGCTTTGTCCGACTCATCCAGATCCAGCAAAGTATAGGCACAATCACCCTTGGAACGATTGATGATATTGTCGATATTGATATTCAAATCACTAACCGCCGTTGAAACTGAGCCACAATATTCGGCATTTTTGCTAATCAGGGTAATCCGATAAGGCGCTGAGAGCCTGACGGACATTAGGAAAATTCACAGAGTTGATAATCTCGCCTGTTTCATGCGAAGCGGCGAATGGTTTTCCCCACAGCCATAATGGCACAGTTGAGCTTTCCAGCTTCTCGGTCGATCCGCCCAGATGCGGAAAGACTGTAATCTGCGGATGACGGAGCAGCTTTCATCTACACCAAAGTCTCGTGATATAGCGCTTGACTACACCAGCTTCTATAGGCTTCAAAGAGGCAGCGTTGTCCACCAGCCGCCGCGGGCAAAGTTGATAAGAGTCGTCTCTTTTGCATGAGACCAAAAGCAGCCTGATCAAAAGTAGTCGTATCCTCAGTCAGGGCGTACATGAATAGTGATATAATCACTCTCTCAAAGATTTCCCTAATGTCTGCTACCCGCTTGACATGGCTAGAGATATTCCAAGCCGTTTCAATGGATACATAAGGATCATAGCTCAAGACGTTCATCCCAGACGATAGGCATCGTTAGCAATACGGCCGCCGATAGCTCCCAACCCAATGACTCTCAAAAGTCTTCTGCACCCTTGGTCCCAGCAAACTGCTTCTCACCAGCTTCCACTTGCTTGGGAACATCATTCCAGAAAGGCCGTTAGCCCAACTGTTAGCCGTGATATAGTCACGCGCAGACAGGAGAATGGAAGCCAAGACTGCTTCTTTTCACCGCATTGGCATTAGCTCCTGGCGTGTTGGAAGACCACAATTCCCTGAGCCGTTGCCTGGTCGACAGGAATATTATTGGTTCCTTGCACCTGCCCGCGCAATGGCTTTGAGCTTGCTTGGAAAATTCTGTCCATGCAGGTTTTGACTTAGCAGGATATAAGCATCTGGATTGTCCGACTTATCTCCGTCAATCTGAAAAAGTATTGCCCAGCCCTTTGAGCCCTGATTTGATTGATGTTGTTAAAGGTTTTGACACTAAAGACTATAGTTTCCTCTTAAGAATTCTTCTTCAAATTTCCTGCATAAAGGCAATCAAGTCCTGACACCTTGGAGCGGGAAAAGGCATTGTAGAGACTAGCTCTCATGCCGCCTACGCTGGGTGCCCCTTGACATGAAATCCTGCGCTGCAGCCTCTTTGTTAAACTTGGCATCCAGCTCTTTCAACAGGAGACACAGCGAACATACGCTCGAGCGCTGCTCTTATAACGGACTGACTGCGGTAAAAGTCTGACTGCTCAATGAAAGTCGTGCAGGCCAGATTTTTCACGATTACGCTTTTCCATTTCTGCTACGCCACCCAGCCCTTAACCCACTCAAAGACCAGTTTGGCCACATAGATGGCGAAAAGTCGGTGGTGTATTGTAAAGAGAGCCATTGTCCGCCTGAATGCGGTAATCTACAAAGCTAGATACGAACTGGTTCGTCATCCAGCAGGTCTTCTCGGATGATGACAACTGTCACGCCAGCAGGTCCGATATTCTTCTGAGCCCCCAGCATAAATCAAAACCGAAATCCTCTACTCGGTACTGAGCAGCCAGGATATTAGAAGACATGTCCGCCACAATCGGCACGCCATTAGTCGCAGGAAGGTCATAACAGCCGTTCCTTCGATGGTATTATTGGCTGTCAGATGCACATAAGCCGCCTGCGGATTAATATCCTTTTCATCAAAAGAAGGAATTCTGTAATTTAAATCCTCTGACGAAGCCAAAAGAATAGGCTCAAATGAATGAACTTAGACAGCTTGACTGCTTCAGCTTTTCTTTTCCCCAAGATCCAGCCACTAGGTAGTAGGCCCGCGCCTTGGCCAGATTAGGGAATCATATCAAACTGAGTAGAAGTTCCATCCCTGCAGAAAGAGGACGGTAACTGTCCGAATATCCATGAGCTCACGCAGCAAGCTCTCAGCTTTGATAATATCGTCACCCCTTGGATTTGGTGGGACAGCTCCATCACACCATGCCACTTTTGGGCATAGTCTAAAACTCAGCCTTGAGCTTTTTCAAGACTTCCTTGGGCAATACTGCCGGTCCAGCAGAGCAAATTGTAAATCGTCATATCCTACTCCAAAATTTAGTTTTGCATATCATATCACAAAGTTTGAGAAATATCATGCTTTTTCTTAAAAAGAAGGAAATTTTTAAGAAAACATTGAACAAAATAAAGAGAAATAATAAAAGAAGCTTATGAAAGCTTTCAATCATTTTAGATCTAGTTTTAAATAAAAGCAACTATATCAATACAAAACTACCGCTGATAAAGTGTTTAGTTTCTAATCAATGGCATCAATAAATCATACAACAACCTATGTTTAAGCATTATCCAAATTAAACACATATGGAATATGAGCAAATGCCTGCTAATGGCAAACGAGCCGTTTTCCAGCCCAATCTATCTGTCACCCACAAACTCAACATCATCTGGTGAATTGACGACGAACTGGCTCAGTTCAGTAAACCTCCAGCAACAGCCTCTCAGTTTGCTCGCTGCCGCTGCCATAGTAGTTTGTTTCAATCAACCAAATTTTATGTTTTTCCTTTTGAATAAACAGCTACATCTAAAACGGCGCTGTGATTTATCAACTGGTACTCTATATTCCACTTTTCTTTTATGAAAGATGCGCTTTGGGATTTAAACCCAAATCATGCTGCTGACAAACTTAGCAACACTGTCTCGAGGATTCTTCCATAGTTGTTCCACTTCGATTTTTACGAGCATTACTATCTAATCCCGCTTCTACACCATATCACATAATCGACAAGCTGATCGGCTAGCTTCCTTTTGTAAAAAGCTAACAAACCGGCTTGCTCAATAAAATCTACATAAACTTTATATCACTATCAATCTTTCTTAAAAATCTAATTGATGAAAGCTCATATTATCATCTTTCATCCAAGGAAAGAATATCTAAAACTTTATCTATCGGCTGGCAATGAAATCTACAAAGCCCCCTCAGTAAACTAAGCTGTTTTGAAAATAAATTAAAGGCCCTTCATAAATATTATCTTTCCCAATTAAATAGTTTAGAGTGTTTAATCTAAGTTCAAACCTTTGCCTTCCCTGTCTAACCTTTACTCACCTAATTTCATATAGGTGGCTGTACGGTTGGTAACTGAAAGAGTTGAGAGGAAATATTGTAATCCTTCGTCTGATAATACGTTGAATATAATCAATTTCATATTTCTCCTGGTATAGGTAAACCAAACTCCTTAAAGGAATATAATTAAAGCGATAGTAACATCCTACACTTATAATATAATCTAAGACATCTTATAATTTCAACGAAACCATTCATCAAGTAGACAATATTTAACTTTTTATTTAAAGGAAAATAACTCTTTTATATTGCTTTCAACTTAAAATCACATGTTTGCAATTTTTCATCAACACTTCCTCGAGTTTTGCGTTTTTCAATGATAAAAGATCATTATCCATTACAAAATGGAATCATCTGGTAACAATTTTTGAAATAATCGCTTTATAGTTCAGGTCTACTTCATCAAAATAGATATAAACCATGTTTTGTGAAAAATTTCTGCCACTTTTTCCCTTCAAAATTTACTTTATCCACCGTGCCGTGAGCTCCTTTTATTTTTCTACCTCGCCTGTTCGTTTCTACAAGTTTAATATCAAAAATCATTTTCCACAACTTCACATCCACTCTGTTTTGAAAACAAAATCTACAAGTCTAGTTTCATACTCAAAAAGCTAGTCCTCTGCTTTCGCATTTGCACGACCCACGCCACCTTTTCTCTCGCATCCCTCTCTCCTCCAATCTTCTCTTGGCTATCAGAATACCCTCTCTCCGCATCACCACCTGCACAACTTTACGACCCAACTGCTGAATGCCACAACTGCTGTTCCCACCGCCAACAAAGATCTAGTGATATAACTCATTTTCTTTAGTGCGTTGAAGCAAAATGATCCCGTTCCAATAAATATTTCTGGCTTTTGTGTTGGGATGCCTTTCTCCGCCCATTTCTGCTGTCTCTTTTTAGTTAGCGGTCCCACTCCAGACACATCCTCTCATCCAGTTTACGCTATTATTATCTTTCTGTCAAATCATAATTATAGTAATGTTTTGTAGCCTTTTATCATCTTTCACGAGCCCACAAATCGTTTCCCGTGGAATGATGTAGAGCAGCGCGGCAAGATAGATTGGGAGCCAAGGTTGCTCTTTTACAAGTAACATTATTTAAAAATTTTAAAACCTTCTTGTTCCGAGGCCATACCTCATCAGAGTAAATATTATGTAAGCTCGCCTCGAAAATCCCGAGAGCACCATTAGTTAGCTTTTAAATAGAGTCCGACTACTAATCGTCACCACCTTGTGTCGATTAAAAGTCAAGGCTTTCCTCCAATGCCAGAACCTTATCCCAATCACTCTTTATCAACAGAGACAATGTTACCGCAGAATTTGAAAAACTCTCACTGTTAGCAAAAGTATGGTGAGATCTAGCAAAAGATCAAGTATCCATACCTTTCGGCTTCATTTGTGATAAGAAGTCGTGCAGGCCTGCATGAACCAGAATAGCCTTTTCCCTCATTAGAGTAGTGCGGTTTTGCTGGCATTAAAACACATACTTATATTCGTAATTAGTCATAATTTCATGTCACAATTTCTTGAGATTTTCCACTGACTTGAGCTCTCGCACCATTATAGTTCGAGTTTGAGCTTTCCAGCAAACATACACATTAAAACTTGTATGATCTTTCAATACCAAAGGACCTGGAGGAATTTTGACAAGATAGCATAGACTCTCGCTCCGTCACTCCTTTTTAAAAAGTATCGCGCAACCGAAACCTCGTTCTCTGTATGGAGAAAAGCCCTCGTGGGTATAAGAGGTAAATGAGCTTGTCTCTGCTTTAACGGAAGATAGAGCGATCGCCAGACATAAAATCGCCCGTTTGAGCATCCTTAACTGCCTCTCGCAAAAATCCGTTTGCAAAATTTCTATCATCCTCACTTAGATCTCACTGATTTGATAGCAACCCACATCCACCATTTTTGGATTTTTATAGCGGCCGTATGAAACATTAAACCTGATTTTCTGAATCGACTCTGATGCAATCCATTGAAATCAACCTGCATAGCGTAGGAGAATCTCGCGCCGCTCTCTCACTCCCAGTCATCCTACTAATCGGCCATCGCGACTGCACTGAACGCAATTCTAACACACCCTTTACACTACTCTTTATGCTTTATCAGTAAATTCAATCAATTCAGCTGATTTATTTTTATCTGGCGATAAGCATCTATCAGTCCTCGTTAAAAGCCATGCATGACCGCTGTTTCGGCTGAGCCAACTGCAAAATAAAAGCTCCGCCGCCAACGAAATGGGCTCACCAAATAGCGACCATAAGTCCTCTGCATATAGCTCATCGGTCCTCCTAAAGTTGGCGCTTCCTCAGCCCACTTTAGTATTACGGCTGAGATTATATTACTTTTAATTTTTACATTAGTGTCTCAAAGACACGATTATTCCTTCTAAGTGTATAATGAAATTAGTTAGAACACATACCAAATACAGAATTGCTTTATGTTATAAAATTAAAGAAGCTAAGCTAAAAGAAAATGTTGAAAATCAGATTTCAACCTCCTCTTAGTTCATGATAAAGCGCATAGAGCCTGCCTGACCCTGCTGTATTTTCTTGGCGATATTTCTGCGTTCTGATGTGCCTGATGCTGCCGGGCTCATCTTAAAAGATCAATTTCAGCTAGGATCGATCTGCTTGAGATATGTCTCGAAGAGCAGCTTCTCCGCCTCGCCACAATCAAGAGACTCTCCTTTAGGGCGGATGTTCAGTCAGACAGGCCAATGCTTTCTGGAAATCAGCCTCTGCTGATACCTCGTGAATCTTAGTCAGCTCGCGCACCAAGACGCATTTATGGGTCACCAACTGCTGTATGTTTTCCAGCGTAGCGAACCCGATGAGGGATTCTGCAGAAAATCTGAGCCAGGATAGGACCTAGTACAGTGAAAAATTCCTTCTGTTGGCCAGCCTTTCTAGGCAGTGAAAGCATAGGAAAATATGCGGCGAGCCAATCCATCAGCAATCGAGGTATGTTATTCCAGCACTAGGACCACGAATCGCACCACAGTAATTCCTGCCTAGCGCTGCCTGCACCAAATCATGTCCAGGATCGCAAATACTGGGCAGAGCAGCATCCGAAAGACCCGAGCTATCACCAGATTTCCGCTTTGAAGCATGTCCAAGGAGAACTTGAATTTCTCTCTGGCATAAAGTGCTCATGGAAACTGATCCGTTTGGTCTCGATCTCGCAATGCTCGAGCAGCAGGCCCGTATTTCGTATCTTCAGCCGCAATCCCATGCCGTCAACTCCTTTTCAAGGTATTGACCATGCGGAGGCTCACATCATCCAGATTGCTGATAGGAGCCGCGTGACCAGATCAGAGTTTTGCCGTAGCAGTCGCCCTCGAAACTGAACTCACGGCATCACTACTCCCTGCACATCATTCATCGCAGAACATGCGACTCATGCCATTCTCCTGGCGCTGGCCCATAGAAACCGTACAGACATGAAAGCTGTCATAGTAAAGCTACGCAGATTATCTCGGTTTGCTGGGTCTTGGTCGGAGCCTTTCTCCACCTCTCCCAAGCGCCTTCCTCAATCTTGTCATTTTCCAGATGGTGAGTAATATTTTCTCTACCACACTACTTTGACGCTCTGCAGCCTCTGACCTCAGCAAGGGTCACTTAGTGTCTGCCTATCAATCCAAGGCGTCAATAAGTCGTATCATCCATTACTTAGACTCCTGTGCTGCCTCTTTTACTTTTCCTTCTTCAAAGTCATATATTCGTGCCGTTTTGAAAGATGATTACGTTGGTCTGCCATCTTCCGAGCCAGCAAAGTCAGCCCAAGGCCTGTCAGACCGCCTCTGCTAGCTCCTTTACAAAATAACACTTTCCAAGAGCTTGAAGACCTGTTCCTGCTTCTCCCATCATCAGCCAGCTTTTCGAGACGCGAAACCCGCAGAAATGATTCTGACTGGTGCGAGTCTGAAAAATCCTTGACAAAGCGCCTGCATTCACAAGCGATGATCTAATCTAGTGGCGTTGATGGCTGCTTAGCCGCTTCTGGACTGAGCCCGACTATACAGCCAGCCAGCTCCGCTCGGACTTTTAATCAAGCTTCATCCTGCTCAAAACTGTGCCGGTAGAGCAGCCGTGATGCCAGAAAATGATAAACCTGAGTCTCGACTCCGAATCGTCGCGGCAGAATCAGCTGCTCTGTCAGCGGTCGGGCGGTAGAGAGAGGCAATCACCTGCGGTCCTCACCACTTGAGCAAGGAATCGGTCTGCATTGATCGCAATCCGATCCGCCTCGCAGATACTGAAAACCCGCCGACTGCCTCTCTAAAGCACACTTTGAGAGAAGTTTCTGACCAGCTCCCTGAACCCGGTCGTTTTGATATCATGCTGTTATTTGGTCGCACCACTCGTATCACATCAGAAAAATCTTCTTCTGCAAATCCAAATCGGCAAGAACGACAGGATCGACAAGGCCAGTACGCCTGCTTATTCTCGCCAAAAGAGACTGGGACAGGATTTAGTGCCATTTCAAAACTGCCAAAGCCCGGTAAATGGGTAGGCGTGACTGCCGCCCCAGTGTCCATCATACGCGAAATCCGCTCAAAACAAGCGGGTTGGCTGATCAAACATCCTTTTATCTTCATGACGGATTCCTGACCGTCTCCGAAATGATGGCCAAACTATCGTAGCCATCTTACCTCAGTCACAGCGGCTATTGGACCACCTCGACGAAGCGCCCAGCTCCTTGTCAAAGAACTCGCCAAACAGCCCCGCGAACCCGCTGCTGCAGGTTCATAAACCCTCCAGATCGCTTCGATTCGCGTCCTCGGCTCTCACCTGCTAATCCGCGCCAGCTCTTCTTCCAAGCATCAATATCAAAACTAGAGGGTCAAACTGTATTGAGTCCATCTGTCGCAAACCGATTGAGCCATTCCAATATCTGCCACATCCAGACGTCCGCAGCCCTGATAGGCCACTGAACCATCGATAAACGATATCCATCAAGACAAGCTTTCCTCGCGCCAAAGCTGGCAAAACCTGCTCAGCTGGGCGCTGACGGCGGCTGGCAATGTACAGCTGAGCTCAGTGCAGCATCCGCTAGTGAAGCGACTAGGTTCCAAAATCATTTCTGCGAATCGGCCTCCTGCAATCTGACGCCAGCCCGGCTCCCTGCGTCGTCACAAGACCAGTGCCATAATCGCCTGTGGAAGGAAGGCTTCCAACACACTCTTGACTTTCCAGCTTCCTTCCGACATCTTCTTCCAGCTGGAAATCAAAATACCATTACTCATCTTTACCGTTTTAATCTCTAACTTTCTATTTTTCGTTTCTTGCAACGAAAATGCAGATGAGACTCTGCCCTCAAAAGCTGATGATAAGCATTTTCTTGGAGTCCGCTGTCCACATTTACTGGAGTTAAGTTTGATACAGTGCCGAATTCCGTCAGCTCTGCTGTCATCCCACCTATTTCATTGCTTTATTTTCACTAAAAAGCTAAAAAGCCCATCATAAGAAAAAGACTTATGTATTCTTTTCAGTGTCAGTTTCATCAAAGTGCTACAATTTTGTGTAAAATAGTATTCAGAATAAATTTCTGGAAATATTAGATTTAGGAGATACAGGTTTAATTGAAAACGTACTGGCCAGCATTTCTTTGGCTGGAATTTTTCTCTTTGGGATTCAATAGCTATTTGGCCTGTCATCATATGAAGGTGGCGCTAGACGTGGGTATCTGACTCTGATTGCCTTACCATCCGTTCAAAATCCCTCGTCCTGGACGACCAACCTGATTACGACGATTCTCCTCATTATTGCTTGGAAAGCTACTCGCCTGCGAACCTCCATCTCAGCACTCCGGGACCCTTCTCCGTACCGCTTGGCTCCAGATTTTGAAATCCTGCACCTGCCTCCAAACACCTGCAAAACTATTATCTCAGCTCTGGACGGGAGCTAAGTCTAGCGGTTCAGTTTGGAACAGGGATTGTTTCTGGGATTGACTGGGCATCTATCTTCACTGCTGGCGGAACGACGGGCGGCAGCTGACGATTGCAGCCCGCATCTTACTAAATACATGAGCATTTCCATGGGGTGCAAACTCCATGCTGTCAGCTCGTCGATTTTGTGATCATCACCTTTGGTTCTCCTTGCTTTTTCAAAGATTCTAGCGCATGGTGTCTTATACCATTTGATGTTTGTCTTCCTAGGTCACCAAATGCGTGCCATTGGCTGACCTGATCGCATGAAGGAAGTTTGCGCAAGTACCTCTCATCGCCACCAGCAAACCGCTGAACTGGCTGAAGCCATCACCGCAAGCTAGATCGTGGAGTGACTCTCTCAAGGGCCAAGGTGTTTCTATAGCGTTGCAGTGACTCTGCAGGATTGTCTCACGTGCTGTATCCCGTAACGAAATGGCAGCAAATGAAGAAACCTATTAACCAAGTCTGATCCCATTTGCGTACATCGATTACTGAAGCTCTTGCGAGATCTTTGGGCGAAGGCTCTACTTTTGGATTAGCCAGTCAACCTATTAGGACACATGCTAAAAACCCCATCCACTGATGAGGCTTTTTGATCGCTGTAAAGCTATTGCTGCAGTATGCATCTCAGCCAGCTCAACGAAGCAAGTGTCTCCCCAAATTTTTCTTCTGAGGAAGCGCTTTGCATCTATATTACCAGCTAACTGCACTTCGATGACCACTTTCGCCATCCTTGCGTGTGATATTGATTGGTACTGGAGAGTTTGAGATTTCTTCCGCCAGAAGATGACGGACTATCCGGTCAATCCCCCACCTTATTCTCAGTGAAAGCGCAGACGGACCTCCTCACTCATGCAGCCGAGACTTCTCGTAAGAAAGCCTCGAAAACATCATGGTCAGCGAACCTCCGTAAAGCTGCCCCATATGTGTCATCACAGGCAGGATACCAATCTTTATTTTTCAGCATCAGATAGGCTCGCATCTTTCCAGACTGGCAACCCGAGTAGAGACTGTGACCAGATCACGAATCATAACATCACGGCTTTTGTTTTGTTGAGAAGATATGAAATATCATGCTGCCACAAGCAAATGGACAGGCTTCAAGTTGCCTTGTGATGGACTAGCTTCTGCAATCGTTCTCTGTCACCAGTCCACTAGTTGTCATTTCAATCACCGGCAAGCAAGATTTGTGGAGTTTTCTTGCCACGCATCATATTCCGCTGCACGAGCAATCGTTGTGTGTGTCAGCTGATGATAACCACCTACGCGTCATTACAAAATCTTTAAACTGCCATAAAGCCCTCGCCTCTATCCATAATTTTATACCTATTATACTTTATTTGTGAAGCTGATTTCAAACGCTTCCAAGGCCCTTTGGGCTTAAGTTTTCAGTCAAAAATTTAGAAAATCCTCATGATTGAAAATTGAAGATGAGGAATGGCTAGTATATACTATCTTTAAGCATCTAGAAGAGACAGTGTCCACTGGACTGCTAAACTGTTAAGTTACTATCGTAACTTTCATCATCAACGTATGTCTCCCAGACATTTGAAGCAGTACCCGCTCGCGAATCTCGATTTGCAACCTGTACCAATCCTGGATTACCTCAGCCACCCAGGATATGCTTGCGGACTCAGCCAGAAGCGAGGAGCTCTTGGCCGCTCTGACAGAACACTCACCTGTTTCAAGGATGCATAACCTCGGTCAGCGATAGAGGTGAGCCTTGTTTGCATTTTGCTCAATCAAAAGAACTGTTGTCGTGCACGCTGGATATCTTGGATAATACCGAAGATTTCCTGGATAAAGATTGGCGCTGCTTCCATAGAGTGGCTCATATCCAGAGAGCAAAAGCTTAGTGGTAGACATCAGGAGCCTGGCCGAGATCGCCAGCATCTGCCGTCGCACCCGAAAAGTGGGTTGCAGCATCTTGGTTTTACGCTCTTCCGTGCACTAGAGAGAAGACCTTTTGAGATTGGTCTGATTTTTCGGTCAAGATTTGTTGAGAAAGCGCGCCCATTTTCCAAATTCTTCCAAAACGGTCTAAAACCTCGGAAAGATACGACGTCCTCTGGTACTTGTGCAAAGTCCAGGCTAGCTACATATGAGCATGATCCTTTTTAATTTGGCTGCTCGACAAATCTGCCTCTTTACTAGCACCTCTGGACGAACTTTTGCCTCGAAATCGTGCGAGAATGGTCGTTTTTCTCCAGCACCATTGGCAATCAATCAGAAACGACTTTCCTTCGTTTGATCTTAAAGCTGATGGCTCTCGGACAAATTTGACTGCGCTACAATGGACAGAGAGAGATTCTCAACTTTTAAGCATGGACATTAGGCTTCACTCCTAGATAAGCCTCACCAACGCCAGTTTTGTCATTCTTGATTTCAGCATCTGGTGTGTCCGTGCGCAATCAAGGGCCGTTACTCCAACACATAGATTCGCTCTGTAAACTCTCCACTAATAACCTGGCGTCATGCCTCAATCACGTGCGCGATAAGAACGTGAAATTGGTTTAACTGCTCGACGGATCAGTGTGCAACAGCTCTGGCTGCCTCCTGAGGGTTCATCCCCGCCATGGCGGTTCATCCAAGAGGATATCTAGGCCTGCTGCTGAAGGCCTTGAACAATCTCCAAGCGGCGCTGCTGGACTAGTAAGCTGCGTTCTCCAGCCAAGGTTTCTGCCTCCTTGTCCAGGTCAAAATTTTCAGCAACTCCAAAGTTCTTGTCGTTTGAGTTCTTCTTCTTCGTTTTCTGTCAGGTAGGCTGGCAGGCGGAGAGAAAGAAGCTTTCAAATACATGAGCTCATGGAGTGAGTTACCAGAGGCAATCAGAACATGATATCCAAAACACTAAGGTCCTTAAAGATGGATTGTTTCTGCATGGTCCGCTCAGCCCTAAAGCAGCAACTCTTGTACGAACCTTTACCATTTAGCATATGTTTATCATCTAGTGTCACTGTCTTCCACTAGGCCTCAGTAAACACGTTAAGAGATTGAAAAGTAGTCGTTTTTCCTGCACCAACCATTAGGGGGCCTAATCAGGACCCAACCAGCCTGCGCCTCGTTGAGTCTCCAAGGTACACTGATGGACACGCAGTCAGAGCCATGCCAAAGTTTTTAGTTAGATCACATCAAGAAGCGCCATTATTCTTTGACCTCCTTATTCTAAGCAGCTTAGACAAGCTGAGCTCCAAGTTCCTTTAAAGTCCGCCAGGACGGAAAATCATGACTCAAGATCAAGGCTTTCAAAGAATAGACAATCATCCGAATGCTGGATTACGATCCTGGCATGTAACATATTGAGAACTGCTCAAGACCACTGCAGCTAATATTCACAGGTTCAGCTAGGAGCCTATGCTACTCAAAAACGACAATAATCAAGATATTGATAGTGCTGGTAAATGAATAGTCCTTAGGAACGACTGGTCCAACGAAGCCAGCTTTGAAGAGAGCAGCGGCTGAAAGCCGCAGATTGGCTCCCAAGACAAAGGCCGCTCACTTTGATTCTAGTAGACACCCTGCACAGACTCGGTAGCACTCTCATCCTCTCGGACAAGACAGAGTACTGCGACCGATGACTGGCAGGAAATTCATAGGTCAAAGATAGTTGTGATAACAACAAAGACACAGACCATCAAAGCAAGAAAGCAGCGGTGGAATGGATAGGATACCAGCTGCGCCATTCCGTCAAAGCACGCGCTAATAATCAGAATCCGGATAATCTCTAAAGAGACACCAAGAGTCGCAATCGCGAGATGTCTTTTAAGACGCAGTGTTGGCAAACCGACTGCCAAAAGCCACAATACCAGCAATGGCCAGCTCCTGCCAGCATAGCAATGAAAGAAAGTCTCCATGGGTTGAGCGATTTTAGAGCCATCACGGCTACAGGCCAGAGGCACCGATAGCCATGGGAAAGCCAGCATGGCCCAAGAGAGAATCAACCTTGAGAACTGATCGATGAGGTCGAGCCCCACTGCCAAAATAATATTAATCCCGATCTGCGTCTCGGCAAGATTTGAAATGTAAAAAGCGTTGAGAACACTGGCACTAACATAACATTGTCAATGCAGCAGAGTTGAGCCACATTAAAGACAAGGGCCAAGCTCAGAAAATGCTATTTACGCTTTTAAATTCCCTCATACCTATACACTCTTCTTTCTACATTTTTGCCGAGGATACCAGCTGGACGGATCAGAAGAACGACAATCAAAATACGCATAGACAATGGCATCGCGGGAACTGTAGATCACAAGTGCCGGCTGCAAAAGTCTCCAAAAGACGATAACAGCAAGCTACCAAGCGCGGCACCAGGAATGATTCCACATACCACCGAGAACGGCCGCTACAAAGGACTTAACACCCCGGAGTCATCCCCATCAAAGGCCTCCAATGACTACAGGCAATAGGGCAATTAGGACGCCAGCTAGCTCCTGCAAGAGCTGAATTCCTAGTGCTAAAGGTGAAGCTTGATTGTCCGATTGGACACTGATTCCTCATGAGCTGAGCAGTGCATCACTCACTACAGATATGTTTCTGCATAGCCTTTACCCATCTTTGTCTTCGTACGATGAACCGCAGAGCCACCTATGAGGAAAATCGAAATTCATCAGCAGCTGAAGATTTGAGATAGAAATCGGTCCTAAGCTGCGGTACTGTTTTCAATAACCTGCGGGAAGGAACGGTAGCTGGCACCGACAAAGAAAAATCATGCCATACTCGAGGAGACAGGAGAATCTAATGGTCTGTATCAAAGCCGCAATCCGAGTCGACAATTTCGGAGAGGACGATAGGCTAAAACTCTTAATAACCACACCGAAGAATCGCCGTCGCCCAATCATCGCTGCAATATGAGAGATCAAGAAACTGGAATTGAGAATTCTACTACAAGGGCCCTTCATTAATAGACCACATTGCTGAAATAAAAGAACTAAAGAAATTAACTTCAAGGAATTTATAAATAATAACCATAAAGGCACCAATCATATAGATATCGCCATGGCAAAGTTAATCAGCTTATTAATCCTACAAACCATGGTAGTATAAATCGCAGCCAGAAGTGCATAAACACTACCGAGGATTAGACCAAGTGACTAATTGTTGGAGCATTAGACACCACTCTTTCTGTAATAAAATAAGGGATGGGAGAATCATGACTAGGTCGCGATTTTTATCATCCCATCCCAAAATACTGAATAAGAGTTGATTGAGAAACGAAGAAGAATAGATTATAAAACGATACTCTTTCAAATCCGCAGATTCTTACAAGAAAGAAATCATTCACTAATGTTTCGCTCACAGCAACTAGAAAGCAAAAGTCAGTCGCGACTCGGGATAGCCCAGCTCATACTCTTGTATTCCGCTTTTGACTCGTTTCTACAGCATCTACTTGACCGTGTTCGTGCCAATCATCAAAGCTCGCTTTTCACCGGATTGTGATTCTTATCAATAGTGATTGTCCTCGGTCACCCATCGAAATCTTTTAAGCTAGCCAAGTTGTCTTGATATCTACAGAAGTTTTGAGCTGCTTTTATTTTGCTGTTTCTAGTTTTACGAGTAAACAGAGTCATATGCCAGAGCTGCAAAACTATAGATGGCTCTTCTTTCTTTGTACTTTTCAGCTTTGTATGTTTGCAACTTCTTAGCTTTGTTTCTGACATTTCACCAGTAGTTGTAAAGCCAGATACATAGTAAACATTTCAGTCGCAGGCTGGAGTTGCTTGCTCAACGAACTTAGCATCACTAAAGCCATCAGACTCAACGATTGTTTGGTCAATACTCAAAACCACGCGCTTTCTGATTGACAATTTTACCAGCTCTCTGTATAGTAACCTGGAAACAACCAGAGCATCAAATTTTGCCTTTTAATCTGTCAAAGCAGCTTGGAAGCTCGTATCCTTAGATTGGAAGGTTTCTGCTAATGCGTCTACCCTGAATTCTCTTTGAAGGCATCCGCTATCTCTTTAGCGTAGTCGCTGACTGACTGTGTAAAGAAACGCATCTTTGTAGCTGTCTGCAAGTCACTGTAAATACCTAGAAATGATTTTCACCTTGCAGCTATCAATGAAAGTTGCACGGTATAGATAATCTTGCTTGTTGGTCAAACTCATCCCGTACGCACTTGCAGTGCACGATTGGCACACCTGCTTTAGCAGCATTTGCAGTAGCTGTCGAGCTCCGGAAGTCGCAGTGACCAATGATTGCATTTACTTTGCTTTGCAACCAAGCCAGTGGCGATGGTAGGTGCTTTCAGCAGTGCTTGACGTGTTATCCTTATCAGTGCAACTTCAATCTTTCTTGCCATCTACGCCGCCAGCATGCGTTGATTTCATCAACTGCCAACGAGCACTCGCGTTGCTCCAGCCGCACCGTAGGCTGCTACTTCACCTGATATCTCTCAAAGTTAAACCAAATTTAATCGGGATCGCCAATTTCTGTACCTGCTGTTGACTGAGTTGTTATTGGATACTCCACAAGCTGCATGAGAAGAGCCGCACTAGCAAAAGCTA
>BNJU01000557.1_pt1 | contig 60262 bp, 104 predicted proteins | sample 8539281 | NCBI WGS metagenome assembly BNJU01 (sample SAMD00202456, study PRJDB9452) | human saliva metagenome | isolation source: human saliva | place: Japan
TTCATCTTCGACAAACTTTCGGGTTTATCTGCCTCATAATAATACTCGGGGGCTGGCGTGTCAAATACCTCTTCTGAGGGGCGTATGCCGAAGCCTACGGTGGAGTCTGCCAGTTGTTTTTCATAATCGGCAGGATCTTTGGATCGCCGTTCAGCTTTACCGCCATCTCGTTCATTCGGTTTTAAATCCTCTTTGCAGGTTTTTACTGAAAAGCTAAGCCATCATCATATCTAAGAGGTATCATATGCTTTCTCGATCGATTATAATATGCCTGCTATGCCGATAGTTATATGCTTCTCTGTTCTTTGGTTCTTCTTAGAAATATTGTAAATAATAATAATCCGAATAGCGGCTTAGTCCCATATTTAAAATCAGACTTATGTTTGTTCTCATATCAAACTACAGCTTAAGTTGGCATCGTCAGGCATCAAAACCACATATGATTTCTGGCAGTGGTATTTCCATTCGGCATCATGATTGACTGACCAGCTCGAAATAACGCGGTGGTCGGCGTCTACTTTGGCCTTAATCCTTTTGCCTTTCTTCAATGTGTTGCCGGTAAATTATTGTCATCAGGGTATCTGCCACCGCTATTAACTGAATGTTGATTAAATGTACCTGTCCTTCAAAACTTTAACGCATCCTTGTAATCTGAATACAGGGTTTGACTGCCAATATGTTCGCTCCATACTACCTGAATCATCAATAAACAGCATAATGTTGTTTAACTTCGGGCTGTTTATCAATTTTAGATTCATTTGCAGGCGCAGTGGGACTTTGGCGAACTCGCCTGCGCGGCATTGCCACCCGCTCATCAAAGGCGAGCCGCGGGAGGCGATGCTGTAAATCATCGGACGGATGGAACCGGGGCAACGGTGAAGATTTGTTTTCATATTTGCGTTCTTTCGCCGTGTCCGGTTGACGGATGATGACGTTGTTTTTATTTTCTCAGATGCGATTCTAACATTTACGATGTCGCGATTTATGTGCGTTCGGGCTGTTTTTGTCTACAATGTGGCGAACAATGGCGAAAATGCGACAGACTTCGCCATGTTGTAAAGGAAAATCCGTTGCCAAACCAGCATCGAACGCATATGGCTCTGACGTGGGAATACATTGCTTCTACGGCGCAGGCGCTATGTCTGAAAGCACGTTACACAGCAAAATCAAAGCTGCCGGGCGTGTAGCCAGCGAGATTTCCGAAGGCTGTCTTTTGTAAACAATTTTATTTTCAGACGGCCTGACCCATCGAACCGACCATCATCAGGCAAACAGGGTTTCCATCACGACCCTCCGCGCTTCTCGTTCTCCGCTGACGGCGGCATGTTCGCAGCACATCAATCCGGTTGTACGAGAGGTTCGACTTCCGGCGAAGTCGTGTTCAACACTTCCATGACCGTATCAGGAAATCACAGACCGACCCGTCCTGCAAACAAATCGTTACACCTACCCCACATCGGCAATACCGGCACCAACGCCGAGACGAAGAAAAAGCCCGCAGCGTTTATGCCGCAGGCGATTATCCGCGACTACCGCTGTTGCACAGCAACTTCCGCGCCTCAAAGCCTGCGACTATTTGGTGCGCAACAAAAACCATTGCCATCGCCGACATCGACACCGCCGCCTGACCACGCTGCTGCGTGACGCCTGGGCGGCGCGATTTTGACCGGCGCGGACGCTACGGTTGAAGCGCAAGAACTCATCGCCGCGTTCGGCGGCTGGTCGGCGAAGGAGCGGCAAAAGAAGTTTCCTGCACAGAAACTGCGAATGGACCGAAGGCGAGATGGAATTGGGCAAGGTTTCGTTACCCCTTCCGAACAGCCTTCACGTCGTCGCCTACGATTTCGGCGTCAAAACCAACATCCTGCGTATGCTCTCGCCTCCGCGGCTGCCGCTGACCGTCGTCCCCGCCCAAACCAGCGCGGAAGACGTGTTGGCACTCAATCTGACGGCGTGTTCTGTCCCAACTGGCGGCGACCCCAGGCTTACGTTCCATCAAAAGCCGTGCAAAAACTGATGGAAGCGGCGAAACCGATTTTCGGCATTTGTTTTGGGACACCAGCTCATCAGCCTCGCTATCGCCAAAACACCCTGAAAATGCGCTTCAGCCATCACGGTGCCAACCATCAGTACAAGATTTAGACGGCAGCAAAGGTCGTCATTACCAGCCAAAACACGGTTTCGCCGTCGATGCCGACACCCTGCCCCGCCGCGCACGGATGCCCACAAATCATGTTGACAACACCTTACAGGGCATCGAGCTGACAGATTAAACCTGTATTCTGCTTCCAGGCCACCCCAAGCCAGCCCCCGGCCCGCAGACGTCGGTTATCTGTTCGACGAAAATTCATTGACAATATCAAAAGCGGCAAAACAATAAAGCGGAATTTTTCAGACGGCCGTCAAATCCGGCGGCCGTCTGAAAATCAACAGTTCAAAACCTGTAACTCAAGTCGAAGAAACCCGCATGACTGAAAAACAAATGCGCGATCCTCTCCGTCGCAGCCACCCTGGCCGCCGTCGGTATGTGCGTTGCTTATATCCCGCAAATCCAAAAACAACCTTGCCGGCAACCCCGGCTCGCCGTTCGCACCCTACGTCGCCCGCCATCAACTGCACATTATGGTTTTGCCTACGGCTTTTGAAAAGAAAAACGACTACCCCATCATGCTGGCAAAACGCCCCCGGTATCATTTTGGGTTTAATTACATTTATCACTATGTTTTTGAAGGAAGTTTTTCAGACGGCCTGTGCAAAAATAAAACGCAAAGGTCGTCTGAAAAAGATTGTCTTGCCGCAAAATTTAATTCAATCAGCAACTCCATCCCTCTCCCGCGGGAGAGGATGGAGAGAAGGCAGCAAGCCAGCAAAGCTTGCACTGAGCTGCTAACCCGACAACAAAAATGAACCCGCCCGAAAAACTATTGACCGCACGACAACCCCGCCCTGCGCCAACGCGCCAAAAGCCATGCGTCAAGAAATGAGTGAGGCGGAGAGCAAAATTGTGCGCAGCACCTGCGGGCGAGGCCGTCTGAACGGCTACTAAATTTCGCCGCCAGCAGCCGATGGGGAAATTATGTTGATTGATTTTATGTGCGCTAAACGCTGATTATCGAAGCAGACGGCGGACAACACACAGAACAAGCTGCATACGACCACGCGCGAACGGCATATCTCAACAGCCTGGGCTTTACCGTGCTGCGTTTTTGGAATCACGAGATTTGCAGCAGACAAACGATGTACTGGCGGAAATTCTGCTGTGTTACAGAAATTAGAGCAGCCTGCACGGTAGCAGATAGCTGATTTTGATTGGAGTTTTTGAAAATTATAGGGTGTCAGACCGACTGGATTGAGCATTTATAAGGTCGTCTGAAAAGTAAAAAGCAGCCACCACAACCTGTTTTCCTTGCAGGACCCTTAACTCAACAACTGCCCCATCCTCTCCCCGCGTGAGATATGGTTAGAGAGGGCGACAAGCCGCAAAGGCTTGTATTGAGATGGTAGGGTGTTGGAAAGATTGCTGCAATTCGAGGAATGCCCTCTCCCCAGCCCTCCACGGGAGAGAGAAGGTTACAGCAGGTTTCACGGTTGCAGGCAGTTTGAAAAGCAACTAATTTACAACCGTTGATTGCAGGTCGTCTGAAAAGTAAAAAGCAACCTCACAACCCGTTTTCCTGTGAAGCGTGAGCCCAACAGCTACCCCGTCCTCTCTCCGTGGGAGAGAGAGTTAGAAAGAGACAACAAGCCGCAAGGCTTAGATCAGTTAAGTGGTGTTGGGAAAGATTGCCGCGATTTGGGAGAATACCCTCTCCCGAGCCCTCCCCAGGAGGGGCAGAGTGCAGCTGGTTCAAAAGCATTGCAGGTCGTCTGAAAAAGAATACGAAATATCAACAGCAGGAATTTTCGGGTGCCTATCTTTGCAGCAGATGGGACAAACGCTGCGAACGTTTTTCAGACGACCTTTGAACCCATCAGTGGGGTATGTGCCTAAAAGCGCACGCGGTGGAGTTGGGTTTCACCTTATAATCAACAGCCGCCCCGTCCTCCTCCCGTGGGGAGAGTTAGAAAGACAACAAGCCGCAGGCTTGTATTTGAAGCAATATTGCGTTGGGAAAAGATTGCTGCAATTTTGGGGAATGCCTCTACAACCCTCCCCCACAGGGAGGGAGTAGAGTTAATAGTAAATTTTGCGGTTACAGACAGTTTAAAATGAGTTTGTGCCCATGCATGAGCAGTTGGGTTAGAAGCCGACGTTTTTAGATGGTTAAGCGGGTTTTTGTGCTGGGTTTTCAATCAATCTACACACTACTAAGTTTGTTTGATTTAATATTTCTTAGAAAGAACGTTTATGTCAATGGCTAAAAGCAACTGTAATTTCAGCTGTAATAACGGGAGTGTTGTTAGGAGGAGCGCAGATTAGTGGTTATTCATTAATAAGAAAGAAGAACAGCAAACTACTGTTTGGAACAATTTTAATAGTGGTTTTCAGGTGTAATAAATAATTTTTCAGATAGAAGAAATCAGAAACAGCAGAAACCACTGCAGAAGCTATTACTATTACATCACCACACGCTGCGGTATCAAAACACTTGGACTCAGGGTGAATTTCCTTCAGGGGCTCTAGGGTATCTTACAGACGAGACTTCTTTGCTTGAGTGGTGCTACTTGGCAAGTAGATGCTGCTCAGGCGATGGTCTCTGAGAGATTACTTTCCGGGTTACAGGACAAAAGGCAGCAGAACATTCAGCAGGTAGTAGCCGCAAATTAATGGTAGTAACAATAGAACAATATGTACCGTTACTGCTTCCAGGAACTTATTCTGATCCTTCTGATATTTTTAGTAATAGCTGCAATATCCAAAGGTTATGTTATTCTCTGCTGATTCTTCTATTATTTGTTTTCCGTGGCAAAGCAAGCAAGCAAAAATGCCAACATTGTAGATATTCGATTGATAAAGGTATATGCATACAACAGATAACAGATAATAGAAACAAAAATCAATTCTAGAGCTTTTAAGTGATACAATAAGAAACGTATTTTCATTATTTTTGAGTAAAACATCATGCCCAAACGTACCGACCTAATCCATCGCTTATCATCGGCGCCAGCCCTATCGTTATCGGTCAGGCCTGCGAATTTGACTATTCGAGGCGCACAGGCCTGCAAGGCTTTGCGTGAAGAAAGGCTATAAAAGTCATTCTGGTGAATTCCAGCCCTCGCTCGATCGACCGACCCTGAAATGGCGGATGTTACCTACATCGAGCCGATTATGTGGCAGACGGTGGAAAAGATTATCGCCAAGGCGGCCCGATGCGATTCTGCCCACGATGGGCGGTCAGACCGCGCTGAACTGTGCGCGCTGGATTTGGCGCGCAACGGCGTGCTGGCGAAAGTACAATGTCGAGCTGATCGGCGCGACGGAAGACGCGATCGACAAGGCGGAAGACCGCGGCCGCTTTAGGAGGCGATGGAAAAATCGGCCTCTCTGCCCGAAATCCTTTTGTCTGCCACACGATGAGACAAGAGCTTGGCGGCGCAGGAACAGGTCGGCTTCCCGACGCTGATTCGTCCGTCTTTCACGATGGGCGGTTCGGGCGCGGCATTGCCTACAATAAAGACGAGTTTTGGCGATTTGCGAACGCGGTTTCGATGCGTCGCCCACGCATGAGCTGCTGATTGAGCAGTCCGTCCTCGGCTGGAAAGAGTACGAGATGGAAGTGGTGCGCGATAAAGGGCGGACAACTGCATCATCATCTGCTCGATTGAAAACTTCGACCCGATGGGCGTGCATACAGAGCGACTCGATTACGGTTGCGCCGCGCAAACGTTGACGGACAAAGAATGCCAAATCATGCGCAACGCAAAGCTTAGCGGTATTGCGCGAAATCGGCGTGGACACGGGCGGCTCAAACGTTCAGTTTGCGGTAAACCCTGAAAACGGCGAGATGATTGTGATTGAGATGAACCGCGCGTGAGCCGTTCGTCCGCGCTGGCTTCAAAGCAACAGGCTTTCCGATTGCGAAGGTGGCGGCGAAGCTGGCGGTCGACTTTACGCTGGACGAGTTGCTGCACGACATCACTGGCGGCCGCGCCTGCGTCGTTCGAGGCCTTCCATCGACTATGTCGTGACCAAAATCCCGCGTTTTCGCGTTTGAAAAATTCCCCGCCGCAGACGACCGCCTGACCACGCAGATGAAATCCGTGGGCGAAGTGATGGCGATGGGCCGCACGATTCGAAAGCTTCCAAAAAGCCCTGCGCGGCTTGGAAACAGGCTTGATGCGGCTTCAATCCGAGCTCCGACAAAGCGGAAATCCGCCGCGAACTGGCCAACCCGGCCCTGAGCGTATGCTGTTTGTGGCAGACGCGTTCCGCGCAGGGCTTCACGCTGGAAGAAATCCACGAAATCTGCGCCATCGACCCTTGGTTCTTGGCGCAAATCGAAGACTTGGTGAAAGAAGAGCAGCAGGTAAGTGCAGGCTGCCTGCAAAGATTTGGATTTCGCCGCCCTACGCCGTCTGAAACGCAAAACTTCTCGACAAACGCATCGCGCAGCTTTTGAGCGTAAAAAGAAAAGAAGTGCGCGAACACCGCTACGCGCTGAAGCTGCATCCGGTCTATAAACGCGTCGACACCTTGCCGCCGAGTTTCGCCACCGAAACCGCCTACCTCTATTCCACTTACGAAGAAGAATGCGAAGCGCGTCCTTCCGACCGTAAAAAGTGATGATTCTCGGCGGCGGTCAAACCGTATCGGTCAAGGCATCGAGTTTGACTACTGCTGCGTTCACGCGCGCGCTCGCCCTGCGCGAATCGGGCTTTGAAAACGATCGATGGTCGAACTGCAGCCCCGAAACCGTCGTGCACCGACTTCGACACCAGCGACCGCCTGTATTTCGAGCCGCTGACGCTGGAAGACGTGTTGAAATCGTCCGCACCGAAAACCCGTGGGGCGTGATTGTGCGTACGGCGGTCAAACCCCGCTCAAACTCGCCAATGCGCTGGTTGAAAACAGCGTGAACATCATCGGCAGTCCGCCGACAGCATCGACGCCGCCGAAGACCGCGAACGCTTCAAAAAGTGTTGAACGACTTAGGCCTGCGCCAACCGCCTAACCGCATCGCCCACAACGAAGAAGCGCTCGTCAAAGCCGAAGAAATCGGCTATCCGCTGGTCGTGCGCCCTGTCTTACGTCCTCGGCGGCCGCGCCATGCCAGATTTGTCCACTCCGCCGAAAGTTGCAAAAATACATGCGCGAAGCCGTGCAGGTATCCGAAGACAGCCCTGTGTTGCTCGATTTCTTCTGAACAACGCGATTGAAGTGGACGTGGACTGCGTTTCAGACGGCACAAGACGTCGTTATCGGCGGCATCATGCAGCACGTCGAACAAGCGGGTATCCACTCCGGCGACTCCGGCTGCTCGCTGCCGCCCTACTCGCTCAGCGAAGAAATCAAGACGAAATCCGCCGCCAAACCAAAGCCATGGCATACGCGCTGGGCGTGGTCGGCCTGATGAACGTACGGTTTGCCGTACAGGACGGCGTGGTGTTCGTGCTGGAGTGAAACCCGCGCGCCAGCCGTACCGTGCCCGTTCGTCTCCAAAAGCCACTGGCGTGCCGCTCGCCAAAGTCGGCGCGCGCTGCATGTGCAGGCATTTCCCTGCAAGAGCAAGGGCGTGGAAAAGAAGTCGTCCCGATTTCTATGCCGTTAAAGCGCGTGTTCCCATTCATCAAATTCCCCGGCGTGGACACCATCCTCGGCCCTGAAATGCGCTCCACCGGCGAAGTGATGGGCGTGGCGCAAGCTTCGGCGAAGCCTGCTTCAAAAGCCCAACTCGGCGCAGGCGAACGCCTGAACCCGACAAAGCAAAAGTCTTCCTCGCCGTGCGCGACGAAGACAAACCGCTCATCGTCAAAAACCGCGCAAAACTTCCAAGCACTCGGCTACGGCGTCTGCGCCACGCGCGGCACCCGCCGAATACCTGAAAAGAACACGGCATCATCGTGCGAGGCGGTGAACAAAGTGCAGGAAGGCCGCCCGCACATCGTGGACGCGATTAAAAACGGCGAAATCGCGCTGGTGGTCAACACCGTCAGCAGCTCGGCGCAATCCATCGCCGACAGCCACAGCATCCGCCGCACCTCCCTCACCCAACGCGTGCCGCAATGCACCACCATCGCCGGCGGCGAAGCCATGAGCGAAGGCGCAAAAAGCCGCGACCACGCGGGCGTGTACAGCGTACAGGAGTTGCATGGCCGTCTGAAAAACAAAGCCTAATCAATCTATCGGTTTAAATAGCTAAAAGGCCCCGTCTGAAACCTGATTGCTCAGTTTCAGACGGCCTTTCTCATATTTCAAATTCAACCGTCTGTCCATCAAAACAACCTTTTTCTGCCATCTCCAAACAAGTAATAGCAACATGAAATATAATTTCGTTATTGATTGGATTCATACGACAAAATTGTTGTTTTTCATCATAATCCCAAAAATATCGAGTTTAACGCCTATTCTCCTTGCTTTATAATGGCCGTCTGAAATAAAAAAATACAATTAAAGCAGAAGCATGTCTTTTGCAACTAAGCAGATTTGCATAATTAAATATATGCTTTAATCATAATAATGATAAAATAATACGGCTTTCCTCTAAATTAAAGGAAAAACTGCACGAAACGGAAAATAAAATAGTGTCGGATTATTGCGTGTTTTTGGTTCAAAAGCCAGACCATCTCAAATCAACAAGCGGAACATTACAACAGCCTTTTACAATCGGGCAGAAAATCCTGCCCAACCTGTTTTTCAGACAGCATCATCTCCCCTAAAAGCTTTTGGGAGAGATTGGTTGCGCGCGTATTCAGCTATCCCCTTTTGGATTTGCGCTACTACCCGCGCAATAATGTAGTCAGCGACATTCTGACGGAAGAGCAAATGGTGCAAAACCGTTGCATTCCGATTTTCAAAACGCGGACGCAAGGTTTATTTCGCCGTATCCGATCCGACCCAAATCCAAAACTTTCAAAAATTGCTTTTGCTTCAGGTTTAAGTGTCGACTTGGTAGTAGTTCCAGACGACCAGCTCAGCTCATTGCTGGAATGGCTGGGTCAACGTTCGACCACCATTCTGAAAAGAAATCAACGACGAACATGAAGCAACGCAGCAATCGCAATCGCTTTATATCGACAATGAAGAAGCTGAAGACGGTCCAATCCCCGCTTCATCCACAAAACCTTATCCGATGCCCTGAACGCGGGGCATCGGATATCCACCCTGAATTCTACGAGCAAATGGCGCGCGTTCGTTTCCGCGTGGACGGACAATTGCGTGAAGTCGTGCAGCCTCCTGTCGCCGTGCGCTGGCCAGTTGGCATCGCGCATCAAAGTGATGGCACGTTTGGATATTTCCGAAAAACGTATTCCGCAAGACGGCAGAATTCAATTGCCTTCCATAAACACGGCCGTCGATTGACTTCCGTGTCAGCACGTTGCCGACGTTGTTTGGCGAAAAAGTGGTGATGCGTATCCTAAATTCCGATGGTGCATCGCTCAATATCGACCAGCTCAGACCCCAGAGCCTTTCCAAAAGAAATGCTGCTTGAGGCCATCAACCGCCCTTACGGCATGGTGTTGGTTACCGGTCCGACAGGGTTCGGGCAGACCGTTTCACTCTATACCTGCCTGAGGTATTTTTGAACACGGAAGATGTGAACATTTCGACGAGCCGAGGATCCGGCCGAGATTAACCTGCCGGGCGTCAACCAAGTCAACGTCAATGAGAAACAAGGTCTGACGTTTGCCGCCGCACTCCGATCCTTCTTGCGCCAAGATCCTGATATTGTTATGGTCGGTGAGATCGAGACTTGAAACCGCCGACATCGCCAGTCAAAGCCGCGCCGACCGGCCACATGGTTTTCTCGACCCTGCATACCAACAATGCACCGGCCACGCTGTCCCGCCTTTTTGAACATGGGCGTAGCGCCTTTCAATATCGCCAGCTCGGTCAGCCTGGATTATGGCGCAAAGGCTGTTGCGCAGACTGTGTCCAGGCTGCAAACGCGAATTGAACGCCCGCCGGTTCCGGCATTGAAAAAGCCAGCTTTACCGATACGGACTTGGCTCAAGATTGGAAACTCTACCGCCCGGTTGGCTGCGACAGCTGCCGCGGCAAAAGGCTTTAAAGGCCGCGTCGGTATTTATGAAGTCATGCCGGTCAGCGATGAAATGCAAAAAGTCATATGAACAACGGTACAGAAGTTGATATCATGAACATGGCCTATCAGGAAGGCATGGTAGACTTGCGTCGCGCCGGCCTCATGAAAGTCATGCAAGGCCTGACCTCGTTGGAAGAAGTGACTGCTCATACCAATGACTAAACTGCCATATTTTCGAAAATTAAAATAAAGCGGCACGAAACAGTCCGCTTTATTTCTTACTAACAAGGGATAACACATGGCTCAAGCAGAGCAAAAAGTCTGTTCGGCTCAAGAAGCAAAGGCAAGCGTTTTGCACGAAGGAAAAATACCGAGACCGAACGTCTTGTCCATGGTGAAGTAGTTGCCAAAGACGAAGAAAGAAGCACAGAAACTCCAACGCAGAGGGCGTTCGTCCTTTGCGTATCAGCAAAGATTAAAACCGCACGCAAACGCCGTATTACCCAAGAAAGACTTACGCAGTGTTCCCGCCAACTGGCAACGATGATGAAAGGCAGGCTTACCGCTGATGCAGGCTTTTGAAATCGTTGCGCGCCAGCCTCAATCGAGCATGACCGAAATGCTGATGCAGGTTCGCTCCGATGTCGAACAAGGCAGCGCATTGGGTAAATCGTTCTCCAAGTATCAAAATATTTGACCGTTTCTATTACAATCTGGTCAGCGCAGGCGAGTCGGCGGCGTACTGGAAAGCTATTGGACAAACTGGCTGTCTATAAAAGACCCCAAACATTGAGAAAAAAGTCAAAACCGCACTGACCTACCCGATTGCCATTATCGTGGTGGCGGTTGCGCTTATCTTCATCATGATGATGTTTAGTACTGCCTGCCTTTAAAAAGTTTATGCCAATATGGGTGCAGAGCTGCCAGGCTTACCCAACTTGTCATGAGCTTGTCCGATTTATTCGTCGACTATGGCTGGATTATGATCATCCTTTTGATTGTTTCCGCCTTCGGCCTGTGCAAAACTCCGCGAAAAATCGCCTACCTTCAAAAACGAATCGATGCTCTGAGTTTTGAGACTCCCTGTTTTTGGCGCCATCGTCCATAAAGCAACCATTGCCCGTTGGGCGCGTACGACTTCCACCCTCTTCGCAGCCAGCGTTCCTTTGGTGGAAGTATTAGATTCAGTGCGAGCGCATCCGGCAATATTCTCTATGGAAAAAGCTCAGACATCCGCACCAAGGTAACCGGAGGTCTGTCGCTGACATCAGTATGCAAAAGTACGGATATGTTCCCCAATGGTGATCAGTGGCGGCCATCGGCGAGTCAGGCTCTTTGGACGTATGCTGAACAAAGCTGCCGGGTCTACGTAAAGATGAGACAACTCCGTCATCGATTGTCTCACTTGATGGAGTCTATCATCACGGGTGGTATTGGGTTCGCTCATCGGTATCTTGCTGATTGCCATGTATCTGCCGCGCTGTTTAACGGGTAATGTCGTAGGTTGATATCGCTGATAGTATTTACTCTGCCATCGACGCCCTCTCCGTTCTTGCGCCATTCGCCATTCCTTTAGCCGTTATGGGATTGCTGATTGGCAGCTTTCTAAACGTTGTCATTTTATCGCACGCCGATGATGGAACGCGAATGGACACAATTTTCTAAAGAGCATTTGGGCATCAAGCTGACAGATGAAGAAAACAAACAGCCATTAATCTGTTTCAAACCAATTCACGCTGCCCAAAATGCAAAAAGCCAGTCAAACCTTGGCAAAAACATCCCCATCCTCAGCTATGTTTTACTGGGCGGGAAATGCCACTCCTGCAAAACCGCTATCGGCATACGCTATCCGCTGATTGAGCTGCTGACAGTGTCTTATTCAGTATTGTCGCGTGGCAATACGGCTGGTCATATACAACATGGCGGATTAATTTTTGACTGCCATATTGATTGCATGACCTTTATTGATGCCGATACACAATATTTGCCGACAGCCTGACTCGGCTAATCTGGATCGGCTGCTGTGTTTAATCTGAATGGCACATTCGTATCCCTGCATTCAGCCGTTTTGAGAGCGCAATCGCCGAGCTATATGAGCCTTTATACTTTATGCGCGTCTATAAACTTCGACCGGTAAAATCGGCATGGGCAGATGGCGACTTCAAACTTTAGCCGCGCTCAGGGCATGGCTGGGCGTAGGGGTATCTTGCCTGTTCCTGATCTTCATGGCTGCCTTAGTCGGACTGGTGGGCGCACTCATTGCCGCGTCGGTAAGGTCAATATTTTGCTTTTGGTCCCAACGCCCTTGCTGCCAGCAGGATGGATTATTTTGGTTGCCAATGCACTATTTCACAACTGGTACAATGGTGGCTCGTACAATCAGAGTTCCGATAATGACATTGGATGAAGCGACCAGCGGTATCGGTGGCGGTAAATCATCTATTGCCCAAATGTTTGCCGAACTTGGCGCGACCCATTATCGTGCCGATGCCATCAACCGTTCACTGACCGCTGAAAACGGTGACCCTTCTGCCATCCGCCAGCTTTTCGGCGATGAGGGCTTTTTGACAGCGAGGCCGTCTGGATCGTATCCTTTACGAAGAAGTTTTCAGATGCGCCTCAATCCACAACTGGAAAAACTGCTTCTACCATTAATCTCAAAACAAAATCAACATCAGAAACAACAACACCTCCTCCACCTACGGCATTATCGATGTACCGCTGATTGAGAATCCGGCATTTTGAAGCGGAGACCCGACCGTATTTTGGTTATAGATGTTCCAGAGTCCGTCAAATCAAACGCGTATATCACGCAATGGTTTTCAGAAGAACAAACGCGTCAAATCCTTGGCTACCCAAGCTTCTCGATCGATAGACTGCTGCATGCCGAGCGATGTATTGGACAATACCCGTAGCATGGAAGAAGCAAAAATCAGGTTGCCCGCATCAATACTATCAATCCATTGCACAATCACTGAAAAAGAAAACTGCATGACCCGCTCCTGTTGTAAAATGTCCGACCTATACAAAAAGTCGTTTGGAACTTTGCGACAGCCCCTACGCCCTTTCTGCGGCAAACGGTGCAAACTCATTGATTTGGCGAATGGGCGCAAAAGAAAAATACACCGTTTCTTCGAAGACGACCCCTTTTTCAGACCTGTTGGACGGCAAATAAACTGCACTGTTTCCCTTCCAGCCTATTCGAAAACGGGACTCAAAACGGTAAAATACCCTCTTTATTCCAATCTATTCCATCCACATGCTCACCTTCAACAAATTGTTTCAAATTACAAAACTACTGGGCGGGACAAAGGCTGCGCCGTTATCCAACCTTTTCGATATGGAAGTCGGTGCCGGTACTTCGCATCCAGCCACCTGCCTACGCGCGTTAGGCCCCAGAGCCTTGGTTTACACGTTCAGCAGCCGCCGCCCAGAACGGCCGCTATGCGACAACCCAACCGCCTGCACGCACTATCAATTCCAAGTTGCGCTCAAACCTGCAGCCAATATTCAAGACCTATACTCGATTCCCTGCGCGAATTGGGTATCGACCCTAAGTACGACATCCAGTTTTGTCGAGACGACTGGGAAAAACCCTACTCTCGGCGCTTGGGGCTTGGGTTGGAGAAGTTTGAAGCTCCAGCATGCGATCAGAACAATTCACCTGCGCCCAACAAGTCGGCGGTATCGACTGCTCCCCTGTGCTCGGTGAAATCACCTACGGTATCGAGCGTCTTGCCATATCTGCAAGGCGTGGAAAAGTGTACTACGACCTCGTTTTGGGCAAAAACTCTTGATGGCAACATCGTCGCTTACGGCGACGTTTATCATCAAAAATGAAGTCGAGCAATCCACCTGCAACTTCGAATACAGCGATGCCGATTGGCTCTTGCGCCAATTCAACGACTGAAGAAAGCAAAGCAAAACGCCTGCTTGCAGTTAGAGACACCAGTCTTGCCCTGCCTGCTTACGAGCGGCACTCAAAAGCCGGCCATACGTTCAGCCTCTTAGATGCACGCGGTGCCATTTCCGTTACCGAGACGCGCAGCCTACATTGGCCGCATTCGTGCATGAGCCGTATCGTTGCACAAAAATTCGTTGAGCCGCGAAAAACTGGGCTTCCCATTGTCAAAAACCAATGACCCTATACATGCCACGCGCCCTTTGAGTACATTCAAGTGGCGGCGTTTCTACTCGGACGGCCTTAACGTCGATGCCATCGATAAACGCTTCCAGCCTGCCTTTCAGGTAAAATAAGACCCTTTATTACATAAACCGTCTCGAAAAACATGGGTTCATCCTCTTCTATTCCCTTTTTCCTTACTTTCCCTCGTTGCCATCATTCTTGACCAGCTGAGCAAATGGAAATCTTGAAACACTTACCGAGAGGCGAACGCCTCAATATCATTCAGACTTTTTGACTGACCGCCACCTATAATCCAGGCGCGGCATTCAGCTTTTGGCCGACCAAAGGCAGTTGGCGAAGTCTTCTTTTTAGGTCTGGCCGTCGTTATCAGCCTGTATTTGGCTCGTGCCATCTGGCGTGATGGGTTTGGCCGCTGGGGCAAACTGAGGGGCTGCTCATGATTATCGGCGCGATTGGCAATGTGGTTGACCGCCTGATTCACGGCCACGTTGTCGATTTTCTGCTTTCTATTGGCAAAACTGGTTTCTACCCGCATTTCGCTTGTGCCGACAGCTTTATCTGCGTTGGCGCAGTTTGCCAGTAATGATGGTTGCTGCTGCAACACCTCTAAAACGACACAAGGCCGTCTGAAAACGGAATACACCTGACTCAGCCCATTATCCTTGCCACATCCCGCGGCTTCTGTGCGGTGTTGACCATGCCATCAGTATTGTTGAACGTACCTCGAAAAGAATTCGGCGCGCCTATTTACGTCCGCCATGAGGTCGTTCACAGCAAATTCGTCGTCGACAATCTGCGGGCAAAAGGTGCCGTATTTGTCGATAACTTGGCGGATGTCCCAAAGGTGCCACACTGAGTTTACTCGGCTCACGGCGTATCAAGGCGAGTCAGGAAGAAGCGGCGCTCGTGGTTTCGCGTTTTTGATGCTGCCCTCTGGTAACCAAGTCCATAAAGTAGAGCCCGCCTCGATGAGCAAGATTACGAAATTATCATGATTGTCACAAAGTCACGTCGAAGTAGAAGGCACGATGGGACAATTACCTCCGGGCAAAATGTTTCTGGTTGAGACGGTGGAAGATGTAGCCGGACTGAACGTCAAAAATCACTGACAAACTTGCCTACGTCAAACTGGCTTCGCTATCGATAGACGAAAGGCAAAGACATCATTGCAGCTTTAAATCAACGCTTTCCAAATATCGTAATCCGCACAGAAGATATCTGCTACGCCGCAGCCAACCGCCAAACTGCTGTTAAAGGGTGGCGAAGATGCGATCTCGTGTTGTTGTCAGTTCACCCAACTCTTCCAACAGCAACCGCTTGCGTGAAGTAGCCGCATTGCGCAGGTTGATGCCTATATGGTCGATAATGCCTCCTATCTGAAAAAGAATGGTTTGAAAAACAAAACCAAGGTCGGTGTAACTGCCGGTGCATCTGCACCGAAGTGCTTAGTTCGAAAGTCTTACAAACCATTCAAGATTGAGGACACTGAGACCATGCGCGAGAGAAGGAAAGCAGAGCAGTGTATTTGTCTTGCCCAAAGAGTTTGCGTCGTGAGGCGAAAAACAAAGCGGATCCTAAATAAAGGGTAGTTTGTTGTTGCTTTATTTGAAAAGCTTAAAGGCCGTCTGAAAATTTTCAGACGGCCTTAAGATTCCTGCTAATAAGACCCGCCTTTCAAGGCAGGTCTTTTCATGCGCAATCTGATTATTTTATCGAAGTATGTTGTTGACGGCGCAAGATAGCCCGGAATTTCAAAGTCATCCAGTACAGACTGGTTGCTGAAATCAGCCGCTGTCGAGTTACTAGAACGGATATTGCGGTTGGTACGAGACCAAAGCTTTCAGCGCTGCTGGCTTTGGCGGGGCGCTTCTTCCGCACCGCGTACCAATTGTTGGGTACGAGCAGCAGCGCGCAGTTGGTTGTCAGTACCGTTTTCTTTCAAGCCGGTAGCAATGATGGTATGCAGCGGATAGCGTCTTCGCTCATGCTCTCGTCTTCAGCGGCGCAAATTTGCATTCCGCCAGGGTGTGCATTTTGGTTGACAATACCTGTAATCTCGTTGAACTCAGACATTTTTCAGACAGCCAGAGCAGTGGTGATGTTTGCCAATACACCGCGTGCGCCATCAAGTAACGTTATCCAAAGAGTGGGCTGGAGATAAGCGATCGGTAGCCAAACGGGCACGGTCGATACCTTGCGCAAAACCTGAACCCATCATGGCGATACCGCGATTGCTCATTACGGTTTTCACGTCGGCGAAGTCAAGGTTGATCATATCGCGGGGCAGAGTCACTACTCGGAAATACCGGCAACTGCGTCACGCAGTACGTTGTCTCGCACGGAAGCTGCACGCATGGTCACGTCTTCGCCAAGGCGGTCATCAATTTGTCGTTCGGGATAATAATCAGAGAATCAACGCTGCTCTTCGCTGATCCAAACCTGCTTGAGCGATATGTACGCGTTTGCCTTCGTAGCAGAACGGACGAGTCTAACACGCAACGGTCAGGATACCCATTTCTTTTGCGATTTCAGCACCACAGGAGCAGAGCCGGTACCTGTACCGCCACCCATACCGGTAGTGATGAACAGCATGTTTTGCGCCGCGATATGGCATCTTCGATGGCTTCACGATCTTCTTGAGCAGCAGCGCGGACGATTTCAGGGATTGCACCCGGCACCCAAACCGCGAGTCAGGTTTGTACCCAATGAATGCGTTTGGCTGCGTGTTTTAGCCCAATGATTGCGCATCGGTATTGGCACTGATGAACTCAACACCATGAGATAGTGTTGGCAACCATGTTATAATGGCATTGCAACCGCCGCCGCCCAAGCCGATAACTTTGATAGCGCAGGGCTCGTTGCTGATTCTGCTACGTCGTAAACAAATTCCATTCAATAATCCTCCGCGCCCCGCTTTATAGAGGACGGTTCAAAAATAACTATTATCCGTATTATAAGAAGTATCAGATACTGGCAAAATCTTCTTACCATTCGACTATCAGCGTTATATTTTTACTACATTTTTAACAGAAAATATACAAGTTTTAAATTATCCATTGACAATTATTTAAAACCGTTTAATTCCACTCAAATATTCAGGACAAACGGTTGCTACACCGCCTGCCCTGAAAACTTTTATCAGAAATTATCTCTGAAGAATCTTTGGATTTTTTCCCACAGACCCATTTTTTTGCCTGAATCATTCAGTGCAATCGCACCAGTTCGGCTGGTTTGCTCACCCTCTTCGGCCGCATAGGCCGTCTGAAACGAGCCAATCGCTGTTGAATAGCGTGGATTGCGGATACGCTCGGATCACCGCCCATTTCTTGATGGAACACCGATACGCGCCGGCAAGTTGAAGACTTCTTCGCCAACTCAACGATACCGGTCAACATAGAAGCACCACCGGTCGAAAACGATACCGAAGTCAGCACTTCTTCAGGGAAGCCGGAGCGGCGCAATTCGTTCAGCGTCAATTCCAAAATTTCTTCTACGCGCGGGCCGATGATTTCAGCCAATACACGGCGTGAAATTTGACGTGATTGACGGTCGCCAACACTAGGGACTTCAAATCATTTCGTCCAGGCCGTCCACAGTCGGAATCGCAGCGCCGTAATGGATTTTGATGTACTCGAGCTGCACTGTGCGGCGTACGCAGAGGCTTATGCCAAGTCTTTGGTAATCAAATCGCCGGCAACAGGAATAACCGCGGTATGGCGGATTGCGCCATTGGTATAAACCGCGATGTCGGTTGTACCGCCACCGATATCGATGACGCACACGCCCGATCTTTTTCGTCTTCAGTCAAAACGGCGTGACCGCTCGCTAAGGCTGAAGCATGATTTGATCCATTTGCAGGCCGCAACGTTGGATACATTTTGGATATTTTGCAAAGCGAGTGTTCGCGCGGTAATGATGTACACGGGTATCAAGCGCACGCCGCTCATACCGATAGGCTCTTTCACGCCTGGGCTGGTTGTCGATGATGTACTCTTGAACCACGGTATGCAAGATATTGTGATCAGGCGGAATATTGATGGCTTTGGCCGTTTCGATGGCGCGATCGATGTCGGCTTGACGATACTTCGCCATCTTTGATTTTGACCACGCCTTGTGAATTCAGGCTGCGGATATGGTTACCGGCAATACCGGTGACGACGTGGGAAATTTTGGTATCTGCCATGGCTCGGCATCTTCTACCGCCCTGACGAATGAGCTTGCGCAGTGGCGTCAATATTGGTCACCATACCTGCGCAGACCGCGTGAGGGACTTTGACCGAAGCCAACAATGTAGTTCGTTATCTTCCCGAATCTCACCGATTAAGGCGATGACCTTGGACGTACCAATGTCTAAAGGCACTGATATATTTATTTTGTTGTTGTTCCATAATTGCTCGTTCGCTGTATGTCTGACTGACGGTTTGATTATTTTTGAAAGCAGATTGCTTCACGTCTGATCGGCTATTCACTCGTCGGAAGGTTTTCAGGCGGCCGGTAACGGACTGAAAAACCATCTTATAACGCATATCGACATACTCGATACGACTTTGTTTTTACGCAGCAGCGATGGCCGTCTGGGCAAACTGCGCAGCGTTTGATTTCGTTTTCCGCCCCAAGCGCACGGTAATACCGTTGTTCAATACCACAGCAGCCATGCCGAGCGCAGCGTGTAGATCAGTGTCTTTGATGGTCAGTTTCAACGGACTCAAAAATACCGGAAAAAGTCCGCATAATGTTTGACCATGTCTTTGCCTGTCCCTGCTGCCCTTCAAATATAGGCGGGTCCTGTTTCGAGCTTGCGGCAAACACATTGCCCTTACTCGTCACCAAGCCGCCAGCGCGCCAGTGCGCAACCGGCACGCGCTCGAGTCAGGATAATTTCCACGGTTTCCGGAAAACGGCGGCGTACCATTGCCGAAGTCAATCAAGGCAACTCCTGAAAAGCGGCCTGCGCCGAATCAATATCGGCGCGGAACATAACCCTGATGTGCTCTCGTTGCACGCGGTTTGCAGTTCTTTCGCATGGGACATATTTCAGCACTGCCCTGAATGCGACAATCTGTTTTCACAGGAAAATATTTGGAATTGTAAAACCAAGCTATGCCGAACCTATCAGCAGAAAGGTCATCAGCACCAATAGCCAGCGGGTCAGTCGACCCAGTGCGCCTGCATCATCCACATGAGCGGTCTTCAAAAATCTCAATGCATAAATCAGCAAAATCACGCCGGTATGGCCCTGCAGATTTTGGCACCAAACTGTGGCTGGTCATACCGGGCAGGTATTGATTTCAAGAGATACAGTTTGCCGTCATGTCTTTCAGAAAGTCCACGCGCGAACAGCCGTCACCAATCGCCTGCGCGCCTGCGCACGCCAGTTCGCGCATCAGGTTTTCTGCCTCGCTCAAATCTTCCGACAGGCATTGATAAACCGTATCGTCGCGGTTGTATTTAGCCTCGTGAGTCGTGAAAACTCGGTAGCTGGAATAATATGAGATGCTCGGCAGGCCTTTGCCGTTCAATACCGGGCAGAGAATACTCGCCGCCGCCGATAAAGCGGTTCGGCAATGATTTCGCCCTGCAAGTGTTTCAATTCTTCGTAAACACTTTTCAGACGGCCCTGCTTTTTGACTTTTTACCGCCGACGCTGCTGCCTTCTGAGGCAGGTTTCACAAACATCGGCAGGCCCAACTGTTTCTTCAACAGCATCAAAGTCGCTGTCACGTCGTGCAATACGACAGACTCAGGAACAGGCAAAGCCCACAGCCTGCCAAATCAGTTTGCAGCGGTATTTGTCCACACGCCCAGCGCAGAGCAGCCACCCGCGCTACCGGTGTAAGGAATGCCCATCACGTTCAACGCGCCTTGAATCGCGCCATCTTCGCCAAAAGTGCCGTGCAGAATATGAGGCAGTCTGAAAACCTTGGTTTTCAATTCAGATAACAGGGTTTCTTTAGTCCGAACACGCTGAGGCATCGACGCTCTTGCTTTTTCAGGGCTGCTCAAATGGCGGCACCGCTGTCCAGCGAAACTTCGCGCTCGCTGGAAAACCACCATCACACGGCTACTTTGCCAGAAATTCTGCATAGTTCCACTTTCTTAAATACTGATACAGGCCGTCTGAATGATCGTTCTAGACGACCTATCTGTCTCAAAGACGCCAATATGCCTGTTTGTTATGATTGTTTCGACAATTCCACCAATGCGGGACGGAACGCGGTTGATGCTGCCGGCACCCATATTCAACACAACATCGCCGTCTTGCAAAACGTTCAGACAGTTTGCGGCAGGTCGGCAACGTTTTCGCGAGTAAATCGGCTCGAGTTTGCCCAATACGCGGATGGCGCGTGCAGAAGCGCGCGGGAGTCAGCGGCGGCAATCGGCTCTTCGCCGGCGGCATAAACTTCGGTCAACACCAGCGCGTCAACGGTATTGAGGGACTTTGGTAGAAGTCTTCAAACACGTCGCGTGTGCGGGTATAGCGGTGCGGCTGGAAGCGAGTACCAAACGTTTTTCCGGATATGCGCCGCGTGCAGCGGAGAGGGTCGCTGCCATTTTCGACAGGGATGGTGCCCGTAATCGTCCACCAAAGCGCGGTTCCGCCGTGGGCGGCTTGATGTCGCCGTATTTTTGGAAGCGGCGGCCGACGCCTTCAAAAGCCAAGCAAGCCGTCGCGATCGCTTCGACGGATGCACCGACTTCCAGCGCCACGCCGATGGCAGCCAAGGCGTGAGGACATTGTGTCTGCCGGGCATGTTCAACACGACTTCAAACGGCGCCTGCTCATGTCCTTTCATTTGGACATGAACGGTAAACTTCATTTGCGCGCCGACGCTTTCGATGTCGGTCGCGTAAATATCGACGAGTATCGTCCAAGCCGTAAGTCGCGTGGGGCTTGCTCACTTTGGGCAAAAATCGCGCGGACGTGTTCGCTGTCGATACACAAAAACGCTTTGCCGTAGAACGGCATACGGTGGATAAAATCGACAAACGCCTGATGCAGTTTTTCGACGCTGTGCCCGTAGAGTATCCATGTGGTCTTCGTCGATATTGGTGACGACGGACATAATCGGAGGTCAGATGCAGGGAAAGGACGCGTCTGACTCGTCGGCTTCGGCGACGATGTATTCGCCTTTGCCCAAAGCGGGCGTTGGTACCTGCAGCATTGGGTTTGCCGCCGATAACGAAAGTGGGGTCGAGCCCTGCCGCACCGAGGATGGACGCAGTCAGGCTGGTGGTCGTGGTTTTTGCCGTGCGTACCGGCAATGGCGATGCCGTCACGGAAGCGCATCAGTTCCGCCAGCATCAGGGCGCGCGGAATGACGAGTTGCTGCTCCAGCGCAGCGACGACTTCAGGGATTGTCTTTTTGACGGCGGTAGAGGTAACGACGACGTCCGCTCCGTTGACGTGTTCGGCGGTATGACCGGGATAAACTTGAATACCCAAGCTGCTCAAATGCTCGGTAACCGCATTGCTCGCCTGATCCGAACCGGAAACTTTAAAGCCCAAATTGTGCAAAGACTTCGGCAATACCGCTCATGCCGACGCCGCCGATACCGACAAAATGGATGTTGGTGACTCGATTTTTCATCATGATGTTGCGTTCCGGTGGATTTTCGATGCGTAAAGGCGTTATTTTAAAGGGCTATCCGCTTCTGCGCCATAGTTTTCTTGTAAATTAAAGATGTTTTCGGCATACAGGATTTCACATTGGTGGCAATATGGGTAAAAGGGGTTTCGTTCAGCGGCGAACTTTGCACCCTATTTTAAACTCGATTTCAGCTGCAAAATACCAGCAAAAACACAAATATAAGGTCGTCTGAAAACCGTTTTCAGACGACCTCGTCGCTATCAACTGGACGGCACTTTTATCCTCATCAAGCGCATATCCAGTTTGCGCCGTCCCCACGCGGTCGCATACACAAGGCGCAAAAGCCACGGATAACGCGGTTTGCAGACGCCGCTCAAGCCCCGCTTCTTCGATGGTTTCCACACCCGGCATCAGCCGTCAGATGTCGTCCGTTCCGCTTATCGCCCAGCGGAACTCGAGGCGGTTGTCCATTTTCCGAGCGCGTCGTGGTGTTTGCTTTGTCCGATGTAGGGCTTTGGGAATGGTGTCGAAAAAGCAAGTTGGGCATTCGGCAGACGGCGGGCAACCTGTTTGAAAAAGTCCTGCACTGCGCCTCTTCGAAATACATCAACACGCCTTCGATCACGAGCAACACAGGTTTGCCGTGCGCGGCGACAGTGTTCATCCACGCTTCGTCAAACATGGACGCGCCCAGATAATGATTGTCCGACTCAGGCGGCAGCATACGCCGCGCTCAATCACTTCCGGCAAATCCAAATCATACCAAGCGGTAATGCGCAGCTGCCCAAGCGTTCGTAACGCGCATCCAGCCCGCCGATTTGCGACGACGGCATCGGGATGTTCGGCGATAAAAGTGCCGGGTCATATCGTCCAACAGCTTCGCCCGCCCGCAACAGCCGACCTGCGATGCTTTGACTTTGGCAAACTTGCTGAAGTCGTAGTCTATCTTGTCCAACATCCGCACGGCTTCGTCATCGCGCCAAAAGCGGCTGCGCCTACCCTGCTCTACGGCCTTCGCCCACAGGGGAATCAGCATGGTACTGGACAGGGACGGAAATGGTTTCAGGAGAGATTTTTGCAGACATGGCAGCCTCCATTGAGAGATTCCTATTTACATCATACTCCCGCACAATACGGCTGCCAAGTTGCAAAAGGTCGTCTGAAACCCGTTTTCTTTGGTTTTCAGACGACCTCTGTTTCGTTCATCACATCATGTCATCATGCCGTACACGCGATGGCGGCTTCGCCACATCGTCCGCGCTGTGCGGCAACGCCAACGTACGGGCATTTTCCGCCCATTTCGAGGCATTTTTCGCGGTTTAAGCCGCCGAGTTTCGGCGAGCTTTTTCTGCCGTCAGCTGGGCTTTGCGGCAGCAACAGCCCCAGCTTCCGCCTGCACCATAAAAGCGCGCATTGGCGGTTTTGATGGTCGTCTACGCGATAAGGATACGGCACCAGCAATGCGCAAACCCGCCGCCGTCAGCTCGGCAATCGTCAGCGCGCCGGCACGACAAATCACCAAATCGGCATCGCGGTAGGCGGACACCATATCGGTAATAAATTCGACGCACTCGGCTTTCGCACCAGCGCGTCGTAATCCGCCTGCAGGTTGCCCAGCTTGCTGCGGCCCGGACTGATGATACATCTGCGGGACGGGCAGCCTCGGGCAACAAATGCCAAAGCCTGCGGAACGGTTTTGTTCAAAACATCTGCGCCCTAAACTGCCGCCGACCACCAAAACTTTTCAGACGACCTTGACGGCTTTTCGAAAAGCGTTCTTCAGGAACAGGCAGATGCGCAATATCGGCACGGACAGGGTTGCCGACCAATCCGCCTTCGTGACTGAAAGGCTTTCGGAAAGGCGTACAAACACCCGCTTTTGCCCAACGCGACAGTTGGCGGTTGGACAAACCAGCTACGGCGTTTTGCTCGTGAATCACAATCGGCACACCAGCTTTTCGCCGCCAAACCGCCGGGAAAAGTAACGAAAGCCGCCGAAAACCGATGACACACTCGACGCGGTGTTTGCTGATAATCCGCTGCGCTATCGCGGACGGTTTTATACAGCGTAAACGGCAGCATCAGCTTGCGCTTTGATGCCGTTGCCGCGTATGCCTTTCAATCGCCAGCGTTTTCCGAGCGGATGCCGTATTGCGGCACGATGCGCTCTTCCATCGAGCCTCGACTGCCCAGCCAAAATCACGCGATGGCCGCGCTTTTTGCAACGAGTCGGCCACCGCCAGCGCAGGAAAAATATGACCGCCCGGTACCGCCCGCCATCAGCATAGAAAAGTTTTACCGCTCATGGTTTTACTCCACCGGGTAACCGCGCATTTTTGGCGGTTTTTCGCAATCGACGCGCAACAACAAAGGTAACGCACACCAGCATGACGGCAAACCGCCGAACCGCCGTAAGACGTCAAACGGCAAAGTCAGGCCTTTGGTGGGCAGGGATACCGATGTTTGACGCCGATATTGAAGAAACTCTGAATCCCTATCCAAATACCGATGCCGTTGGCGATGTACGCGCTGAACGTCAAGTCCCGAATCACGCGCCTGCTTTGCCGATGGAGAATGCGCGCATCACCAGCCAGCCGTAGCAGAACACCAAAATCAGCATCCCCACAAGCCCGAATTCCTCGCCGATGACGGCAAAAGATAAAGTCGGTATGTGCCTCAGGCGGGTAGAAGCGTTTTTCCAAACTCGCTCCCAAGCCCTCGACCAAACCATCGCCGCGCTCAATCGCCATCAACGAATGCGTCAGCTGATAACCTTTACCCAAGGATCACCCCAAGGGTCCAAGAAACGCCGCACACGCGCCATACGGTGAGGGCGCCGCCAAAATCATCACACCCATTCCCGCTCACACGTCAGCTACCAAGACGGCAAAATATTTCCACGGAAACCCGCCAAAAACAGCATACCCATCGTAATCGACACAATCACGACAAACGAGCCGAAAGTCCGGCTGCGCCCATCATCAAAAACCAAACCAGCGCAATCATCACGATAATCAGCAGGATATCTAAAGCTCTTAAAGCTTGCGGAAGCTTCTTTACCCTGCACGCGCCTCACTTGCTGAACAGGGACTGCACAAAGCATTGAACAATACCGGCAAACAGCGATTTCAAACCCAAAAGAGTCCATATGCGCAACATTTCTCTCGCGCCGCGTGAAACAGGCTGGACAAATACAAAGACCGTCGCCAATTTGCGAAACAACTCGGTCGGTTGCAGGTTGAGCGGTCCGATATGAATCAACGCGTCGCGCCCGTTGATTTCGCGGCCGACAAACAACACGACCACCAGCAAAAATCGCGGAAAACAGCAAAATAAAACGGAATGATTTTCCGCCAGAAGCTCATGCTCAACAGCAGACAGCGCGAGGCATGCCAATACGCGTAAACGCCGATAAACATCGCCTGCTTGCTGACAAAAAGAAAACTGGCTGCCGCCTTCGGATGCCGCGCAGGCAATCGAAGCAGAATAAATCATCATCAGGCTGAAGGCGGTCATCAAAGACGACCATCCACAACAGTGAAACATCAAACTTTCCGACCGTCGCACAGAAATCGGGCGGTCGAAGCATTTGGAAAAGACTAATCATGAAAAACATCCGTAACGGGCACGGAATCAACCAGAACAGCGTTTCAGACGGCCTCCACCCAATCGGAGCAAGGCCGTCTGAAAAATAGTGAATCAAAAAACGTTATTCTAAAGGTTTCTTGCAGCAACAATTCAGATTCTTTAAAGACAGTCGGATTCCGGCGTTCTTTGCGCCTACCCTACCCATCACACACACAAAAAGGTCGTCTGAAAACGCTTTTATGTTTTCAGACGACCTTATCTCATCTTTTCCTCAAGCAAAACAGACCGCTTTTTGTATCAATGCAAACCCTAAACCAACTGCGAGTATTTCCGCCCACGGCTGTACTCTGTTCAACTGCGCGGCGAGGCGGAGCAACGTGTCTTCGCGCCCGTGTGCGGCGGCGAACTGGGTACCGACGGGCAGTCCGTTATGCCGGTAGAGCGGCACGCTCATGGCGGGGTTGCCGCTCATGTTCAGCGGCGATGTATAGCCGACGTATTGCAGCGCGGCGGCGGCTTCTTTTTCTAAAAACGGGTTGTTTTTCAACAGGAAAACCAAGCGCAGCGTGCCGAACAGCAGGCGCATGGCTTTTTGCGCGGCGGGCGGCGGCATCATCTCGCCGATTTTTCGGCGTGGTGCGCCGGGCAGACGGGCGTCATCAGCACGTCGTAGCGCGTGAAAAAAATGCTTTGGCGGCACGCTCCTGCGCCAGCATCACGTCGCGCGCCCATGCCATTTCGCCCGCGCTGATTTGCCGCCCCTGCACAATCATTGCCCACGTTGTCGGCTCAAGCAGGCGGTGCGGCAGTTTTTGTCCGGTTTCGTATTGATATTGGTAGAACAGTTTTGCCGTTTCGCCCATGACGATGACGCGGGCGGCGCGGTTGAGCTGTTCGGGCGGTGCAAAATCGGGCGTGGCTTCTTCCAATTCGTGTCCCGCATCTTGCATCAGTTTCAAACTATGGGCGAACGCGGCTTCCGTGCCTTCGTCGTTGCCACCGCCAAACCATGTCTGTTTCCAAAAAGCGATTTTTCAGACGACCTGTTTCTTGTTTCAGGCTGTCTGCAAAAACCGTTTTCGGGCGGCGGCGGGCAGGGCATACGGGGGCGCGCTCTTGGGTTTGGGCGGCGATGTCCAGCAAAACCGCGCTGTCGCGCACGCTGCGGGTCAACACATGGTCGCCTACCAAACCTTGCCATGCCTCCGATGCGTTCGGCGCGTAACTGCTGCGGCCGCGCGTGGGTTTCAGCCGAACACGCCGCAGTTGTGCGCGGGTAAGCGGATGGAACCGCCGCCGTCGCTGCCGTGTGCTGCGGGTACGACGCCCGAAGCCACTGCTGCCGCCGCCTCCACTGCTGCCGCCCGCGGTGTAGTCAAATGCCACGGATTGCGCGTGATGCCGTAAATTTCCGGTTTCGGTAACGGCATACGCGCCCCATTCGGGCGTGGTGGTTTTGCCGAACACGCGCAGCCCCGCATCGAGATAGGCCTGGGTCAAATCGCTGTTTTGCTTGGCAATATAATGCTGCATCATGCGCGAACCCGACCATGTCGGCGCGCCTTCCCAATCCGCCAGCAGGTCTTTGAGCAAAAAAACGGCGCCCGCCAGCGGCGTATCGGCATTTTCAGACGGCAACTGCCACGCCGCCGCGCGTTCGCGCAAATCGTGCGCCAACAGATTAAGCTTGGGGTTGACTTTCGTCCAAGCGGTTTTAAAGCAGCCTGCAACACTTCATCGGCGGACACTTCTTTTTGCGGATCAGCTCTGCCAAACCGACGGCATCGTAACGGATGTAGTCTTGAAAAATTCATGGGTTTTCCTTTCAGATTGATCAAACACGTTTATCGGTCGGGCATGACTGCCCGCCGCCTCGCCGTTTGCCCGCATAGGGCAAATTTTTAGAAACAGTCACACCGGATAAAGGCAAAGAACAAGTTTGCCGTTGCTGCAAAAAGGTCGTCTGAAACCGACTTGACGTTTTCAGATGACCTTTAGCTAATGATGGCACGATGTTCACGGCAGAATCTCAATTTCCGCATTGTGTTTCACGCTGCGGTAGAGTTCGTCGACTTTCCTCGTCCGTGACCGCGATGCAGCCGTCGGTCCAGTCCTTTTGCAGATGCTTTTTGCCGATAGAACCCCAGCCGTGATGCCGTGGATTTTTAATCAGCCCGCCCGGGCTTTTGCCCTAATGCCGCCGCGTAGGCTTTGTCGGCTTCGTTAGGGTAGAAACGCCTGAGAGTTTTTGTGGTATGCGCTGTTGGGATTGCGATCGTTGATGCGGTATTTTCCCTTCGGGCGTTTTGCCGTCGCCTTCAAAGTGTTTATGCCCGACCGGGCTGCTTTGCCCAACGCAATGGGATAGGTTTTCAGCAACGCGCCTTGCGAGTACGCCGACATGGTGCGCTTTGCTTTTATGCACGACCAATCTATCAATAACGTGCATCTTTCGGGCAGCGGCGTTTCGGCTCGGCACGGACGACTCGCCTGATGTCGCAACGGTCTGTCTCGGAACGGATGGGCGTGGAATACCAAAACCACTCCGGCAGCGACCGCCAAAAGCAAAACCGTCGCCAAGCTGATTTTTCAACCCTCTTTTCATGTTTCAGACGACCTCCTGAAAAGCCTTAAACGCCTCGATAAACACTTCCGAACGGTGCGCATAACCTTTAAACATATCGAAGCTCGCGCAGGCAGGCTGAGCAACACGATATCGCCCGCTTCAGCTTGGGCGTATGCCGTCTGAACCGCTTCTTCCAAAAGTGGCGCAGTCGGTCATATTCAGACCGCAGCCGTCCAAATCACGGCGGATTTGCGGCGCATCGACGCCGATCAGGAACACGCCTTTTTGCCTTGCCGGCAAGCGCGTCGCGCAGGGGCGTGAAAGTCCTGCCCTTTACCCCATGCGCCCAAAATGACGAAGAGCGGATTTTGCAAACCGGCAATCGCGGCGGCGGTCGCGCCGACATTCGTGCCTTTGCTGTCGTCGATGAACACCACGCCGTTTTTCTCGCCGATTTTTTCCACGCGGTGCGGCAGGCCTTGGAAGGTTTTGACGTGTTCGAGCAATGCTTCGCGCGGCAAACCGACGGCTTCGCACAAAGGCGACGGCAGCCATGACGTTGGCGGCGTTGTGTAAGCCTTGCAGCGGGATGTCTTGCGTGGCAATCAAATCTTCATTACCTTGTTTCAGACGACCCTGTCTCGCGTTCCAGCCAAAAATCGGCTTCGTGTTCAACGAAAACCATTTCACCTCGCGCCCGGCACGCTTTCATGGCGCGGCAGAACACGTCGTCTGAATTTAAAACCTGCACGCCATCGCCACGGAAAATCTTGGCTTTGGTATGCGCGTAGTCGAGCAAATCGTCGTAGCGGTCGAGATGGTCTTCGGAAATGTTCAGCACCGTCGCCGCAGTCGGGCGCAGGCTTTCAGTGTTTTCCAGTTGGAAGCTGGAAAGCTCCAACACCCACACGTCCGCCTTTTTACCTTCGCGCTGCAATTCCGCCTCCAAAACCGGCGTGCCGATATTGCCCGCGATAACGGCATCCAGCCCGCACTTGATGCAGAGATAGCCGACCAGGCTCGTTACCGTGGTTTTGCCGTTGCTGCCGGTAATCGCAATCACCTTGTCGCCGCGGCGGTTCACAGCATCTGCCAACAATTCGATATCGCCCAACCACGCCCGCCGTTTTGCTTGAACGCCTCGATATCCGGCTGCCGCTCGCTGATGCCGGGGCTGAGCGCCAAAATATCGAAACCGTTGTCCAGCGCATCTTTCAGACGACCGTGTAAAAACACCAGCCCGTCAAACATCTTACCGATTTGCGACACGCGCTCCGGTTTTCACTCCGCATCATAAGCAGCCACCTCCGCGCCGTTTTTTGCCAGGTAGGCAATCATGGAAATACCCGTACCGCCAAGTCCGGCGACGAGGAGTTTTTTGTTTTTGGAAAAGTCATTTTTGGTTTTTGTCCTAAGTTTTTCAGACGAGCCTTGGGATAAAGATTCAATATCCTGCCTGATTCAATTCTCTATAAGCATCACAACCTTGTTGTAGTCCGTTATCACAAGCCTTACCAAACCACTCTTTGGCAATCACTATATCTTGCCGGACCCCTTGCCCTGTGGCATACCTCACAGCCCAAAGCTAATTGAGCTTGAGCATCTCCCTTGTTCTGCCGCTTTGCGATACCACTGCACTGCTTGTGCATAGTCCTGACGGACTCCTTGCCCATTGTCATACATCACACCCAACATATATTGGGCATCAGCATCCCTTGTTCTGCCGCCTTGCGATACCACTGCACTGCCTGTGCATAGTCTTGACGGACGCCTTTCCCATTAGCATACATCACACCCAAATTATGTTGGGCGGCAGCATACCCTTGTTCTGCCGCCTTCCGATACCACTGCATTGCCTGTGCATAATCTTGACGAACGCTTTGCCCATTGTGCATACATCACACCCAAATTATTTTGGGCATCGGCTAACCTTGTTCTGCTGCCTTGCGATACCATCTGCACTGCCTGTACAAGGTCTTGACGGACTCCTCGTCCGTTGGTATACGCCACACCCAATTTATATTGTGCTTTTGCAATCCCTTGTTCTGCCGCCTTGCGATACCACTGCACCGCCTGAGCGTCATCTTGCCGAACACCTTGCCCGTTGGCATACATCACACCAAATTATATTGGGCATCGGCCAATCCTTGTTCGCCGCCTTTCGATACCACTGCACCGCCTGAGCGTCATCTTGCCGAACACCTTGCCCTTCGACATACATCCCACCCAAATTAAATTGGGCATTGACATTTCCTTGCTCTGCAGCCTTGCGATACCAATGCACTGCCTGCATATGGTCCTGACGAACTCCTTGCCCATTGTTATACATAAAACCCAAATTAAATTGAGCTTTTGCAATTCCTTGTTCTGCTGCCTTGCGATACCACTGCACCGCCTGAGCGTCATCTTGCCGAACACCTTGCCCTTCGACATACATCCCACCCAAATTATATTGGGCTTCTGCAATCCCTTGTTCTGCCGCCTTGCGATACCACTGCACTGCCTGTGCATAGTCCTGACGAACTCCTTGCCCAGTGTCGTACATCACACCTAAATTAAATTGGGCATCAGCATTTCCTTGCTCTGCAGCTTGAAGCGTTTCCTTAAAATCCGGCACATCATCCGCCCAAGCTGCTTGCCCCTATGCCCAAAGCCAACAAAAGCAACCATCATCAATAACGTTTTCATCTCAAAAATCCTATTTTTATTCAGAGTATTTTCTTGGTTTGTCTATGTGTTTCAGACGACCTTGGGAAAAGGTTTCATTATCCTACTCAATCAATGTGCAGTAATTATCACAACTTTTGCTGATCTCCATTGGTACAAAGCCTTTTCCAAAGCCATTCTTTGGCAATTGTATAATTACAGGGGGACGCCTCGACCAAACGCGTACATAAGCGCCAAATTATGTTGGGCATAGGCATCCCCTTGTTCCGCAGCCTTGCGAAACCACCCGCTGCCTGTGCATAGTCTTGGCGGACGCCTCGTCCTGTTTCATACATCAAACCCAAATTAAATTGGGCAGTAGCCGTCCCTTGTTCCGCAGCTTTGAGAAACCATTCTACTGCCCGTGCATAGTCTTGACGAACACCTTGTCCTTTTTCATACATTACACCCAAATTATTTTGGGCCGGAGCATACCCTTGTTTTTGCCGACTTGTGATACCACTCCATTGCCTGTAAGTAATCTTGACGGACTCCTTGCCCATTGGCATACATTGCACCAAATTATTTTTGAGCAGAGGGATGCCCTTGTTCCGCAACCTTGCGATACCATTCTGCCGCCTGTGCGTAGTCTTGATGATTACTGGAATCGTTGGCATACAGCAATCCCAAATTATATTGGGCTGCGGCAGCCCTTGTTCTGCCGCCTTACGATACCACTTCATTGCCTGTGTATAGTCTTGATGGACACCCAGCCCTTTTTCATACATTACACCCAAATTAGTTTTGAGCTTTTCACATTTCCCCGTTCCGCCGCTTGAAGGGTTCCCTAAAATCAGGAATATCATCCGCCAAAGCTGCTTGCCCCATGCCCACAGCCAGCAAGGCGAACATCATTTTTCAATAATGTGTTCATCTTAAAATCCTATTTTATTTCAGATTATTTCTTGGTTTATCTATGTGTTTTCAGACGACCTTTGAGAAAGGTTTAATGTCCTTCGTTATTCAACTGTCGGTAGTCATTGCAACCATCTTGTAATCCATTATCACAGGCCTCTTGTACCACTGGCAACTTTTCGATTTTCGGATACACCTTGTCCTCTTCATACATCAAACCCAAATTATATTGAGCTCCAATCCCCTGCTCTGCTGCCTTACGATACCATCGCACTGCCTCTGCATTATTCTGACGAACACCTTGCCCTTGTGCATACATGAAACCAAATTATGTTGAGCTCCTGCATATCCCTGTTCGCTGCTTTTGCGATACCTGCACCGTTTGCATAATCTTGGCGTACTCGCCCTTCGTCATACATGGAACTCAAATGATGTTGAGCCTGCCAATCCCTGTTCCGCTGCCTTACGATACCACTGTACTGCCTTTGCATAGTTTTGGCGCACGCCTTGCCCCTGCTCATACATCACACCCAAAATTATTTTTGAGCCGTTGAATCCCCTTGTTCCGCTGCCTTGCACGATACCATCGCATCGCCACCGCATAAATCTTTGCGCACGCCTTGCCCTTTTATCATACAGCACGCCCAAATTATTTTGAGCCGTTGAATCCCCTTGCTCTGCTGCCTTGCGATACCATTGCGCCGCCTTTGCATAGTCTTGGTGAAAGCCTCGCCCTTCGCGCTACATCACACCCATATTATATTGGGCATCTGCAAACCCTTGTTCTGCCGCTTTTACGATACCCATCTCACTGCCTCTGCATAGTCTTGATGAACGCCTTTCCCTTGTTCATACATCACACCCACATTATATTGGGCATCTACAAGGCCTTGTTCTGCCGCTTTTGCGATACCACCGTGCTGCCTCTGCATAATCTTGACGAACACCTTCCCCATGTTCATACATCACACCTAAAGAAAAATTGAAGCTCCCGCATCGCCAGCTTCCGCCATTCGCAACATTTCCTTTGCGCCACCTCTCCTACATTGAGCGTATCATCCGCCCATGCTGCTTGCCCTATGCCTAAAGCCAGCAAAGCAACCATCATCAATAATGTTTTCATCTTAAAATCCTGTTTTATTCAGAGTATTTCTTGGTTTGTCTATGTATTTCAGACGACCTTTGGGAAAGGTTTAATGTCCTTCGTTATTCAACTTTCAGTGAGTCATTGCAACCATCTTGGAATCCATTATCACAAGCCTTCTTGTGCCATTCTTCGGCAACTTTTCGATTTTTGGGGACGCCTTGCCCTTCTTCATACATCTCACCCAACCTATTTTTGAGCCGGTGAGAACCCGCCTTCTGCTGCCTTTGAGATACCATTGCAACGCCTCTGTATAGTTTTTGGATGTACGCCTTTTCCTTCATAATACATCTCACCTAAATTATGTTGGGCTGGCGAGAACCCGTCTTCTGCTGCCTTACGATACCACCGCAACGCCTCGGCATAGTCTTGGCGAACACCTTGCCCTTCACTATACGCCGCACCCAAATTATTTTGGGCAACTACATACCCCGTTCCGCTGCCTCTTCGATACCACCGCACTGCCTCTGCAGAGTCTTGGCGAACGCCCTGTCCTTTGTTATACAGCGCGCCCAAATTATTTTGAGCGTCTACATCGCCCTGTTCCGCTGCCTTGCGATACCATTGCGCCGCTTCTTCATAGTTTTTGACGGACGCCCCGCCCATTTACGCACATCACACCCAAATTATATTGAGCTTCTGCAAGTCCTGTTCCGCTGCCTTACGATACCATCGTTCAGCCTCTTGATCACTCTGACGAACTCCCCGCCCATTGGCATACATCACACCTAAAATAAATTGGGCATTTGCATCTCCCCTGCTCTGCTGCTCTTGCTATACCATCGCGCCGCCTCTTCATAGTTTTGACGGACACCTGCCCTTGCTCATACATCGACCCCAAATTTTTGGGCATTTACACTCCCTTCTCTGCCGCTTCTGAAACCACTTCATTGCCTCTACATGGTTTTCAAGAACTCTATACATCATGCCCAGATTATTTTGGGCTGAGAGATACCCTTTATCTGCCGAAGAGCGACACCATTCCATCGCCTGTTCATGGTCTTGATTAACACCTTGTCCTACGTGTACATCATACACAAATTATATTGGGCTTCTGCCTCGTCCCTGTTCTGCCGCTTTGCGATACCATCGCACCGCCTCTTGATCACTCTGACGAACGCCTATCCCTCTCAAATACATCGAACCCAAAATAACTTGAACATCGGCCTCTCCCGCTTCCGCCCTTTGCACTATTTTTCTTTAAATTCGGTACATCATCCGCCCAAAGCTGCCTGCCCTATACCCAAAGCCAGCAAAAGCAACCATCATTTTTCTAACCATGTGTTCATTTCAAACTTCCCTGATGTATGTTCCATACAAATCACGGCATTTTCAGACGACGGTCGAGGTCGTCTGAAAATGCCGTGATCTATCCTTACTGTATTTAAAAATGCTATTTTGCTAATTTAGCTGACTCGTTACCGGCAGAAATATCGTTATTAGGATTCTCCACTATTGATTGGTACAAACGGCTGCCACTTTACAGCAGCAGCCCTTTTATCAAACAGGGAAAACGGGAAGAGGGTCGTCTTTTTTCAGACGACCTCAAGCCGGGAAGGTTGGGAAATAACCGTCCACACCGTATTGCTTTAAGACGTTTTTCAGCTCGGGAATGCGGATTGCGGGATCGACCGCCATCGGCGGCATGGGCGGGTCTACACCTTCTTCGTTTTGATTGCGCATCCAGTCCGCCATCGCAAAAATGCGGATAAGGACGGGCTCGGCGAGGTCTTTGCTGATTTCAATTCGTTCATGGCTTGGGCGAAGCAGGCGATCCATTCGTCGCGCACCTGCATATTTACGGCAAAGGGCATGTGCCGCGCCCGCAGCATGGGATAGCCGTATTTCTGCTCGAACAGGGCGGGCCGCCGAGCCAGCCGCTGAAAAATTCGTAGAGTTTTTCGCGAATCAACGTCATGTCTTCGCCGTGCATCTGGCGCAGGGCGCGGTATTGCGGCTCGAGTTCCATCAGGTCGTAAAACGGTCGGTCAGGTTGCGGACGCCTGCCGCGCCGCCGAATGCGTGATACATATGTTCTTTCTTAAGGTCGTCTGAGGCGGAATTTTTATAGTGGATTAACTTTAAAACCAGTACAGCGTTGCCTCGCCTTAGCTCAAAGAGAACGATTCTCTAAGGTGCTGAAGCACCAGTGAATCGGTTCCGTACTATCTGTACTGTCTGCGGCTTCGTCGCCTTGTCCTGGTTAAATTTAATCCACTATAATAGACTGGACCGATTGTGTCATATGGGATAAAGAGAGGTCTTCTGAAAACCTGTTCCGTTTTCAGACGACCTTTGTTTTTTTGCGGCGGAGGACCAATTTTCAGCCGCCGGAGAGCGGCAATCGAAAATCAACTTATCCGCGCTGTTCCCATACGTTCGCCCGCTCGACTTCTTTCCACGCTTCGAGAATCAGACTGCCGTCGTTGTCTTTCAAGAGCGTCGCATCGGAAAGCATACGCCGCCAAGTGCGGGCGTTTTTCAGGCCGTGCATCAGCCCGAGGCTGTGACGGACGATATGACGCAAGATTGTGCCGCGTCCGGCTTGGATTTGGGCTTGGCTGTATGTGTAGAGGGCGCTGCACCAAATCGGCGTATTCAATCGGGCTGCGGGTGTCGCCATAAAAACAGCCTGTCCCATTCGTGCATGACCATCGGGTTGTGGTACGCCTCGCGTCCGACCATTACGCCGTCAACGTGTTGCAGGTGTCCGGCGATTGCTTCGTTGGTGGTGATGCCGCCGTTGATGATGATTTCCAGCTCGGGAAACTCTTGCTTGAGGCGGTAAACGTAATCGTATTTCAACGGCGAACGTCGCGGTTTTCTTTGGAGAGTCCGTCCAGCCATGCGTTGCGGGCGTGGACGATGAAGGTTTTGCAGGCGGTTTTTGTCGCGCAGCGTGCCGACGAAATCGGCGACGGTTTGGTATTCAGTCTGCCTGTCGACGCCGATGCGGTGTTTAACGGTAACGGGGATGCCTACTGCGTCCTGCATGGCGTTGAGGCGGTCGGCAACCAACATGACTTCGTTCATCAGACACGCGCCGAACGAGCCTTTTTGCACGCGCGGGCTGGGGCAGCCGCAGTTGAGGTTGACTTCGTTGTAGCCGTATTCTTCGGCGGCTTTGCCGCCTTCGCCATCGGACGGATCGCTGCCGCCCAGTTGCAGGGCGACGGGCTGCTCGCCTTCGTTGAACATCAAAAAGCGGTCTTTGTCGCCATAGACGATGGCGCCGGAATTGACCATTTCGCTGTAAAGCCATGTGTTGCGGGTAATCTGGCGGGCGAGTGGCGGTAGTGGCGGTCCGTCCAGTCCAACATGGGGGCGACGGAAGGCGGCGGGGCGGGAGGAGGCTTGAGTCATGTGTTTCATGTATCTGATTATTTTGAGGCGGCATTATATCAGACGGACTGAGTCAAAAATCGGCTTGGAGGTCGTCTGAAACGGCAAAACCTGCTCTTAAAGCGGGTTTTGTATGCTCAAATGTATAGTAGATTAACTTTAAACCAGTACGGCGTTGCCTCGCCTTGCCGTACTATCTGTACCGTCTGCGGCTTCGTCGCCTTGTTCTGATTTAAATTTAATCCACTATAGATTATTCGGCGCAATCTTTCAGCGTATCTTTATAAGTATAAAGGTACGACGCGCCGACAAACGATGCGCCGCCTAAGACTGCCTAAAAACACGGGAATCATGTTGAAGAAAAACTGCCCCATGTAATATCTGCGCCCGCCAAAATACCGGCGGGGATGACGAACATATTGGCGACAAGGTGTTGGAAACCGTTTAACACGAAAATCATGACGGGAAACCAGATCGCCAACATCCGCCCCGCCGTATGCTTGGCGGCAAAGTGCAGCCATGCGCCCATACACACCATCCAGTTACACGCGACCGCCGAGACGAAAGCCCTGCCAAAATCCATATGGACTTTGGCTTCCGCCACCGCAATCGTTTTTTCCGCCACGCTGCCCTCGGTCATCCCGACGTAGTGTCCGAGGAAAAACGCCATCGCCAACGTTCCCGCCAAATTGCCCAGACACGACGACCCAGTTGCGCAACAGCATTTTTGTGGATCCGCCCTGCCAAACGCCCCAAAGACATAATCATCATATTGCTCGTCACTAGCTCGCCGCCGCCGAGCAGGATGCAGATCAAGGCGATGGGGAACATTGCCGCACCGAGCAAAGTCGCTAAGCCGCCCCATTCGTGCGGGATGCCGCTGACCACTTTCAAATAGGCAAGATAACCGAAGCCAATGTATCCGCCCGCCAAAACGCTCAGAACTGCCAGCGTGGAAACACTGGATTGTGCCTTGGCACAGCTTTTATCGAGGACGACCTGTAAAATTTCCTGTGGGTATAAATCGCGCGAAGCCAGATTTTCCTTAAAGTGGATTGAGGTGGGAACGCCGCTTTTTGAAAGACGGCAAAACTGTCGCGGTAGGGCAGTGTCGGGGATGCCGGTGTACGGTCTTATCGGATAAAAACAATAGTGTATTAAACCTAAAAATGCGGTCGCGCCGCCTTGCTGGCTCAAAAGAAAGATTATTACATCCAGCGGACGGGTCAGTTTGCGAGCGGCGGCTTCAAAGCAAGGTCGTCTGAAAACCCTGATGTTTTCAGACGACCTTTCATCTCGACAAATACGGCATAATCCGACTGCCGCTCAATCAATCCGTATGTATTCCACCGACAAAATTTCAATCTCTTCGCGCCCTTCCGGTGTGTTCAAAGACGACTTCGTCCCCTTCCCTCGCTTTAATCAGACAACGCGCCAACGGGAAATCCAAGAAATTTTGTTTTGCGCGGTATCGATTTCATCAACGCCGACGATTTTGACGGTTTGCTCACGCCCGTCGCCGCGTAATAATCCGACGGTTGCGCCGAAAAACGCTTGGTCGGTCGCTTCGCGCAATTCGGGATCGACGACAACGGCGGCTTCCAAACGCTTGGTCAGGAAACGGATGCGGCGGTCGATTTCGCGCATACGGCGTTTAGCCGTAAAGATAGTCGCCGTTTTTCGCTGCGGTCGCCGTTGCTTGCCGCCCAGTTGACGATTTGGACGATTTCGGGACGCTCTTTATTGACCAGTTGATACAGCTCGTCTTTCAACGCCTGCCAACCGACGGGCGTGATGTAGTTTTTGGTTTCGGTACTCATAATCTTGCCGTTAAAAATAATATAGTGGATTAAATTTAAATCAGGACAAGGCGACGAAGCCGCAGACGGTACAGATAGTACGGAACCGATTCGCTGGGTGCTTCAGCACCTAGAGAATCGTTCTCTTTGAGCTAAGGCAAGGCAACGCCGTACTGATTTCAAAGTTAACCCACTATACAAAGGTCGTCTCGAAAACATGACCCCCGTTTCAGACGACCTTTGCCCTAATCGTTCAAACCGGTTTTATTCTTCGTCACCCGTATCGCTGATGCTGATGCTGTGTTCCATCCTGCTCGGGTGGACTTTTCAAGCCGCCGCAGCCGGATTTCTCGGCGGACAGGCGGTCGAGGTAGGCATTGGTCGATGTCGCCGGTTTGATAGATGCCGTTGAAACAGGACGAATCGAAGGATTCGATTTGCGGATTGAGTGCTTTGACGACGGCTTCCAAATCGCTCAAATTTTGGAAAACGATGCCGTCCGCGCCGATTTCGGCGGCAATTTCCGCCGCGCTGCGCCCGTTGGCAATCAATTCTTCGCGCGTGGGCATGTCGATGCCGTACACATTGGGATAGCGTACTTCGGGTGCGGCGGAAGCGATATAGACTTTGCGCGCGCCCGCTGCGCGTACCATTTCGACGATTTCGCGGCTGGTCGTCCCGCGCACGATGGAGTCGTCCACCAGCAATACGCTTTTGCCTTCAAACTCGGTTTCCATCGGGCTGAGTTTCTGGCGCACGGATTTTTTGCGCGTCGCCTGACCGGGCATGATAAAGGTGCGTCCGATATAGCGGTTTTTAATCAAACCTTCGCGGTAAGGCTTTTTGAGGTGGACGGCAAGCTCCATCGCGCTGGGGCGGCTGGTGTCGGAATGGGCATCACGACGTCGATGTCGTCCACAGGGCAGCTCGCGCTTGATTTTCCGCTAAGGGACACACCCATGTCCAAACGCGATTGGTAAACCGATACGCCGTCGATCACGGAGTCGGGACGGGCAAAATAGACGTATTCGAAGAGGCAGGGGCTGAGTTTGGCGCGGTCGCTGCATTGACGGGCAATCAGTGCGCCGTCAAAGCCGACGAATACTGCTTCGCCCGGCTGGATATCGCGTTCCAAATCGTAGGCAAGCGCATTGAAGGCAACGGATTCGGAGGCGACGGCATGAGGATTTTCTGCCTGCCTCGTCGGTTTGCGAACCCAACACCAGCGGGCGGATGCCGTAAGGATCGCGGAAAGCGAGCATGCCGTAGCCCGCAATCATGGCAACCACGCCGTATGCGCCGCGCACCAGGCGGTGGACTTCGGCAACGGCGTTGAAAATATTGTCGATATTGAGCCGGTGGGGATTGGCGTTTTTAGAGACTTCGCGGCGCAATTCGTGCGCGAATACGTTGAGCAAGACTTCGGAATCGGAGCTGGTGTTGACGTGGCGCAGGTGTTTGTTGCACACGTTTTCATACAGTTCGGCGGTATTGGTGAGGTTGCCGTTGTGCGCCAAAACGATGCCGAAAGGCGAGCTGACGTAGAAGCGCTGCGCTTCCGCGCTGCTGCCCGCGTTGCCCGCCGTAGGGATAACGGACGTGGGCGATGCCCGCGTTGCCGATCAAATCGCGCATATTGCGTGTGCGGAACACTTCGCGCACCATGCCTTTGCCTTTGTGCATGTGAAACGTGCTGCCTTCCGCCGTCACAATGCCCGCCGCATCCTGCCCCCTGTGCTGCAACATCTGCAAACCGTCGTACAGAAGCTGGTTTACCGGCTCATGGCTGACCAAACCTAATACACCGCACATATCGTCTTCTCCGAATTCGAGGTTAACTGGAAAACAGAATTATAGAATAAATCGGACAAAGTTGCCCAAATTGTTGACAATCATTCGCCCGTTCAGTTTGAAATCAGATTCGGACCATGACTGATTGATGAATCAGTCCGACAAAACAAGACATCGGAAACACAATCCGACTTCATCATAAAATACGTCTATTTCACCGCCTTATTATCAATCCGCCCACGCCTCTATCGGAGATTCAGACTATCAACAGCGCGTTCGGCAAATATAGCTGCCGAACTTTTAACTCATGACCGGTTTCAAACGACCTTTGATGTAATCAGGGTCGTCTGAAACCGGTGGATTTCCCGATTCCGCCTTATCTTCCGCCTTGTCCTTCTGACCGGGCAGATAAGGCATGATGATTTCAGACAATGATTGGAAATAAGGAATGCTGTACGAGCTTTGCCAATCTTCCGTTTCCGGCAAATCGGTGTGGGCGCAGACCATGACCGCCAGTGACCAGCAACACGCCTTTGGCTGCGCCGAACACGCCGCCAATACTCTGTTGACGCTGCCCAAGCCCATCGATGATGCTGCGTTGGTCAGTATGGTGCGTAAAAACTGCTGTAAAAACGCGCCAAAAAGAAAATCACGACAAACGAAATAGCAACGCCCAAGGCGCGCGGTTGAATCGACTTGAACGCCACTTCCGAAAACGGCACGGCAAACGTTTTAGCCAACAAAAAGGAAATCACCCACGCAAACAGCGAACCGCTTCGGCAATGACGCCGCGTATCATCGACATCACGATACACGCCGCGATCACGCCGAAGGCGATGATATCGGCTAACGGAATATCATTCATTGGTTACCTGTCCGGCAATACCGTGTACGCGCAGTTTGTTCAAGTCGCGTTCGGCGTCGTAGGCGTTTTTGTATGCGCCCTGATTTGACGCGGTAAACCTTGCCTTTATCCGTCATCACTTCGGTAATGGTTGAGTCGATACCTGCCGCTTTCATTTTGCGTTGCAGGCTCAAAGGCGCGTTCTTTTTCAGCATAACCTGCCTGAATGGCGGCTTTTTACCTGATTTGACTTTCGGCGGTTTTTGGTTTTGCCTTTTCGAGACGACCTTTCAGCAGTAGCGGTAGCGGTTTTCTCTGCCTTGGCCGTCTGCTCGGTTTTGGCTTTGGCAACTTTCGCTTCGGCTTCCTTACCGCGGAAGCTTTTTGCCGGCTGTTTCGATTTTCGTATTTGGAAGCATCTGCCCGAATTCTTTCTTTAGGTTCGGATGCAGATGCTGTGACGGCTTCTTTGGCTTTTTCCGCTGCCGCTGTGTTTCGCCGCCGCTTCTTCTTTGGCTTTTTAACGCCTTACGTTCGGCAACGGCTTTCTCGGCTTTTTCCAACTGTGCCAGCTTGTTGCGTTCGGCTGCGGCGGCACGTTCCGCCTTCTCGGCTTTGGCAGCCAGGCGCACGTTTCACGCGCTGCGGCAGTGGCTTCGCGTTCCGCTGCTTCTTGGGCTTGAAGCTGCTGCGTTTTACGCTGTTCTTCACGATTACGGCGGCGCTCTTCCGCGCGTCGCTCGGCTGCTTCGCGTTTGGCAGCTTCGGCTTTTTGGATTTTCTCAGACTCTTCCAAACCTTTGATGTCGCTGTCTGACAAGGTATCGTTAATCAACACCAAAGGCGGGCCTACATCTTCGGCGCTGCTGGTGGCGCATCGGGTTGCGGCTCGGCTTGCGCAGTTTGCTCCGGCGCGGCGGTTTCCTGCGGTTTGTCCGCTACTTCGGCATCGGCATTTTAGCCGCTTCTGCCGCTGCTTCCAAATCTTCTTTGGTAGAAGGCTCCAGCACGGTCGCATCCGCCAGGTTGGCAGGTTCTGCGTTGGCATTATTCTGTTGGATGGTTGTAGTTTGGGCGTTTTCTTCTGGCTTGTTTTCCGGTCCGGTTGACAGGGCGACGCCCAATAAAACGAGTCGATGCCGCCACCAACCCCGATGCCATAACCAAGCGGCGGCGGTTGCGGCGTTTTAGCTGTTCGTAACCGGTCAAAAACTTCATTTTGCTTATTGTCAGACATGGAGATTTCCTTTTACAACGCCGCCATCACGTCGGCAACGGTATGAAATGAGCCGAAAACAACGATTCTATCATTTTTCGCCCGCCTCAGCCAAAGCTGCGCGGTACGCCTCGCGAACGGAGGTAAAAGTTTGTATATTTTCGATATTTTGTGCTTCCAGTTTCGCCTGCAAGGCTTCCGCCGTCATGCCGCGCGGCACGTCCAAAGGCGCGATATACCACTCGTCAAACTGGTCTTTAACGATTTCCAACACGCCGTCTATGTCTTTGTCGGACAGCATGCTGAACACGGCGGTGCGTCTTTGCGCAAACGCCAAATTAATCAGGCTGCGGCGTAAGGCGCGGGCGGCGTGGGGGTTGTGTCCGACATCAAAACGGTCAGCGGGCGGCCGGGCAGGACTTGGAACCGTCCGGGGTTTTCAACCAGCAGCAATCCGCGCTTGATGGCGCCGATGTCCACCGGCAATTTTTCGTTTAAACATTCCAACACGGTCAGCGCGCAGGCGGCGTTGGAAAGCTGGTATGCGCCGCGCAATGCGGGGAACGGCAGGGAATTGCGGTTGCGCGCGGGGTCGTCTGAATGCTGCGGATGGAAGCGGTAGTTCCATTGGATGTTTTCTAACGAGGAAAAAATCGAAAATCGCGCTGCACCATCAGCAGTTTCGCGCCTATGGTTTCGGCGTGTGCGACCAACGATTCGGGCGCGGGGTTTTGCCCGCAGATTGCGGGTTTGCCGCTGCGAACACGCCTGCTTTTTTCAAAAACCGACCTGCTCGACCGTATCGCCCAAAAACGCCTGATGGTCCAAATCCACGCTGGTAACCACCGCGCAATCGCGAGTCGAACACATTGACCGCGTCAACCGTCCGCCAGCCGACTTCCAATATCATCACATCCACTTGTTCGCGAATGAAGATATCGACCGCCGCCAAGGCATTGAATTCAAAAATAGGTCAGCGATATTTTCGCCGCGCGCCGCTTCGATGCGCTCGAAGGAAGCGGTAATGAGGTCGTCTGAAACCGGCTCGGCGTTGACGGCGATGCGTTCGTTGTAACGCAATAAATGCGAGGCTGGTCAGCGTACCGACTTTGAAGCCTGCCTGTTTGTAAATCTGCGTCAGGTAGGCGCAGACCGAACCCTTTCCGTTTGTTCCGCGACAACGACGACGGGGCATTGCGGCTCGAGCTTCATGCGTTTTTCACTTCGCCCGTGCGTTCCAAGCCCATGTCGATTAAGCCGCCGCTGTGGGCGGTTTTCAAATGCGAGCCAGTCTTGTAATGTTTTCATGTGTGTTTCGTTTTTCAAAAGGTCGTCTGAAACCGTCGTTTCGGAATAATGGGGACGGCTTCGGCTGCTTGTGTGGACTGTTTTTATATTGGGTTTTAATTTGACAAGGACAAGGCGGAAAACCGCTTTACCGAATTAAAGCGGATGCCCGGCATCCTGAACCCTGACACCAGCGCGCCCAAACTTTCAGACGACGGTAAGATTCCTTATCCGCCATATCGGGCGTAACGCATTGCCGTATCGTCTTACCGTCGGCGTTCCACTGCAAAAACAAAGCGTAAGGAGTCAGCATGGTCGCGCCGTCCAACACCGCGCCCCTGCCCTTCTCCATCTCCGCAAAATACACAAGCGCGCGCATGGCGGTCAATGGCGATTTCTTTACTGAACCCGCCGTCGCAAATTCACCACGCGCCAAGCGTGGACAAAACTGCCCGCCAACGCCGCCAGCCCGAACCACATCATCCAGCCGTAAAACCATATCAGGGACACGGCAACTGCGGACAAATGCAACAAAACGGACAAGGCTTTTTAAAGAACGGGACGGCTTCAAGGTCGTCTGAAAAGCGCGCATCGCCCTACATCATATTGTCGAACACGGGCGTAATGCTCAATTCCCGCCTCTTCCATGTCCAAAAACCATATCGTGGATTTCGGTATCGAAAAATTCTCAAAAACGCCTTCAGGCTCATGTCTTGCGGCCACTTGCTTTTTATCGATGTCCCAGCCTGCCAACTCCGCCTCGAAAATCTGTTGGTAGCGTTCGTCAAAATAGGCAATCACGGCTTCCGGCTCGTCAAACTGCGGCACGAGGAATACGGAGCAGTTGGCACGGATTTGCTCGATGGTCAGGTCAGGCATATTTTCATCGGCGGATTTCAGCCATTCCAAAAACGGGCGGTCGGCTTAAGCACGACGGCGGTACGGTCAACAAAATACATGGTTTTCCTTTTGCTGCGGCAAAATCGGAGATAGTCTCTTTACCGTCTATATCTATTCTAAAATAATCCATTTGCCATTTTTGTGTTTTCTGGGCTGTTTTATTTAAATTTGTGCACCAGGGTGGATAAAATCGCATGGACATCTTTCCTTTACAATCCTTTGTAGAGAGAATTTTTTTACTGATAGCCACCTCTTTGGGAATTATAAATAAACCGCAATGACAGCCGTCTATCACGACAATAATCAGTTCATCGCCCAAAGTCCTCATCGGTATAAGGGATATTTTTGTTCTCTTGGTCTTTTTCCAAAAAGACTGTAGTAGCCTTCTTTTTTGGTGTTTTCTTTGCCAAACGACATCTTTTTATATTTTTGATCATACTTTGTCTTAATCAAAATGCTTTCATAGTCTTCATTCCATTTTTCCTTTATCAGATCAAAGTCACCATAATACCTATGAAGAATGTCTGTCATTTTCATTGTTTTATTGTCTTGTCTTTAGAGATGTCGGTTGCATTCACCAAAGGTCGTCTGAAAGCCCAAATCTGTCTTTCAGACGACCTTTTTGGCAAACTGTTAATGCGTCATTACTTGCTGCAAGAACTGTTTATGGCGCGTTCGTGTTTCGGATTGGTAAAAACTCTTCAGGCGTTTCGTTTTCCAAAATCTGCCCTTTATCCACGAAAAATAATGCGGTCGGCCACTTCGCGCGCAAAGCCCATTTCATGCGTAACACATCATGGTCATGCCGCTTTCCGCCAAGTCCTGCATCACTTTCAACACCTCGCCGACCATTTCCGGGTCGAGCGCGGAAAGTCGGTTCGTCAAACAGCATCACGCGGCTCCATCGCTAACCCGCGCGCAATCGCCACGCGCTGCTGCTGACCGCCGGAAAGCTGGCTGGGGAAAGCATCTTTTTATGCGCCGACTACGCGTTCCAACAGCTCCATCGCCTTTTCCTCAGCCTGTTCGCGGCTTTGTTTTTCACCTTCATCGGCGAAAAGGATGATGTTTTCCAATACGGTCAGATGCGGATACAGATTGAAGCCTTGAAACACAAAACCACTACTTCGCGCACCTTGTTCAAATCCGTTTGCGGATCGGCAACATTGATACCGTCCACCCAAATCTCGCCGCTCTCAATGCTTTCAAGCTGGTTGACGGTACGGATGAGCGTCGATTTGCCGCTGCGAAGGTCCGCAAACCACCACCACCTCACCCTGCTTCACTTCCAGATTGACGCCGTTGATGACGTGCAGGGTCTTTGAAATGTTTATGTACATTTTTGAATTTAATCACGTGTTTACATTCTCTAAAATTGACCAGATTTTTGGCTGGTTTATCTTCGATACGTTTAACATAGCCATCTATCGCATTGTGTTCATAGTAAATACCGCTGCACAATGCATCCATTGCATCCTTATTCAGATCACCGCAACGATTATTGGTATATACCGACAAAATACAGGCTTTCAAAGGATGGAAAGGCACGCCATATTCCCGCGCAGCATCCTGATTTCAAATAGCGTGCGGTTTTCACCAGAACCGAAAAATTTCCCAACGCCGCCGCTTTAAACAATTTTTCCTTGATTAACGATAATTTTTCCGTTTCTGCCTTTCCAGCTTGGCGACTTCATCCATCAATTTTTGCGAACCGTTAGGTGCAAGTTCGTCTTCCAAAGCCTTTCTATCTTATTCGGCATCAATATCGTGAAGTAAATCCTGTGCCTGACCATTGCCGTTTTTGCAGCTTTCTTGAGCCAATAGTAAAACTCACTCTTCTTGAGATTCACAGGGTCAGTGGTCATTTCCAACTGCTCTGCCAGCATATATTGTGCATCTGCATCACCAGCCTTTTGCCTTACTCAGCAAATCACCTTTCTTCCTCCGACACCGCCCTAAAGGCAAACACCGTACCTGCAATGAATATGACTACCCCGCCCCAAAAGATATTTTAAGCCATTCCATCCCCTATTTTTCAGACGACCTTACGGACGAGATAATTGCTCAGTTCCACATATTTCTCCGGCGCGATGTGTTCGGCGCGGTCTTGCGGGCTGATACCGACTACCTGCAAATCCTCGTCGCCGGCAAGTTCTTTTAAATTGTTGCGTATGGTTTTGCGGCGTTGGTGGAAGGCGAGTTTCACCAGTTTGGAGAAATGCTCGAAATCGTCCGCCTTGCCGATGCGGTGTTTCACCGGAATCATGCGCACCACCGCCGAATCCACTTTCGGCGCAGGGTCGAAGGATTCGGGCGGCATCAATCAGCAGCTCCATATCGAAAAATATTGCAGCATACACCCAGCGACCATAGTCGTTGCTTTTCGGCGCGGCAACCATGCGCTCGACCACTTCTTTTTGCAGCATAAAGTGCATATCGACGACATCGTCCGCCACTTCCGCCAGCTTGAACAAAAGCGGCGTGGAAATGTTGTACGGCAGGGTTGCCGACAATTTTTCTTTTGCCCGCGATGCTGTTGAAATCAAACTGCAACACATCGCCTTCATGAATCACGAGCTTATCCGCAAACGGCAGCGTTTTCAGACGACGTACGATGTCGCGGTCGATTTCGATAACGTGCAGGCAGTTCAGTTTCTTCGCCAAAAGGCTCGGTAATCGCCGCCAAACCCGGCCCGATTTCAATCACCACATCATCCGCCTGCGGACGCACTAGCGTTGACAATGTCGGCAATAATCCGCGTGTCCTGCAAAAAAATTCTGCCCGAAGCGTTTCCGGGCCTTATGTTCTTTCATCGCGTCTCTTCAAACTGTCGATCATTATAATAAGCGCGTATTGTAACTGAAAAATAAAGTCCTGTTCAGACCCGCAATCCAAGCAGCCGCCCTACGCCAATCGGGTTTCAAACCGTCCCGCAATGCAGTAATATCCGTCCATCCTACACAGCTCGTCTGAAAACCCGCAAGGAGCAATTTCATGCAGATGAATTGGAAAAATCTACTCTCCACACAACGTTTTCGCACGAAAAAAACGGCGAAATCATCCCGACCGTCACGCCTTCCACCCAAGAAGGAGCCGACGCTGCGCACCGACTTCCATATCGACTACGACCGCGTCGTGTTCTCCGGCGCATTCCGCAGATTGGGACGTAAAACCCAAGTCCACCCTCTGGCCGAACACGACCTGACCCACAACCGCCTCACACACAGCGTCGAAGTCGCCAGCGTCGGGCGCAGTATCGGCAACCGCGTAGGTGTGATGCTGCAGGCAGGCGGCTTTTTACCGGAAAACAATACGCCGAGTGACATCGGCGCTGTCGTCAAGTCGCCTGTCTTGCGCACGACCTAGGCAACCCGCCGTTCGGACACACCGGAGAAGACGCATTGCGCGACTGGTTCCGCAATCCCTAAAAACCAGCCGTTTTTACAGACATTAAACGACGCCGAACGCAACGACATCCAGACCTATGAAGGCAATGCCCACAGCCTGCGCATCACGGCAAGTTTGAAATGTATCCCGACGCAGGCGGCATGCCTGACCTCCGCCGCCATAGGCGCGCTGCTGAAATACCCGCCCTGGACCACGCAACACCCCAACGGAAGAAAAATTCACATTTGCCAAACCGAATTACCCTTCATCCGTCGCGCGTTGCCGACGGTGGGGCTGATTGAATCAGGCAAAAGACTGCTGGGTACGCCATCCTTTTCCTCACCTGATGGAGGCAGCCGACGACATCTGCTACGCCCTCTTAGACTTGGAAGACGCGGTCGAACTGGGATTTGCTGAGCGACGCTGAAATCGAAAGCGTATTATCCGAACTCACTTTTTGAAGAAAGCACTTTGGCACGCGCAATCCAGCCGCCAGCGTTGCGCCATGTTGCGCGGCATCGCCATCGGCAAAGCGATAGAAGACGTCGCCCAAACCTTCGCTGATGCGCAATCCGACCTGCTGAAACGGCAACTTCAAAGGCAAAAGACCTGTTGGCGTTGTGCAACCCGCAGGTTCAAAACACCTTGGAAAAAGCGAAAGAACTTGCCTGCACGCGCATTTTCCGCCACCGCACCAAACTCATGACCGAAATCGCCACTTTCCCGTGTCTCGGTTCCATTTTTGGATTTATTGGTTCCCGCCGCATACGCCATGATTGCGCAAAAACAGGTCGATGTGCGCCAATCCCTCGCGCTTGATCTGTTAAAAACCACGACCCCATCCAAGAAACCGACAGTCTGTATCGCGCCTACATGAAAATCTTGATTTTCGTTGGCGGTATGACGAACAACGCCGCCGCAAAAATGGCGCAAGATTTATCAGGGAGTAGGCATTTTTACGATAATTAATATCCTTTATTTTTCATATTGTTATTTTATTATAAATATTTTTTTATCCAGAAAATACTGGACAGCCACCGACAGCTTGTATATTATTCGGTCTTCTTAATTCACGACGCAGTCGCGAAGTGATGAAAATGCACCCGTAGCTCAGTTGGATAGAGTATCTGGCTACGAACCAGAGGGTCGGGCGTTCGAATCGCTCCGGGTGCGCCAACAAAACTTATCCGCGCCCATCGTCTAGCGGTTAGGGACATCGCCCTTTCACGGCGGTAACCGGGGTTCGATTCCCCGTGGGCGTGCCAAATTCTGAAAGCACAGTTTGATTAAACTGTGCTTTTTCTTTGATCACTCAATTCATTACAAACAGAGTGAACCCACTTTAAAAATCAACACAAGACAACCAAATCACAGCCAATACCGCCGCAAAATATAGTCAATTAAAATCAAAATAGGACAGTAACGCATCGTCAAATCGGGCGTAATCAGACAAAACGGTTCGCAGATACCGCTTAATATTCGCCCACACCTTCTCAATCGGGTTGAGCTCAGGTGAATAAGGTGCAAGAGGCAATACCTTATGACCCCATTTTTCCGCCATTTCCCGTAAGACACCCATACGGTGAAATCGTGCATTATCTAAAATAATCACCGATTTTTGAGTCAATGCGGGCAGTAGGCATTTGCTGAAACCACGCTTCAAAAAGACTCCGGTCATCGTATTTTTGATAAACCATCGGAGCAATCAGCCGGTTGCCGACTTGTGCGGACACCAGAGATAAGCGTCGGTATCTTTTTCCACTTATCTGCGCTTTTCACTATTTGCCCTTTCGGGCTGCGGGCATAGGGACGGAACAGGTAGCGGTCAAATCCTGTTTCATCCAAATAAACACGTTGGTAGTCGGAAAATTCGGCCAGCTGTGTCAAATAATGCGTCACTTTGGCCGGGTCTTGTTCTTTGTAAGTGGTGGTCTTTTTTTGCGCGTCATCCCCATCTGTTTGAGTGCATAGCAAACGGCGGCTGGCGTACCAATCAAAATGTTTGGCGATTTCATGCAGATAGGCATCCGGGTGTTGCCCAACATATTGAGCCAGTTTTTGCCTATCCAATTTGACGGCATTTAGACCGGTAACTTGATGTTTTAGGCTGCCTGTTTTGTTTTTAAGGCGAATCACAGGTAAAGCGTGTTTCTTGACAAGTTAAACGTTGCTGCGGTTTGGCTGATGTTTTTGCATTGTTCGTAATAGTTTTCAAAAGCTTTGTTTCTTAAGTCCGCAGGTATGCCATGGTTAGACCTTTAAAGTTGAGTATTGTACTATTTTTGTTTTTAATTGACTATAAAACAAAAGAACATCACATTAAGTCAAATCCACTATACAACCGCTCCCACCACGAAACCAACATAGCAAAGGTCGTCTGAAACCCCAATTCAAGGTTTTTCAGACGACCTTCACTCAAAAACATCAAACCATTAGTTCGGAACCGACTTTAATCTTCTGCCACAGATTAACCGACAGTTTCTTCGCATCCGAACTCATTTGCGGCATCACAAAACCGTCTTTCATATCCTGAGCATTCGGGAAGATGGGCGGGTGTTAACCAATTCAGCAGGCATTTTTCTCGCGTGCCGGTTTGCTGCAGGGCGCGAAAGGTAACGGCAATGCCGTTTTTCGCAGCCACTTCGGGATCAAGCGTGTAGTTGATGTATTTATGGGCATTGGCGATGTTTTTCGCATCGGCGGGAATCAGCCAAGATTCAATCCGAAGCCCATACCCTTCGGCGTCAAAACTTCAATGCCGACGTTGTTTTTCACTTCTTCGGAACGGGCTTTCGCCAAGTTCAAGTCGCCGCCGTTACCCGCTGCGAGACAGATGTCGCCGCGCGCCAGTTCGTCAATGATAGACGGGCTGAAACGTTTTTACATCAGGACGGATGGCTTTCAGCGCTTCCGCCGCCGCTTTCAAATCATCAGGATTTGTGCCTTTGGGGTCTTTACCCAAATAGTTCAACAAAATAGGGAACATTTCGCTCGGCGTATCCCACAAGGCGATGCCGCATGATTTCAGCTTGTTGGTGTATTCGAGGCTTGAAACAGCAAATCCCAACCGTTTTTCAGGCAGCTTGCCGCCCAACAGTTCTTGCCCTTTGCTGTAATTGCCAAAGTGTTGACACCGGAGAAATAAGGAACGGCATACTGGTTGCCCGGATCGGCAGTTTCCAGCATTTTCAACAATTCGGGATCGATGTTTTTTGTAATTGGGGAATCAGGTCTTTATTGATTTTTGATAAAGCACCTGCTTCGATTTTGGCCAGGGGCAGGAAGGCGATACCGGGAACGACCAAGTCATAGCCGGATTTACCGGTCAGCATTTTTGGCTTCGAGGGTTTCGTTGTTTTTCGTAAAGGTCGTAGGTCAGCTTCAGCTTATTGGCTTTTTGAAGTCTTCAACGGTACTCTCGTCAACGTAGTTCGACCAGTTGTAGATGTTCAAAGTATCGGTGGCGGCTGCTTCGGCATTGGCAGCAGGCGCGCTGCCTGCTTGAGGTTGCTCGGTTTTTCTCGCCACCGCCGCAAGCGGCCAGCGATAATGCCGCCAATACGGCTAATACGGATTTTTCATACGGGCAGATTCCTGATGAAAGATTGTTAACGGAAAATGAACACTCTGCACCCCATCAATACCCCGGCGCAAAGCGGGGCTATTGTAATGGAAGTGGGTGAGAACTCAAAGCAATATCTGACTGATTTTTATTGAAATAAGGCACGATTTCTTTGAGGCTCGGGAAAACGGCGTTGCACAAGATGTCGTTTTTGGGCAAAAATACAGGGCGATTTGCGCGCGCGAACAGAGAAAATACTTGCATATAGAGGAATCTGTCTTTAAAATTGCGCGTTTACAGAATTTATTTTTTCAGGAGATATTCAATATGGCAAACAGCGCACAAGCCCGCAAACGTGCCCGCCAATCGGTTAAACAACGCGCCCACAACGCCAGCCTGCGTACTGCATTCCGTACCGCGGTGAAAAAAGTGTTGAAAGCAGTTGAAGCCGGCGACAAAGCTGCTGCTCAAGCAGTTTACCAAGAGTCCGTCAAAGTCATCGACCGTATCGCTGACAAAGGCGTATTCCACAAAAACAAAGCAGCCCGCCATAAGAGCCGTCTGTCTGCCAAAGTAAAAGCATTGGCTTAATCTTTTTCGCCCACCGTCTTGGCGTGTTACCGCGTCGGGACAGGCAAGCAGATAACGATGCCCCTGAGGTCTTAACCTTTCAGGGGCATTGCCGTATGTGATGCAAGTTGATGTAAACTTTTTCAGACGACCTGCCGTAAAAAGCAGGCGCAAAGGCGGTAAAATGCGGTTTAATCTGTTTTTCAAACGATTAATCCCGATTTTTCAGGCAAAAGGTCGTCTGAAAACACCCAATCGGCAATCCCATGAATGAAATGATGAACAAGATGTTGAAACACAATTTGGCGCAAAGCGATGCCTAAAGAACAAAAACCGTCATTCTCCAAATGCCGGCGCGCTTGATGCTTATCCTTGTTGGCGGAGCCGCCGCCCTGTCGCCTATGCCGACACGGCTTTGCAATGCACCTCCATTCAAGACAATGCCACCCGTTTGGCGTGTTACGACAGCATTTACTCGGCACAACTGCCACCGCAAGCACCGCTGCCCGTCATTCGCGAAGAAGCCGCCAAAGCACCAGTCGATTTGCCCAAAACCATCAGCACCAGCCGTGAGAAAAAGGCGGCGACGATTGTGTTTGACGAAAATAAAGAACAATCCACCCTTTCGGAAGACAATCTCCGCACCGCAGCCGATGCCTACACGCCGCTGAACCTGATGTACGATTTGGACAAAAACGACTCGCGCGGCTTGTTGAGCGTGCGCGAGCACAATCCCATGTACCTGATGCCCGCATGGTACAACAGCTCGCCAACCTCCATCCCCACTCCCCTTCGCGCGGCACGACCAATCAGGAAAAATTCAGCGAACAGAAACACGTAGAAACCAAACTGCAAGTTTCGTTCAAAAGCAAAAATCGCCGAAGATTTGTTTAAAACCCGCGCGGATTTGTGGTTCGGCTACACCCAAAAATCCGATTGGCAGATTTACAACCAAGGCAGAAAATCCGCACCGTTCCGCAATACCGATTACGAACCTGAAATCTTCTGACCCAGCCCGTGAAGGCAGATTTGCCGTTCGGCGGCAAACTGCGGATGGTCGGCGCGAGGCTTCGTCCACCAATCCAACGGACAAAGCCGCCCCGAATCCCGCTCATGGAACCGCGTTTACGCATTGGCGGGGATGGAATGGGGCAAGCTGACCGTCATCCCGCGCGTGTGGATGCGCGCATTCGATCAGACCGGTGAAAACAACGACAATCCCGACATTACCGACTATATGGGTTATGGCGATTTGAAGCTGCAATACCGCCTGAACGACAAACAAAATATTTCGTCCCTGCTGCGCTACAATCCCAAAACCGGACACGGCGCGGTTGAAGCCGCCTATACCTTCCCGATTAAAGGCAAACTCAAAGGCGTCGTGCGCGGCTTTCACAGCTACGGCGAAAGCCTGATTGATTACAACCACAAACAAAAACGGCATCGGTATCGGACTGATGTTCAACGACTGGGACGGAATTTGACACCCTAACCCCGTTTTCAGACGACCTTTGGCATCATGTTGCACACAGGTCGTCTGAAAAGCATCAAACACCCTTCCCATATTAAAAACACTCGTTTCCTATCGCCCAAACGCGTATAATGCAACGTTTGGGCGATATTTATCGGAATGACACAGAAGATGACAGAACAAACGGCCGAAGGCGGAAAAGTTGCCAAAGGCATTAAAAAATATCTGATTACAGGCATGCTGGTATGGCTGCCGATAGCCGTAACCATTTGGGCGGTCAGCTATATCATATCTGCCGCAGACCGGCTAATCAGTCTGCTGCCCGAGCAATGGCAGCCCCAATATTGGGGATTCAATATTCCCGGCCTGGGCATTATTGCCGCCATCGTCGTCTTATTTCTGACCGGCGTGTTCGCCGCCAACGTTTTAGGGCGTCAAATCCCTCGCCGCATGGGACAGCCTGTTGGGACGGATTCCCGTCGTCAAGTCCATCTATTCCAGCGTCAAAAAGTATCCGAGTCCCTGCTCTCCGACGGCAGCCCGCTCGTTCAGAACGCCCGTGCTGGTTCCGTTCCCTCAACCCAATATTTGGACGATTGCCTTTGTTTCAGGGCATATTCCCGACAAACTCAAAGGCAGCCTGCCGCACGATGACGACTATCTTTCCGTCTATGTGCCGACCACGCCCAACCCGACCGGCGGCTATTACATCATGGTGAAAAAGCGACGTGCGCGAACTCGATATGAGCGTGGACGAAGCATTGAAATATGTGATTTCGTTGGGCATGGTGATGCCGGATGACTTGCCACTCAAAGCCCAAGCCGAAATACGATGTTTAGAAAAATAAACTAGAGATGGTAAACACATGACACATGGTCGTTTTTGGCCTTGATTCATGGCTATTTTACATTGTCATTATTGTTTTTAGCTGTTGTACTTTGGCGTTGGGAAAAATCGTGATGACTGAAATTTTTCAGACGAGCTGAACGCATAAACCAACAGCCTGAAAGTTTATTCAACCTCCAAAATATAAACATGAAATATTTATCTGCTTTACTGCTTGCCTTGTTTCTGCCCAATCTAGCCGTCTCCGCACCTGTAACCAACAGTAAAGGCGAAGAGGTATTTCTATTTGATTGGCACAAACAACCCGCTTTCAAAAAGCTTTGGCACGAACAAGTCGGCAAACATGCACCCAAAGCCCCATGCACAATTGGGTGCGTAAAATGGCAGGTCCGATGCCGCCGCTGGAAAGTGTGAAAATCGGCGGCAAGACCTACTACTACACCACCATGTGCCAACCGCATAACTGCGGATACAACAAAAATGTATATTCTGACCAACAAACAACATATTGCTGCTTATCATGTTGTTTATAAAAATGATGACTCCTTTTCTGCAGACAATCCGGATCAAATCTACATTTACGGTAAACCCACGGAAGCAGAATTAAATTTTCTGAAGGCAGAATGGCGTAAAGAACAAAACAATTAAGGTGTCTTTTTTTCAGACGACCTTTTTCCTTCTTTTCAAATTGAACAATATAAAAAGGTGATTTTATGCGTACCAACTATTGCGGCCTAATCAGCGAGCAATACTTGAGACCAAACCGTAACCGTCAAAGGCTGGGTGCACCGCCGGCGCGACCACGGCGGTGTGATTTTTATCGACCTGCGCGACCGCGAAGGCATCGTCCAAGTCGTGATTGACCCCGACACGCCCGAAGCGTTTGCCACTGCCGATTCCGCCCGCAACGAATACGTTTTAAGCATTACCGGCCGCGTGCGCAACCGTCCCGAAGGGCACGACCAACGACAAAAATGATTTCCGGCAAAATCGAAATCCTCGCCAAAGAAATCGAAGTGTTGAACGCCGCTGCTACGCCGCCGTTCCAAATCGACGATGAAAACATCAGCGAAAACGTGCGCCTGACCAACCGCGTTATCGACCTGCGCCGTCCGGTGATGCAGCGCAACCTGCGCCTGCGTTATCAAGTCGCTATGGGCGTTCGCCGTTATCTGGACGCGCAAGGCTTCATCGACATCGAAACCCCGATGCTGACCCGCTCTACTCCCGAAGGCGCGCGCGACTACCTCGTGCCGAGCCGCGTGCATCCGGGCGAGTTTTTTTCGCGCTGCCGCAATCGCCGCAATTGTTCAAACAACTGTTGATGGTGGCGGGTTTCGACCGTTACTACCAAATCACCAAAGTGCTTCCGTGACGAAGACCTGCGCGCCGACCGCCAGCCTGAATTCACACAAATCGACTTAGAAACCTCGTTCTTGAACGAGGATGAAATCATGGACATCACCGAAGGCATGGCAAAACAAGTCTTCCAAAGACGCGCTGGGCGTGGACTTGGGCGATTTCCCGCGTATGCCTTACGCCGAAGCCATGTTCTACTACGGCTCCGATAAACCCGATATGCGCATCAGCCCTGAAATTCACCGAGCTGACCGACCTGATGAAAACGGAAGAATTCAAAGTCTTCCGTGGCGCAGCCGACATGAAAGGCGGCCGCGTGGTTGCCCTGCGCGTACCGAACGGCGCGAAATTCAGCCGCAAAGAAATCGACGAATACACCAAATTTGTCGGCATCTACGGCGCGAAAGGTTTGGCGTACATCAAAGTGAACGATGTCAGCAACCTTTCCAACGGCGAAGACAGCGGCCTGCAATCTCAATCGTGAAATTCCTGTCTGAAAACGCCCTGAAAGAAATCATTGCGCGTACCGGCGCGCAAAACGGCGACATCATCTTCTTCGGCGCAGACAAAAGCCAAAGTCGTGAACGAAGCCATCGGCGCGCTGCGTATCAAAGTCGGCTTGGAACACGGCAAGACAGACAGCTACTTCGTGGACGAATGGAAGCCTCTGTGGGTTGTCGATTTCCCGATGTTCGAATACGATGAAGACGCCGACCGCTACGTTGCCGTACACCATCCGTTTACCGCGCCTAAAGAAGGTCACGAAGACCTGATGGTTTCCGACCCGGCAAAACTGCCTGGCTCGCGCCTACGACATGGTGTTGAACGGCTGGGAAATCGGCGGCGGTTCTATCCGTATCCACCGCGCAGACGTACAAGAGAAAAGTGTTTGCCGCGCTGAAAATCAGCCCCGAAGAGCAACAGGAAAAAAATTCGGCTTCCTCTTGGACAACCTGAAATTCGGTGCGCCTCCGCACGGCGGTTTGGCATTCGGCCTCGACCGTCTGGTAACACTGATGACCGGCGCCGAGTCCATCCGCGACGTGATTGCCTTCCCGAAAACCCAACGCGCCCAATGTCTGCTGACCAACGCGCCGAATTCCGTGGACGACAAACAACTGCGCGAATTGAGTTTGCGCCTGCGTCAAAAAGCGACCGAAAATAAAGAAGCGTAATTTTTAAAAGCAGGTGGGCAACACCTGACAGTCAAAAGGTCGTCTGAAAACCCTAATTACACGGGTTTTCAGACGACCTTTTCATCACGGATGTAATGAAATGTCAGTAAGCGGGCATTTTCTATTTTTAATCCCTCCGACACTCATCAAGTCATGGGCAAATCGCCCTATTTAAATTTAATCTAATTGAGTAATATCAGCTTTATGTTCATAATCCCACAGTAATTTTTTTACATTTCCCCCTTGTCATGCTATCCTCGCCTCCCCTGTATGTATCAGCTTGTTTCATCAAGCAGTTTATTGTTGCACGCATACAGACAATATCCTAATTAATTATCGACAAGAGTATTGCTATGAAAAATAACTTCCTCTATTCTAAAAACCTGTTTTTGCAGCGACGGCGGTTATCACAGCGCATTCTGCGTTTGCATATGACGCTTCCCACCCCACCTCTGCTCCCGCACGCAGCACTTTGGACAATCACAATTTCCCCTATTCCATGCCGATTAATCCTAACGCAGCACGCGACGGCAAACCTTATTTGAAAGCACACGACGACGTAATGACGCTGGCAGGCGCTACCCTGCCTCCTGCACGCCCGGTCAAACCGACCGCGCCGCCCCCACAACGTGCGCCATTGGCTAACCAAGATTTCCTTACTCCATGCCAATCAACCCTCAACGCAGCCAATGACGGCAAACCTTATTTTGAAAGCACACGACGACGTGATGACGCTGGCGGGCGCGACCCTGCCTCCTGCACGCCCGGTCAAACCGACTGCGCCTCCTCCATCCAAACCTGTCGGCAACAATGGCGACTTTCCTTACTCCATGCCAATCGGCGGCAATGTTTCGATACCGGACAGCGGCGTGATGAGCACAGCCTCCCAACCTCCTGCCCGCCCTATCGGCAAACCGATTGCACCTCCTCCGTCTAAACCCGTCGTCAACAATGGTAACTTCCCTTACTCTGAGCCAATTTATGGCAAACGTACTTCGACAACACCTGTCGGCGTCATGACCACAGCCGACGTACCGCCTGCCTACAATCCAAACAACGCAGTGGCAAAACCTCAATATACAGTCAAAAATTCCGTCCGCGTTGCTGATGCCGACAACCTGAAAAACAAAGAAATCCTGTTTGTTATCGACAGAATCGAAGGCAAGGGCGAGCGCGTCATCCGCGAACGCCGCATCAATCAGATCGAGCTGTTCAGCCTGAACACTGAAGACGGCAAAGGAAAAGGCTTGCTGACCGTCGGCAAAATCCCGACCGCTTCGGGCAATGTGTTCTTTCGGCGAATGGGCGCCTGCTTCGAGAAGCCGCCGCTACTGCGCATGTCAAAGGCAACGCGCATCCTGCCTGGTTCTATGGCAAAAAACCCGACCGGCAGTACCAAAAGGCTTTGGCAACAGCGACTTACAACGTAGTCGGTGTCAACGGTCATAAAGCCGGCGAACGCGATATTTATACCGGTACCGTCAAAAGCCTATTTCGGTTCGGGCGACAGCGGCAGCATGACCGGCAAACTGGCGCGCCATACCGACACTCTGGACTTTGCCGGCGTGAAAATCGACAACCGCAACGGTACTTTCGCCTCTGACGCCGCCCGCAACCGCGAAGGCATCAAAGGTCAGTTCTACGGTCAAAATGCCGCCGCATTGGCGGGTATTGCGACCCGTGGTACGGAAAGCCGCGCCGATGACATCTCCTTCGGCGGTATAAAACAATAAACCGTCGATAGAACAACGGGGAAGGCGCGGATTGCCGTGCTTTTCCCCGTTTTTATGGCAAGCTGCGGACGGATTTCCGCGGCTTCCGTTTTCAGACGACCTTTTGTACTTCCCATTACCTCAAGGGTCGTCTGAAAAGCAGAAACAGATTAAAAAAACAAAGCGATATTCAAAATCGCATCTTTTTCAGACGACCGCTCCCGCTTCGCCGCAAACCCGCCTCGTCCGAAATTTACCCACCACACACCAGCCCGAAAGAAAGACGAATGAACAAATCCTGCCTCCTCCTGCTCGCCCTGCTGCCCCTGTCCGCCCCGCGCAGACAGCGACGACCTGCGCCGCCTGTCCGAAGAAAACGGGCGCGTGCAGCAGCAATATCAGGGAAAGCGGCTGGCTGGACGGCGGCACACCCGCAGGCGACATCGAAAAACGACGACGCATACATCCGTATCGGCGGTCAGATTTACACCGTAGGCAACAATACCGAAGAGCTGGAAAGCGCGATTTATCATGCCATTAACGAACGCCAATGGAAAAAGGCAGAACGCTTCGCCACGCGCTATGCCGCCCCTGCCCGGCCACAATCCCGCCCTGCCCAAATTGGTGCTCGGTTTGAAACAACGCGCCGAAGGACGCCTTGCCGAAGCCTTGCGAAACCTGCAAGCGGCAGAAGCACTCGACCCCGCCAACCCGCGCATCCTGCTCGAAACCGCGCGCCTTTATACCGAAGACAACCAAAACCGCGAAGCCCGAAGCGCATTCGCCCGCGCCCAAGCCGCCGATATTCCCGAAGAAACCCGCGCCCTGATCGGACAATACCTCGGCGAAATCGACAAACGCAGCCGCTGGCACGGACAAATCGGCATCGCTTACGGCTACAACAGCAACATCAACCAATCCGACGGCTCCGTCCGCTGCATCCTGCCGCTTGACGGCCAATGCCTCGCCTACCAAAAACCTGCCCGACCCCATCCGTTTCCCTCGTATGGAATTACAGCCTGAGCGCAGGCAAAAATCACCCCCATTAAAGGACACCACAGCCTCAAAACCAACCTCCTCGCCTACGGCACGCACTACCGCCGCAAAGACACAGACGCCGCCCTGTCCGACTACGGCAGCCAAACAGGCACACTGTCCGCCGGTTACGAATACGCCGACGCACAAAGCCGCCTCTCGCTGATGCCCGTTTACGAACACGAACGGCGCAACCGCCACACTACTACAACGCCTACGGCGCCGAAACCTCGTGGACGCATACCATCAACCCCAAATGGCAGGGTCAACGCCGACTGGTCGGGCAAACGCTACCGCCACAGCGGCACCGCGAAAACCTACGCCGCCGACTACACCGAATACCGCACAGGCTTGGGCGCAGAATACGCCCTGACCCCGAAAACCGGCGTGTTCGCGAGGCTCCGACTACACCCGCCGCACATACAACGGCGGCACATCCGACCACCGCGAATACACCCTCCGCACAGGCTTATACACCCTGTTTGACAACGGCACCTACCTCAACGCCCTCGTCGCGAAACGGCGCAACCTCTACGACCGCGCAGGCATCGCCGCAGACGGACAAAGGCGCAGCGACCGCCAAACCGTCTGGCTTGCCGCCGCAGGCTTCAGACAATGGCACATCGGCGGCTTCTACCCGAACTGCGCTTCAAACACACCACCGCCAAAAGCAATTCCGTGTTCTACCGCTACCGCCAAAACGAAATCATGTTGGGCGTGAAGAAACAGTTTTGAGGCGTTTTTATTGGATGGATAGGGAACATAAAGAGGTCGTCTGAAATCTAAAATAAGGATTTTAGATTTCAGACGACCTCGTTCAATAAGTTTTAATAACAGCAGACACCCCACCCTGCCGCTATCCCCTTCCATACTTTTCCCCATCTGCTGCAACCTACCCCTCTCTCGTCCGGCGGGAGAGGGCTGAGAAGGGTAGATCTATGGGCTGCACTAATTTGTTTTTCTCCAAACCACAACCACCCCCATCCTAACCTTTCCCCGCCAGACGGGGGAAGGGACAAATTGCTGATACGGCAAAAGAGGTCGTCTGAAAATAAGGATTTTTAGATTTCAGACGACCTCATTCAATAAGTTTTAATAACAGTAAACACCCACCTGCCGCTATCTCCTCCCATGCTTTTTCCCACATCTGCTGCAACCTGCCCCCTCTCCCGTCTAGCGGGAGAGGGCTGAGAAGGGTGGCTTTATGAGCTGCACAATACGTAACTG
>BNJU01002302.1_pt1 | contig 60243 bp, 118 predicted proteins | sample 8539281 | NCBI WGS metagenome assembly BNJU01 (sample SAMD00202456, study PRJDB9452) | human saliva metagenome | isolation source: human saliva | place: Japan
TTCGTTTCAATTTTTCCAGATCCGGGAACAGCTCGCCGATCGAGTCCGAGGCCGTCCTCGGCTCTAGGATCTCGAGGACAGGACGCATGGTCTCAGAACTTTGCATCGTCCTGCATGAGCGCGAGGGCGCGGCGCTCGTATTGACGGCGTCGGCAAGCGCGGGTGTGCTCCCTCGAACTCGCCCCATCGCACCGAGCGCCTTCAGTGCGAGGCTGTTGTGGGCCGGGCGGTCGTCAAACTCCTGCTGGGTCGACCCAGCGCGCATCGAGCCACGTGATGTCAAAGTCCGGCAGCTTTGACGGCACTCCTTGCGCAGCTGCTTGATGTCGGACATACTCACGAGTAGATCTTCGTCTCTGCCTCGCCGATCCATGCGACGAACGCGTGAAAGCTGTCGGCGAACGCGGGATGCCCGCGACCTTCTCCTGCGTAATGCCCGTCAGCTCGGTGATAGCTTCACCCCCGCCCTCAGGACAGACATAGCACAAATTCGTCCTCCTGCAAAATCTTCATTAACGCACCGCGCCGATCTCGATGATCTCTCCGTTCAGTTTCCTCCAGATATCCGGTATTCCTTCCCAAGTTCATTTCCAAATCTACGACGATGTGTTCATGAACTTACTTTCGAAATTATCTGCCGTAAGTGACGCGCGGCAGATGGTGTTGCAGTAGTTTAGTTTTTCGATATCGTCGTCGTTCTCATAGCACAATGACGCGTGAAAATCAACGTTCAAGGTGTTTATCCTATATTCGCCGTTGCTTTTCAATAAAACGTGGTAAAATGATAATAAAACGCGATAAAGAAAGGTCTGTCATGAACTGGAAAGTGGTGCTCGCCTGCTCACATGCAACGTGCTCTTTATGTCCGCAAGCTATACAATGATCTCCCATCTGCCAATGTATCTGACGACCGAGCTCGCGTGGACGATGCCTCCGTGAATCTCTGGTCGGGGCTTGCGTCTCGGTGACGTTCACTCGTCTCGCTGTCCTGAGCACCGATCTGCGCATCGCCGACCGTGGGTGAAACGTCCTACGCAGCAATGCGCGCGAGCCTTCCCATCGCGATCAGCTATCTGCTCGGCGGCGCCTGTCACGATCCCCGAAAGCAGCTCATCATCGTGCGCCTCTTCAGGGATTTGCCGCAGGACTCTGGCCGATGGATCTCGCCATCATGACGCCCCACGCACCCTGCAGAAAAACTCGGCTCTCCCTCGCATCATGCAGGGCACGTGACGGCGGGCGGTGTCGTGCGCTGCTCGGCGGCGTCCCCGCAGAGCTGTTCGGGATGCGCGCGCCCGATTTATATCGGCGGTCTGGCGCTCTTCATCAACTTCCTGCGTTCACCTTTATCATCAAAGAGCCGCCGATGCCGAAGGAGACCGCACCGCCCACGGCGGAGGAACGCAGCCCGATGCACCTCTGGCACATCCCCATCCTGCGCACGATGATGATCGTGAGCACGCTCGCACAGGTGGTGCTCTACATCCTCATGCCCGTCCTGACGACCCTACATCGCACAGGGTCTGCGGGCGCGATGGACAACATCGTCTTTGTCGCGGGCGCAGTATTCTCTCTCGGCGGCATCGCGGGTGCGCGATCCCGCGCCGCCTGGGACTCTACGGCACGGCGCGGCTACTTCAGCGCGATGTTCCCTCGCCATGCTGCGTGCAGGAGGCGATGTTCATCCTGCAGGGCATCCCTGACACCCTCGTCCCCTTTGCCGTCATGCGAGTTCTGGCGTGGGCCCTTCCTCGCCGATTCAGCCTCGCTGAACGCCGTCATCGCCCAGCATACGCCGCGCAGCTCAAAAGGAAGCGTCTTTGGACTCCTCTTCTCCGCGCAGCAGGTCGGCTCTGCTGCGCTGCTGCTCGGCGGTGCCGTGCGACGTACCGGAATGCACTCACCTCTTCCCGACCCGGGCACGATTCTCCTCATCCTCGCCGCCTGTCAGTGGCGCTATGTGAGGAAAGGGGCATCCGGCGGTAGAATCAACATAAATAAATGGGGCTGTTGCACGAAGTGCAAAACATTTCGTGCAACAGCCATTTTCTGTTGTGCATTGCACACACGGTCCCTTCCCCGTGATCACGGGGAAAGCCGTGTATACAGTACATCAGGAAGCAGCAGCACCGAGCCGATAGGGATAGCAGCCGCATGATTGCGAGACCCTGTCTCGAGCACCGCATCCGTCATGTCCTGCGTGCCGACCTCGTGCAGCCCGTACCTGCGAGGTAGATGTCCGCCGTCCGCATCCCATCGGCGAGCGCCGCATCCACCGCCGCCTCGATGGCGGCGGCCGCCGTCTCCTCATGGAGCGCATAGCGCAGCAGCACCGCCGCCGAGAGGATCGTCCCGAGCGGGTTTGCGATCCCTGTCCTGCGATAAGTCGGGCGCACTGCCGTGAATCGGCTCAAAGAGACTCGTGCCCGTCCCTGATCGACGCCGACGGCATGAGACCGATCGAGCCGCCGATCACCGCCGCCTCATCGGAGAGAATATCACCGAAGAGATTGCCCGTCGACGACGTCGAACTGTGTCGGGCGCACGGCAAGCTGCATGGCGCAGTTATCGACGTAGAGACGATCGAGCTCTACATCCGCATAGTCCTTTGCCAGTCCCGTCACCGTACGCCGCCAGAGGCGCGACGTTGCCAGCACGTTCGCCTTGTCCACGGACGTGACCTTGGAGCGTCTGGAGACGCGCCGTCTCAAACGCAAGGCGCGCGATACGCTCCACCTCGGGCACGGAGTAGTTCTCCATATCCCATGCGCGCTCACACCGTCCACATGCTCGCTCCTCGCACTTCCCGCCGAAGTAAATGCCGCCGATCAGCCTGCGCACAATGACGAGATCGACACCGCGCACGAGATCGGCTTTCAGCGGCGAGTGCTCGATGAGCGCATCCGCCACCTGACCGGACGCAGATTCGCATAGAGACCGAGCCCCTTGCGCAGGCCGAGGATGGCGCGTTCGGGGCGCAGCGCAGGCTCCACCGCGTCCCACTTCGTCCCGCCGACTCGCACCAAAGAGCACGCCGTCCGATGCCTTTGCAGACGGCGAGCGTGTCTCGGCAGCGGTGTCACCGTATTTATCATACGCCGTGCCGCCCGCATCGCGCGTCTCTCATAGGAAAGTCCGAGCGAGAACTTTGCATCGACGGCCCTTCAGACGCGTACCGCCTCACTCGTGATCTCCTGCTCGATGCCGTCGCCCGGACAACCGCACTATACCCCATGACGGAATCCCCTGTTCTCCTTGATATAGTTCAGAAGACCGCCCGCACGCGCAATATCCTGCACGAACCCCGGCAGGGGATGTCATGGAACGTATCGCCCGTCGTCAGATTCTCAATCGTTCCCGTCTCCGTATCGACACGCAGGCGGTCGCCCGCGCTGATCTTCTCACATCGTCGCCGATCTCGAGAAGCGGCAGCCCGATATTGATGCCGTTGCGGTAAAAGATGCGCGAAGCTCGCCGCGATCAGCGACGGAATGCCCGATGCCGCAATCGCAACCGGCGCGTGCTCACGCGAGGAACCGCAGCCGAAATTCTTCCGCCGACCATGATATCGCCCTGCTGAACACTGCCCGCGAACGTCGTGTCGATGTCCTCGCATGCAGTGTGCCGCGAGCGCCTTCGGCTCGAACGTGCTGAGATAGCGTGCAGGATGATGACATCCGTGTCGATGTTATCGCCGTAGCGCCAGACCTTGCCCTCGAACATCACGCCACCTCCTCGGGAGCGGCAATCCGCCCCAGTATTGCACTCGCTGCCGCGACGTGCGGCCCCGCGATAGACCTCGCCGTCTACATGACCCATGCGCCTGCGGAAATTGCGGTTCGTCGTCGAGACGCACCGCTCGCCCGCCGCGAGGATCCCCTATAGCCGCCGAGACACGGGCCGCAGGTCGGCGTCGAGATCGCCGCCCCCGCCTCCATGAAGATCGCCAGATAGCCGCGCTTCATCGACCTCATAGACAGTACGCGAGCCCGGAATCACGATGCAGCGCACGCGCTCACGTACCTCTGTGCCCCTTCAGAATCGACGCCGCAACTCCATATCCTCAAGGCGTCCGTTCGTGCACGACCCGACTCACGACCTGATCGATGGCGATGGGCGACGCGACATCCATGACGCGCTTCGTATTTTCGGGCAGATGCGGGAACGAGACGACGGGACGCGTGCGCTGAGGTCGATCTCCACCGTCTGCGCATAGCGTGCATCAGCATCGGCAGCCACGGGCCTCGAACGGCTTTTGGTCATGCGTCCCTCGACGTACGCCCTGCATGCATCGTCATACGGAAAATGCTGTCTTCGCCCCCGCCTCGATCGCCATATTGGCAATCGTCAGGCGGTCGGTCGCGGAGAGTGACGCCACCCCCCGCCCGTGAACTCAAGGCTCTTGTAGAGCGCACCATCCACGCCGATCATGCCGATGAGCGTGAGGATGACATCCTTGCCGCTGATGTCCTGCGGCTTCTTCCCCGTCAGGTGCACATTGATTGCCTCGGGCACTCTGAACCATGCCTCGCCCTGTTGCCATCCTGACCGCGAGATCTGTCGCCGACGCCCGTCGAGAACCCGTTCACCGCACTCGTAGGTACAGGTGTGCGAGTCCGCGCCGATCGTGAGCAGCCCCGGCCCAACGATGCCGCGCTCAGGCAGGATAACGTGCTCAATCCCCACGCGCCCCTGCTCGTGGTAGTGCAGGATGTCATGTTTGCGCGCAAAAATCGCGCATGATCTTCGCCAGCTCGGCGGACTTGATGTCCTCGCCGGCTGAAAATGGTCGGGAATCAGCGCGATCTTCGTCCGATCAAAGACAGGACGTCCCGTCTTTTCAAACTCTTGATGGACGGGGGACCCGTCACATCGTTTGCGAGCACCATGTCGAGCTGGCAGACAACCAGCTGCCCCGGCTCCACATGCGTCAAGCCTCCCGCATGGCGTGCGAGAATCTTCTCGCTCATGTTCATGCCCTATAGCCCTCCTGAAATTACGATATGGCAATCATTCCCTGCCGTGCCCTATGTGAATTCTAGTAAAGCAAGGGTTGGTATTTAGACTTGCATTACGAGGCATTCTCGTGGAGCAGACAGGAAAAGCTTCCTTGAAAAAGAAGTCTCTCCGCGCGGAAAGACTTCTTTCATAAAATACGTGTATCGTTTAGAAATTGAGCTCTTCTTGTCACGCAGCCACGGCATCATATTGCGCAGCTGTGCACCGACCCTGCTCGATCTGATGCTCCTTGTGGAGACGACGCTGTGCGAGGAAGTTCGCACGGCCGGCAGCACGGTTCTCGAGTAGCTGCTGCGCGCGAACGTGCCGTCCTGGATCTCCTTCAGAACCTTCTTCATCTCCCTTCTTCGTCTCCTCGGTGATGATACGCGGTCCGACCATGTAGTCGCCGTACTCCGCCGTATCGAGCAGGACTGACGCATCTTCGTCATGCCGCCCTCATAGCAGAGATCGACGATCAGCTTCATCTCACGGAAGCACTCGAAGTATGCCATCTCGGGCGGATAGCCCGCCTCGACGAGCACCTCAAAGCCCGTCTGCATCAGCTGGCAGACACCGCCCATGAGGACGCACTGCTCACCGAACAGATCCTCCTCCGTCTCATCGCGGAACGTCGTCTGGAGCACGCCGGAACGCGTCGCAGCCAAGACCCGCGTGCATAGGCGAGCGCGAGATCGAAGCACTTGCCCGTCTCGTCCTTCTCGACAGCGAATACGGCTGGAACGCCTGAGCCCTCCTCGAACGTGCGGCGGACGAGGTGACCAGGGCCCCTTCGGCGCGACCATGAACACATCGACGCCCTCGGGCGGAACGATCTGCTTGAAATGGATGTTGAAGCCGTGAGTGCAAAAGGCGAGCGCACTGCCCTTCTTGAGGTTCGGCCGATCTCTTCCTTGTAGACATCCGCCCTGCTTTCTCATCGGGGATGAGCACCATCGTGACATCCGCCTGCTTCACCGCATCGGCAACCGACGTGACCTTCAGACCATGTGCCCTCAGCCTCGCCTTGACCTCGAGCCGGCGTAGAGACCGACGACGACATTGAGGCCGCTCTCCTTGAGGTTCAGTGCATGCGCATGACCCTGACTGCCATAGCCAATGATCGCAATCGTCTTGCCCTCGATTGCACTCCAGTTGACATCTCTGGTCATAGTAAGTTTTTGCCATAGTACTCCCTCTCCTCACAGTGTTCATATATAGGTGTGTTCTCCTCGTTCGAGCGCGATGAGCCCCGTGCGGATGACCTCGACAATGCCGTAGGGTTTTCAGCACCTTCAGAAATGCCGTCACCTTGTCATCACCGCCCGTGATCTCAAAGATGATCGAGGAGGACTCACATCGACGACATGGGCACGGAACAGCTCGCCCATCTTCAGCACATCGAGGCGATTCTCATCACCCGCACGCACCTTGATGAGCGTCATGCCACGGCACGCCGCATTTTTTCGTCCAGACGCTGGACAGCCCGCACGACGGGCATCTTCTCCAGCTGCTTGATCATCTCGCTCGACGATATTCTCATCCCCGTGCATCACCACCGTGATGCGTGAGAAATCCGGCGACTCGTCCGCCGACAGCCAGACTGTCGATGTTGAACTCACGCCGCGAGAACATACTGACAACACGAACCAGAACCCCCTGTCTGGTTCGCGACAAAGACGGACAGCATATGTTTCATGGTCATCCGCCTCCTTTCTCAGCACATTCTTTTCGGGAAAACTCCTTTATTATCGCCTTCACGCCTTCATTTGTCAATAGATTTTTCGCGTGAAGTGCATCGTGCGCGTGAATACAATGCGTGCAGCTTTTTCATACCCGCACTTCAAAATGCGGCGCATTCTCTCCGCAGGCGCATCCCCGTCTGTCCCAGCCTTCGAGCGCGGGCGCGGGAGGCGGCAGCATGCGCAGTTCCCTGGGTGGGGCGGCAGGTAGGTTGGGCTTTGCCGCCGAAGGGCGCGCGGATGGTGCACGGCGCGGCGGCTTCGGCACACGTCACGGGCGGCGGGCGGCCGCAGGTGCAGCGTGCTCCTCCTCCGCCAGTCGTTCCAGCACCTCGCCTGCCGTCAGCCCCAGTGTACTCGGGAGAAGTTCGCCCTGCGGCGTACGTCTCGCCGTGCCCGCTCTGCCGCTGCGAGGAGATCCTCATGAGCGCGCGGCGGCGACGGGTGCCCTGCGGCTCACTCATCGCAGCGAGAATGCGTTCGCCGAGCGACGGCTCTGCTGCCTGCGCATCCCCCTTTTCCGAAAGAAACGGAAAAAGAGAAACGCCCCGACCGCCGCCGCGAGGACGATCATCCCCTGCCCAGTAGACACCGCTCGTCGCCGTAGTAGGACTTTGGCGGCGGCTCAGCTCCCCGTCTGGCTGAGCTGCTGCTTGAGTGCAGCATTCTCCTGCGCCATATCCAGCCCGTTCGCGACATCTGCCCCCGTCTGTCCATCCGCCTTCGTGCCGTGGTCACACGCGACGCAGACGTACTGACGTGATCGCCCCTTTGCCGCATCGGAACGCGCGCCCGCATTCCCCTGTCTTGCCCTGCTGAGCCTTGCCGTCCTGCGGTGCGCCCGTCGTCGTCTTGGAGAGCGCACCGTTCCCCTGCGCGACGGAGTCACGCGCCTGCTGCTCCCGCCTGCGCGTCCCCGTCGTATGCGTCGTATTCGACTGCGCGTCGCGTGCCGCGTCGCCGAGCGTGATCTTCGGCGGCGTCGGCGGTGTCGGCGGCGTCGGCGGTGTAATCGCCATGGCGCACCTCCTTTCTCATATCGATTGACTTGTAATAACGAGCTACACTCTCTATCACACCGATGAGTCCCAGGCCGAGATCTATCGCTAGCATGCCGCAGATGAGAGTATAAAGCGTCCGTCGGTCACGGGACGCTTTTGTATCATATCAAAAAGACTGCTATGCCTTATACGCTCGAACGTTCAGGCGGTCTGCCTTCAATCCTCGTCAATCTCCGACGCGTGCACATCCCGCGCCCGTGAGCAGTGTCTCAGTTCCTCACCCGTATAGACGGACAGTCCATCAACGAGTTTCTGCCACTTCTCATGTGCGCCCGTCTTACCGCTTGTCTCATTCGTAATCATGAACACGCCGCCCGCTTTTCAGAACGCGGTGAATTTCGGTAAAGCAGCGCAATCTCCGGCCAGAAAAATACACCGTTTCAAACGCCGTCACAACATCGAACCGTTCATTCTCAAAGGGCAGCTCAGTACATTCCCCTGCACGATCGTGCACCGTCCCTGCCTCGATTGCCGCGCGGTTCACCTCCCGCGCCTTTTCCACGGAAACGGTCGAGTAGTCCAGCCCCGTCACATGCCCCTCGTCCACCATCCGTAGGAACACGGCGATGTTCGCCCCGCCGCCGCAGCCGCAGTCAAGCACATGCTCATTCCCTTGCAGGGTCGAGATGCGAAAAAGCCCCACGCCGCAATGCCCGCATGACCGCGATTCATCATGCAATGACAAATTTCCCCATCTTCGCGGGGTTTCCCATATTGCTGAAAAATTTCGAAGCAGCCCCATGTTGCTCCTCCTTTCTGCGAATGCCATAGCACCAATATAAAAGTGGGGCTGTTGCACGAATTTTCTAACTGCGTGCAACAGCCCATTGTCATTATGTCAGCAGTATCGCTGCTAAGCGCCCCTTCCACCGCTTGCGGTCCCCCGTCGCGCACGGGGAGGCTAGGACTATAGCATCTTAGCTTCCCCGTCGCAACAGGGGAGGTGGCGACGCAACGCAGTCGATAAAGCGTTTGTGCAGCAGTCCCACTGGATTTTACAACAGAGCCGCACGCAGCTCCGCATCCGTCTGCACCGTGAGATAGCACGGTGCGATGTCGAGTACCGTCTTGCAGCCCTTTGCGCCCTCAGCGGCGAGGCGGTATGCCGCACGCGCGTATGCAGCAGGACACATGCCGTGAACTCGGGGTTCGAGTCGAGCTTCAGGCTGAACTCGATCACATGCTTATGCGCATTGTTCTCCCCCGTCGCGCCCGAGCGGATGACGAAACCGCCGTGCGCAAGCCCCTGCATGGTCCCGCTGCAGCTCCTCCTCACTGATGAAGTGCACCGTCGTATCATAGTCGGAGTAGTTTCGGCATCGTCACGATCGCCTTCTCGACCGCCGCCGCATCCGCGCCCCTCCTCGAGCACGACATAGCACTCACGCGTATGCTTCTCGCGCGTCGTGAGCGTCAGATTCGAGCCGCTGCGCACGGCCTCGAGTGCCGCAGGGACAGGCACGGTGTACTGCTTGGCATCCCTCACCCCCGGGATACGGCGGATCGCATCCGAGTGTCCCTGGCTGACGCCGCGCCCCCAGAACGTGTAGTCTGCACCATTCGTGAGCACTGCATTCGCATAGACGCGCGAGCGAGAACATGCCGGGATCCCAGCCGACCGAGATCACGCCGACGTGCCCTGCCGCCTTTGCCGCTGCATCCACCTCCGCATAGTGCGTCGGGATATTGGCATGCGTATCAAAGCTGTCCACCACGTTGAAAGCTTCGCGAAACTCCGGCGTCTGCTTCGGCAGATCGGTCGCAGATCCCCCGCAGAGATGAGCACGTCCACCTTGTCCTTCCACTCTGCCGCCCTTCGAGGCCGCCACCACCGGCACCTGCGTGCGCGGCTTCACCGATGCGGGATCGCGCCGCGTAAAGACAGCGACCAGCTCCATGTCAGGATTTGCCTCGACGGCGTACTCCACGCCGCGTCCGAGATGCCATAGCCCAGAATACCAATGCGAATCATATTTCCTCCCTCGCCGTCCCCCGACGGCATAGAATCTACAGCCGATTAGTAATGCGGATGTTCCTTTACGTAGTCCACCGGCCGCGACCAGTCCACCTGTACGCCCGTATCATTCCACAGACGCGTCAGCGCGAGCGTCAGGCTCTCCTTGTCCGCGAGCGGCGTGATTCGTCTCCTGGTAAAATCCATCAGCGTCTTGTGCGGCACCTCGACCTCATGGTCTTTGGCGAGGAACTCCTCCACCGCCGTGCGCCTTTTCATCGGCAAGATGAACCTCCGCACGACGTGCGCACTGCCGTCGTAATCAATCCAGCGAGAACGTCGCCATAGCTGATGGCGACACTGTATGTATCACTCCGCATATCACCTCGTATTCAAATCTTTTGTCCCAGTAGAAGGACGCATCTTATTATAGAACGATTCTCTCATACGCGCAACAGAGGCAGAAATTTATTCTGGACTAGAAATGCGCACGATACATATAATGAATAGAGGTGATGAGATGCGATTTATCGAACTTGACCGTCTGATAAAAAGATGGTTGGTATCTCAAAATTCGAGACGGCTCGCATAACGCAATACATACGCGGTGATAAGCCGGGAAAAATCGCGATGCCGAATCATCCCAGGCGACCTCGATCCCAAGACATCGTCAGATCTATCCTGCGCAGTGCAGAGATCAAACGATGAGGAGGGCATTGCTATGAATCTGGTCTATCCTGCCGTTTTATCCTGTGAAGTGAATCCCCGGCTTCGTGTCGTTGTCCCCGATCTCCCCGGCTGTGTCGGTGACGGCGCAACTCTCTCGAGGCGATCGCAATGGGCGAGGACGCAGCATCGGGCTGGGTGCTCGGCGAGCTGGAGGACGGAAAAGCGCTCCGCCCGCGAGCCGCATTGAGGACATTCACCCCGACCCCGAGATGGGTGAGGATTCGTCAGCCTCCTCTCCCTCGATATGGATGCCTATGCCGCCCAGTACGGCAGTAAATCCATCCGCAAGAATCTCACCATCCCCGCATGGCTGAACACCTTTCGCCGAGCAGAAAAACTCAACGTCTCCAAGGTGCTGCAGGATGCGCTCACCGCACTCTACCAAAAGGAAGCGGCGGCACGTAAGGAAAAACGCTCAATACAACGAGGGCAGTGATGCGGAATCGTATCACTGCCCTCGTTTATGTCGATATTGTTTAACGGATTAGGAAGCACTGATAAATTCGGTACAACCATCTTGACGTCATCTTTTTGCTCGCACTTCGGCGGAAAATCCTCCCACGAGCACCACTCTGCGTCCGGTTTTCCACCTCGTTCGGACGAAAAATCTACGCCAATCTGGCAGACCTCATTTTATCAGTGATTCCTCAGAACGCCCAGTGCATCTGGACACCGCCGGAGATGCCCCTGACGCTTGCCCGTCATACCCCATCAGCTGGATGCCGTACGTTGCACGGCCGTTCTGCGGGGTAAAGCGATAGCCCAGCTCGAGGATGCCCGTGCCGCCCGTGAGGCTCGGGCTCGGCATCATGTAGCCCTCAAAGGAGGCTGCGATATCGTCGCCGAACTCGTACTCATAGGCAAGCCCCTGTGTAGAACGATGCGTCGCCCTTCTTCGAGGTGTAGCGCGTACCGAAGCGGATGCGGTGCGAATCTGCCGCGTCAAAGTCATAGACCTCGCCCGTCGAAGCTTCGCCGTATCGCCGCCCTGATGCGTGAAGAAGTACTTTGCGTACGTCTCAATCGTATTGCCGTTCTTCAGCTGCTTCTCCTGTCCGACACCGAGATGTCCGGCGTAGTAGGTGCTGCTGCTGTCGTACGTCGTATGCGTATTGTCGATGGTGCCGGCATAGTCGCTCTTTACGCGGCCGACGCGGACACTGCCCTCAACGTACGAACCGTTTTTCGCTCTGCGACTTTGCCATAACGCCCACACCGAGATAGTCCATGTTGCCGCTGCCGTGCAGGGCCGTCGTCCAGATAGGAGTCGTACGAGCCCTTGCCGTACTCGACGAACGGACCATAGGTGAGCGTATTGCGTCCCGCACACGCTGCTTTGCAAAGCCGAGGTTGAGCCCCCAGCCCCTTTGCATCGACGTGCGAGCCGGAGTTGAGGCGCATGGACGAGACATTCTGCACCGCCCACATACGGTACTCCTTCGGTGCGCCGTCGACACGGGCGCGTCCTGCCTGCGACTCGAGGCGAGGCGTTGCCGCGACCTCCATCGCCGCCGTCATCGCAGCGTCCGTCAGGAGATCGGAGCCGCTGGTCAGGAACGCGAGCGATGCCGCAGCGTCTCGACAAGCGACTTCGTATCGAGGGTTGACCGATGCGGATGTGACCGTCGCATAGAGCTCGTTGTTCTTGCCGGAGCCCGCCTCCGCCTCGCGCGTAAGCAGGTCGAAGTTGTAGCGCAGGCTGATTCCCTGCATGCCCGTCGCCTTGTTGACGAGCGGTGTATCGAGGTGATCGCCACGGCATGTGTCGCGTCGATCGTATTGTCCTCGTATACCTTCATCAGGCTGACCGCGTCGCCGACCTTGAGGCTCGGGCGGTTGCCTGCAGAGCTACACGCCGATGTTGACATGGCTGAGATCCTTCGTGGTCGGTGCTCCCGCGCGGCACCGGCGGGAGCAGCGACATTTGTCCAGCGTCAGCATCGTCTCCTTATCTGCCGCCGTCGTTCCTCAGGGACATAGAAGTGGAGATTCTGCACACCGACAAAATCATCTGCCTTTGCGCCGCGCGCATGAACCGCAGAGCGTATTGTTCTTGCCGCTGACGACATCATGTCCTGCCGCATCCCTGTGCCATGCCGCCATAGAGCGTGCCGTCAATCACAGCCTTATAGAGATCAATCGTATTGCTGTCCGTCGCTGCCGTCATGTTCGACGCATCCGCCGCAGCATAGCCACCGTAGACATTGCCCGTAACAGTGACGCCGTCACGGGCGTTACCTTGTTGTTGCGCAGGGCAGAGACCTCCGCCGTCGGCGATGCCCCCGTCGTTGCCGGTGTTCCTGCCGTCGTCGCATCAGCCGCCGTAGACCGAGCCATCGCAGCGTGCCCAGCGAGAATCTCGACAAGGTATTGTCTGTTGCCGTCGCGCCGTAGCCGCCCGTTACATTGCCCTTCAGCGTCGGCGAGTGTAAGTGCTCCCGGCTCAGCAGCGTAAGGACGCAGTTCTCCCTGCCGCCCCGTCGCCGAGCGTCCGCCGATGACATCACGTCTGCATGCTCGTTGCGCTGCTATCGTCCCCGCCCGTACTATGCAGAACGTTCTGCGTTGACCGTACCGGATCATCCGTCACACCGCCGTAAATGCGTGCGGGCAGGATCAGCCCTGGCTGTATCAGCATTGTGACGCGTCGCCTTCGACGAACACCTTGATTCCCTGAGACATCCGACGTACGTGCGCACTATCAGTATAGCCGCCCATCAGATCATGGAGGTTGCGCCCTGCGGAGGTCACGGTATTACCGCTCACCGCACCCGCATGTTTGCGCCCTTCTGCATAGCCGCGTAGACGGAGTTCAGATTTGCCGCCGACGGCGCATTGCTGCGTGCAACATCAGACCGAGTTGTCCACTGAGCCACGTGTGCGCTCCCGGCAGTAGCCACCATACGCTGTGAGATTGTTCCGTTCCTGGAGTCTGCCCTGTGATGTGCGGACATTGTCCGTGTCGTACAATGATGATCATGCCCGTCTCTATCGTCCTCTCGTATGATCGTAGCGGGAGTAACCTCCATGGTCCTTATGCTCGGAAGGAACTGCTGTCCCGTCCATGGGTGACTTCATCGTCGCGGAAACGGTTCAGTTCGAGCATTACTGCGCTCGTATCAGATCCGTTCAGAGGAGGGCCGGCTGCGAACTCGTCGTAACATCGGCCGGTTTTACCTTCTTCGTAGACGCCTCGACTTCGGCCGTAGTCCGTATCCTCGTAATGCGCAAAAGCGTGGCGCATCCGTGTAGGGATGGCTGCCTGTGCCGAGCTTCATGAGCGTAATCTTGTCATTATGCCGCGATACCCCTGTCCCCGTCAACGAGCTGCTTAGTGTGTCGCTGACGTTCGCCAGTCGACACAGAACAGGGTAGTGGCACGAAGACGCGCTCGTAATATCGCCGAAGCCCGCGTCTGTGAGAGCATCGTATCTTCATTTTTGAAATCGTTGCCGATGGACAGATATACGAATCGAAGTTGCGAACCTTCTTCGCAGATACACCCGTCGTCGTGACGATCAACTCATTGCTTTGGATCTGATCACTGCCGCCGTTAAAGGTCTGCATCTGTCGAGCCCGTCACCCCCTGCTGAGGCGGTCGGCGCGTCGGTAATCCGTGCCATAGATGGACGCCGCAGAAACATCATGTTGGTGGGCAATACACGCCTTGCGTCTCTTCACCGAGTATTACACGATTCCCGTTCGAGCGTATGTCGTCCCTGCTGCCGTATCGTACAGGCATGCGCACCTGCAATCTGCCGTCACCGTGCCGCCGCTGATCACAGCAGTGTTATCCGAAGCGGTTCCCCGTGGCGCTCTCTACCGCACCGCCGTAAACATTTGCGACCGTGCCACCGCACAATCGCCTCATTTCCCCGCGCTCTGCCGTTCACACCAGCGGCATAACCGCCGTAGAGCTGGCCGACCTCACCGCGCACAATCTTGGCGCTGTTTTTCTCCAGCGACACCTGCAATGGCCTGATTCTGCGCACTCGACCGCATGCTGAGCCCGTATAGCCACCGTAGACACTATCAATACCACCGGTTGCCGTGGCTGTATCGTGGTGTAGTGTTCTCAACGACAACGCGATTATTGGCCCGTATTTGCCGCACCTGCGGCCGTCTTGCCACCGTATGCCGCGTAAGCCCATCATCAGGACGCCCGTCACCGTAGTACGTTCTTCTCGGTCGTATGCCCCAGATAGGAGATGCCGCCGAACACCTCGTTTGACTCACTCGTCGGGCTGCTATCTGCGCCATCATCATCGTCCACGTATTATCTTTTGAACTGCGCATAGGTAGGAGCAGTCTCTCTGCCTCGAAATGTCCTGCCGATGACTCCGTCGGGTTCTCCAGCTCAACAACGTGCTCGATCTTGTCCGTCGACCTGTCGTCGCGCTTGTGGTTGCGACTTTCAGCGGATCTGCGCCGGGACCTCCTCCGCAAGGACAACGCGGCCGCCGGGTTGTGTCCCTTTTCGCCATCCGTCATCATCGCAGGGTACTGACGGCAACATTGTTCAGTCGATCTCCCCGCCAAACCGCCTGCGTCGACAGAAAGCATCGTCGCACAATCGGTGATCGCACGGTCGAGGATGAAGTGATGCTTGTCAAACTTCGCGACCGAGTTCACGTCGGCGTTCTTCGCGTAAACGTTCAGCGCATTCCCTGATGCTCGCCGGTCCCCGTCTTTGCCGGCGAGATCAGCAGCGGTAAGGTCTGCATCATAGAGATCATGATGTTTCTCGTCACCGAGATTAACGACATTGTTTGATGACATCGCCGCTGCCCTCCGACACACCGCGTAGATCTCACCTCGGATCGAAACCGCCCGTGACGACGCTGTTATTCTCCAGCCCCCGTTGCCCGGCAGTATAGCCGCCATGGCATCCGTCACCGTACCCACCCTGCGATGAGACGTTGTTGCTGCCTCGCAGCCTCGTCACCTGCGTACCAACAACGCCCTGATTGGTCGACCGTGATAACACCGCCGTAGACCTTTGATCGACGGCATACTCCCGTCGTACTCGGCGACAGTGCCGCGGTTCCATTAACGGATGACGCGGTTCGCCTGCACATTACCTGCCGTACGCCTCGTTCTTTCCGCTGTATGCAGAGGTGAGGTCAGCAGCCAGATGATTGATCGTCAGCTCGATTATCGTCCGTTGCAGCGTCCCTGTCCGCGAGAGGCCGCCGTACAGCTCCGTCTCCGTCCCACCCTGTGCGGATCGGCGTATCGGCATCATGTACGACCTTGCCGCCGTGATAGCGGTTGTAGTCCAGCAACAGTTTGTCCGTCTCCGCCGTGCCGCTATCCGTATGCAGGGCAAACTCATGCGCGTATTCGTCGCATCGAGTTCCCGTCCGCCGCATCGAACTTCAGCTGCGTTCCGAGGTTCCACTCTCGATGAGCGTCACCGCCCCCCACATCCTGCGGATCCGTGCCAAGTTTGCGGTGGTCAGAAATATCATCAACGCGACACCGTTTCCTGTCGTGTGAGCTCTGCATCCACGACCGTGAGCATACGGTCCCCATCATGGATGCGTTCGTGCAGGTCAAAAGTCGTCGGTGAAGTGATCCACGGACTTTACCTTTGCATTCTTTTGCGTAGACGACGTGAGCTTTATTGTCACGCGTCGAGTTGCACGCCGTCCGCACCGATCAGCTCTGCAGCGTCAAAATGCGATCGCGTCAGATTGCGATGTCGACTCATCGCCGAGAGATGTAGATTGTGCGTCGACTTGTACCGGTGCCAGCCGCACCGGCAACGACCTTGCCCCTGACGGTGCCGCCCAGAGGCGTAACCGCGTTGCCCGTCACATCGCGCATGCCCGTTGCAGCCGCCGCCAGACTGTCGCAGTGCTGTGTGGCAGCGCCGACGGTGCCGCGTGAAATATGTACTTCATTGCTGGCGACAGACCGTCGCCCGTACTGTGTCCCCCATAGACATTCGTTACCGTACCGCCTGTTATCGTCGCGGTATTGTGCACGACTGCTCCCCGTCCCCGCGTTGCACCACCGTAGACGTTATCTACTATACCGTCGGAAACAGTGACGTGATTCCCCTCCGTCTGCTGTTCCACCAACGACACCAGCACTGTGCGCATTGGTAATCGCCGCGCCATAGGCTTCGCAATACGGTTTTCTGCGTACGGCAGATTCTTCTCCCGCGTTCCCGTTATCTCTAGGACATTGCCGTGCGCACCTCCCACCTTCCCCTACGATCTTTGCTCCATAGGCGGCAGACAATCCCGGCGTCAGAGGAGTCGATGACGGACATTGGTGACCGTCAAATGATTGTTTTCGGCATTACTGCCATAGGCAGAGTATCCTGCGTAGAGCTCACTGCCTGCTGCAGCATCCCCACGGAACGTGATCTCCGCGTGCGATTGCGATGTACCTCAGCACGACATAGGAGCCCTGTGTGTCTGTCGCATCCGTCGTCAGTTCGTACTCGAAAGTCTCACTCTCTCCACTGCGTTTCATCGAATTGGTAGGCGGAACTGGATGAACGGGTGCCGACCGTTCGCACGACGAGCCCCACAGTGCCAATGTTGCCCGCATAGTTGCTTATCCTATTCCATTCAGAAGCATCGAGATGGAGCGTTATCCATCGTCACGTTTGCATTGCTGCCGAAGCCGCCCGTCCCCCGATTGCAAGCATCGTGCTGCCCATCAGGACACCGACAGCGCCGCCGTCGGCTGCGTCAACTGAGTGATATTCATCGAAATTATCGAGACTCCCACCGTAACATTCGACGCACGCACAAAGAGCTTATTGGCTGTGCGCGTCCCTTGGCGCCGCGGATGTGTTGACATGCGTAAGGTCGGCACTATAGGCACCGTTCTCCGCGCCCAACAGACCTTATTGTCAGAGGAACGTCTCGTCGTCGTGGCTCGTGCCAGTCGTATTGCCGCCGTAGATATTCCCTGCCATCGAACACGCCGCCCGTGATGGTGACCGTATTGCCCGTCGCCGCAGCGCCTTCAGCCGTTCCGCCGGCACTCTCACCACCATAGACATCCGTGTTGGAGCCGAAATGCCGCCATTGATGATGACCTCATTGCCCGTTGTCGCTACCGTCCCTGACGTACGCCCACCATAGACAGCATTGCTGCCGGCATACGTACCGCCATTGATGGTGACCTTGTTATGGTCGCCGTACCGGTGTCGCTCTTACCGCCATAGACAACATTGCTGCCCGGCATACGTGCCGCCATTGATGGTGACCTCATTGCCATCCGCAGTCTTATCGCCGTCTGCAGTCCGCCGAATACGGACTTTGCAAGGGCAAGCGTCATATCGTCAACCGTGACGGTGTTATGCGTCACTGCATACGCATCGCTATACCCGCCAACGACATCCCCGTTGATGGCAGGTGTATCCACAGGCGACTTTCGGCCAATCGTGACGACATTGTCCTTTACACTGCTCGTCTCATTTGTCGCATTAACCCCCGACGCGTACTTTGTCGAAAAATCCGGATCCGTCGACAAAACGGTTACATGGATATTATCATTATCGGGTTCGCATACGCCGTCGATGCGTCGAGCGTGAGCCCGCTTCCTGCGGAGAGGCCGAGCGCTACATAGAGCGCCAGTCTCTGCCGATCCTTCAATCCTGTCATCACAGTTCCTCCTCATAAAACACTTCGACCGACATAGTAAACGCGTGTTCTGTTACTTTCGTCTAGGTCGGACTAAGTCCACTCCTTAACTTTTGAATTATACACCGAATATTTTTTATATAGCAAAGGTATTTCTAACAGTCGTCTTGTTTGTTGTATATCTATTCTTAATCTTCGATGTTCTGTTCGCAATAGTATTCTTTAGGAATCGCTGATAAAATGAATCCGTCAGATTGGCGTAGATTTTTCGTCCGATTGAGGAGGCAAGCGGACGCATAGCCAAAGCTATGTGGAGGATTTGCCGACAAAAAGCGGGCAAAAAGATGCGCTAAGATGGCGGTGCTGAATATCAGTGCTTCCTTACCTATCGACAACGACAGCGCAGATGGTTATAATGAAAAAGAATCATGGTCTCAGAAAGAGAGGTTCTCTATGGAGTTCAACGAAAAAGTTCACGTTGGTGCAACGCATGAGGTACACGGTGCGGTCACAGAGGAGAATACAGCGGCGACGGTCGGGAGCGGCTCGCTCGCGGTCTATGCAACGCCCGCAATGGCGGCGCTGATGGAGCGTGCGGCGGCGGAGCTGTGTGCGGCGGGATGCCCCGAGGGGTGGACGACGGTCGGCACCGAGATCGCGATCCAGCACAAGGCAGCGACCCCCGTGGGGCTTGACGTGCGCGCTGTCGCCGAGGTGACGGCGGTGGACGGACGCGCCGTCACGCTGAAGGTCACGGCGTACGACGCACGCGAGGAGATCGGCGCAGGAACGCACACGCGCTTTGCCGTTGCCGTCCAGAAGTTTATGGCAAAGGCAGAGGGGAAGAAATAACAGAAAAATCTCCGCGTTGACCGTTGGCCAAAGCGGAGATTTTTTGCTTTTGTCATAATCTGATTTATCCAATACCGTAGCGACGCAAGAGTCGATGTGCCTCCTCCTCTGTGATCTGTCGATCTGCATAGCACTGATGTACCCCCGCCTCAAACGCATCAAGATAGGGATAAAAAGTAGGCATCATTTCCACTGTCATAGTATTCCTGCAAGACTTCTACATCACGAAGCAGATAGCGGGGGCAGATGTTCCGGCAAAGAAATCGTGTCGTCAATGTACATGCCCATCTTCCCCCTTCGTGATCTGTTCATATACAGGAACGAGTGATTCATGCAGGCGCAGCGAGAGAATACGATGCAGGAAATCTCTCTGCACAGACGTAAGTACCGGCACCTCGTCGATCAATGCATGGATCGCTGCATCGTGCATCTGCATCTTCGGCACGAGAAGAGCAACAGCACGCACAGTCCTCGTTGCGCATCTCTGCAATATATTGGAATGGATTGATTCTTTTCCCGTTCTGTTCAAAGATGTTGACGACACCACGATATGCCTGCGCACGCATTTTTGACGCATCGTCCAAAATCGGCCGAATCCGTGCTTCATCCCATTTGTTGTTCAGACAGGCACCATTATCGTAGACAGGCGCTAATTCGATCTGTCCGTCATAGCGGGAGATCACACCCCAGTTTCCATTGTTGCGATCCATGTTACCGATGTAAGCATCGACGACAAACATCTGCCAGAAGCGCTCTTTGACGCCCGGTACTCTGCGAAGCAGAGGATGCTCATCAATGACCCGCAGGATGTCACACAGCTCGACACCGCTCCCACTCGTCTCACTGCCGCTGATTTCCCCTGCCCGGCGATTCAAATGTTGTTTTTATTTCACGAAACTCAAAGAGACGATCCCCTGACCAAGAAAAATCCCGACACGCAACGACAGTTTTTCCTCGACGCATTCCGAGCAAAGTTTCATGTACAGGAGATCAAAAACTCGTAGATGTGCGACCCCAAATACTCAGAAATCGGCGATGTCGAATAGCTCATCGCGACGTTGTTAAAGTGACGTTCTTTGAGGTTCTGCGGATATTTCAGGATATAGTTTGCACGCGTGATAGAAAATTCCACTTTTTGCTCCGAAAGCCCGCCGTACATACGATCATTCTGTTCATAACGATCAAAGTCAATGCACTCCATGCGTGACACCCCCTTCCTTTCTCACATCTCCTGCCCGTAGATGGCGCGAATCTCGTCCGTGTAGTGCCCCTCTGCGTCGCGGACGATGAGTGCCGGCTCGTGGCGCAGTCCTGCGGGCGATGCGCCGCGCACTGCCTCCATGAGGAGGAGGTTCGGCGGGCGGTCGGCGCGCGGCTGTACCATGCGCAGACGCTTCATGGCAAGCCCTGCCGCATGGAGCGCGGGGATGATCTCGCCGAGCCGCTCGGGGAGGTGTACCATCGCCAGTCTGCCGCCATGGCGCAGGGCAAACGCCGCCGCACGGATGACGTCGGCGAGCGTCGCCGTGAGCTCATGCCGTGCCGCCGCACGCGCGCCCATGCTGAGTGCGCCGCGCCCGACGGGGCGGTAGGGTGGATTCGCAAAGACGATATCGTATGCCGCATACGAAAAAAGTGCGGCAGGGTCGCGATAGTCGCCCTCCCGCACGGTGATTTTCTCCGTGAGTCCGTTTAGTTCCGCATTGCGTGCGGCGAGCTCCGCCTGTACGGGGTCGATCTCGACCGCCGTCACTGCCGCCGCATGGTCGGCGATGAGGAGTGGGATGATGCCCGTTCCCGTGCCGAGGTCGAGTACGCGCTCGCGCCCCGTGAGTGTCGGAAAGTGTGCGAGAAGGACGGCGTCCATGGAGAAGCAGAACCGATCCGTGCGCTGGATGATGCGCCGTCCGCCCGTACAGAGATCGTCCAGCCGCTCCTGCGGATGGCGCAGATCACTCATCCGAGACACGTATTCGGACGAGGCGAGACGCTGCTGTGGGCGGGAACGACGTCCGCTCTGCGGCCGCCGCTTTCCGCCCTCGCCCTTCGCCGAGGGACGCGGCGGGCGGTCACTGCGCTCCTCCGCGTTCGCCGCGCTCACGGCGGCGATTTGCCGGACGCTGCCTGCGCTCTCCGCGCTCACGCGGCGGGCGCTCTGCGCGCGCGGCGGGCATGGGACGCACCGAGCCCTCGTCATCCTCCTCCACGCGGACGATGTCCCTCCCATGCGGAGACGAGTGTCTTGCCGTCGTCGAGGAGGATGGTCGCCGTCCGTCGCTGCTCATGCACCGAGACGACACGTCCCTCACCATCGTCGGCGACGACGCGGTCGTTCTGCGCGGGGACATACTCTTCTTTCTTTTTCATGCACATACAGCCGCCGCAGCCGTAGCCCTCGCTCTCGTATTTCAGGCAGCACATGAGCCGTCCGCAGATCCCCGAGATCTTCGTCGGGTTGAGGGAGAGGTTCTGTTCCTTCGCCATGCGGATGGAGACGGGCACGAAGTCGTCGAGGAAGGTGGCACAGCAGAGCGGTCGCCCGCAGCAGCCCATGCCGCCCATCATCTTCGCCTCGTCGCGCACGCCGATCTGGCGCAGCTCGATGCGCGTGCGGAAGACGCTCGCCAGTTCGCGCACGAGCTGACGGAAGTCCACACGTCCGTCCGCCGTGAAGTAAAAGAGCATCTTCGAGAGGTCAAAGGTCAGCTCGACGCTCACGAGTTTCATCTTGAGGCCCGAGCTGCCGAATCTTCTCCTCACAGACCGTACGCGCCTCGATCTCACGGGCGCGGTTCTCCTCGACGCGGGCGCGGTCGGAGGCATCGGCGCGGCGATGTACGACGCGCAGATGCGGCGGACCGCCTCATCGGGGACATCGTGGGGCGCGACGACGACTTTGCCGCACTCCATGCCGCGCGTGGTCTCCACGATGACATAGTCGCCCTCGGCGAGCGAGAGCCGTCCCTGTCCAAATGATAGATTTTGCCCGCCGACTTGAAGCGGACACCAACAACCGTTTGCAAGTGTTCCTCCCCGTATAGGGTGCCCCACCACGTCGCGTCCCCTCCCCGCTCTGCATGGGAGGCAGGGCACACTTTTCAGACTGATCGCTTCCTTCACTGACCATCTACGAACTGCGGGAGACCAGTGCCTATATCCACCCTGACGTGCATCTCATCTCAATCATGCGCCTGCCGTGCACGCAGAAAGAACGCCTCCGCCTGCAGGGCGGGGTTCACATTCGCACCGAAGCGGCGCAGGAGCGTCCCCGCCTCTCCATGAGCGCGAGGACGCGCGTCCGCGGCATCGCGGGAGGAGTGACGTCAGGTCGGCGCGGCGGTCTCCGTGGTACAGCTCCGCGCCCGCATCCTCACGCAGGACGAGCAGGTCGCGCAGCGCCATCTGCAGATAGCCGAGCCATGCACTGCGCTCCCTCATAGATCGCGCGCCGAGCTCCTCCGCGCGTCCACAGCTCCTCGACGCGCAGCGCGCTGAGCGAGGTGAGAAAGGCGAGCGCATCGTCGCGCAGGGAGAGCCCCTCCGCCGCGAGCCGCTCGGCACGCCCGATGCTGCCGTCCGCGAGGGCGGCGATGGTCTCCGCCGCCTCTATGCCGCGTCCCCTGCAGCTCCGCTGCGATCTCCGCACGCGGCACAGTGCCGAAGGCAATACGCACCGCACGGGAGCGAATGGTCGGCAGGACGCATCCCACGCGCTCGTCACGAGCAGAAAGAGCACCGTCGCGGGCGGCTCCTCAAGCGTTCTTGAGCAGGCGGTTCGCCGCGACCTCATTCATGCAGTGCACATCGTCGATGAGGATGATGCGGCGATCCGCACCCGCGGCGACTCACTCGCCGCGATGAGGATGTCGCGCACCGCGTCGGCACGGATCATGGCCGCACTCTTGCCGCGTGACTCAGGGCTCACCTCGAAGTAGTCGGGATGCACGCCCGCCGCCATCGTACGGCAGGAATCGCAGTGCCCGCAGGGCGCATCTCCCCCTGCCGTGCAGAGCAGTGTCCGCGCGAGTACGCGTGCCGTGCGGCGCTTGCCGACGCCCTCCGTCCCCGTAAGCATCAGGGCGTGCGGCAGGCGTCCGTCCGCCGCGAGATGACGCAGGCGGGCGATGACCGCCGCATGACCGCGGATGTCCGACCAGTCGCGGGGGAACGGCTCACGCTCCTCCGCGGCGGCGGGGATTTCCTTTGCCTTTGCCATCACATATAGAGATCGACGAGCAGCCCGCGTATGGCGTCGTGGCTCGCGATGATGCTCAGCTGATCCGCCTGACCGAGGCGTATCTTCTCCGCCATCTCTTCGAGCTTCTTGTCGATTTTGCGCACGGAGGTATAGACCTTCTGCCGGCCGAGGCGATCCCAGCCCGCCTGCGTATGCAGCTCGTACATGCCGTCGACGGCCTCGCCGATAAAGCTCTGTATGAGCGCACGATAGGAGCGCAGCTCCTCATAGGTCGGCGACTTCGAGAGCCGTGCCCCCTGCTCGTCGATCTTTTCGAGCAGTCGATCCATCGCCTCGCGTGACATGGAGGACTTTTGATCCGCCAGCTCCGTACCGAAATCCGCCGCTGCGCCGCGCACGCCCACATCACTTGCCGCACGCGGCATCGTCATGGACGTACTCTGCGAAATCGTGCTGTCTATCTTCATTGCCATGGCACTCACCCATTCCCTTTGTCATGGTGCGCGCGTCCCCCATCCACGGAGTTACGACCGCGTCCCATTCCCCTACCAAATGGGGATAAACTTCCATAGTTATTATAGCCTGAACCCGCATCAAAGTCAAAGCATGAAAAACACCTTAAGGAATCGCTGATAAAATGAAGTCTGCCAGATTGGCGTAGATTTTTTGTCCGATTGAGGCAGCAAACCGGACGCATAGCCAAAGCTATGTGGAGGATTTGCTAACGAAAAGCGGGCGAAAAAGATACGTCAAGATGGTTGTGCCGAATTTATCAGCGCTTCCTTAAGGAAGTGCAATCCGCTTTCGATATGATAATGGAATGAACGACAGAAAGGACAGACACCATGACACTCGAAGGAGAAAAGCTCACTGCACTATTAAAGCACGACGCTTCCATCCATATCATTGACCCCGAAACTGACATCGACTACTACGGAACCCTCGAACTCAGCGAGGAGGGAGCAGGCAGCCGGCGCACCCGATGGAGCGCTCAGCGTACGCCTCAACATCCCCGTTGGAAAATTTGTCAACACCCCTGAGACGGGGCATCTCTTCCCATGCCACCTCACGGGTCCGGGCTGCGTCTATCACTTCACCGTTGCCTATCGTTCGGCATCGCAGCTGCCTGACACCATCTGGTACCTCGATCTCCCCGAGAGTGCCGAGCGCATCCAGCTGCGCGACTTCGTCCGTGTCCCCATCCCGATGAGCATCGAGGTAAAGCTGGCAGGCGACCACGGCAGTCTCAAGAACTTCCGCGAGATGCACCTCATCGACATCAGCGGCGGCGGGCTCTGCTTCGTCCACGAGGAGGAGCTGCTCGAAAACGCACCCGTCGTCGTGCGCGTGCCCGACCTGCCGCATATCGGCACACTCGAAACGGAGGGCGCAATCCGCCGCTCCACGCCCATCGAGACGAACCTCGGCATGACGTACCACATCGGCGTCGAGTTCACCGCCCTGACGCCGACGCGAGCGCGAGCGTCTCGTCCAGAGCATCTACCAGCTGCAGCAAAGCTACCTGCGCAAGGGCTAAAAAGTACCGCAGATCGATCATACCAAAGCGAGGCTGAGAGATAGAAAAGAGCTGTAACAAGAAGGAAATCCTTCGCGTTACAGCTCTTTTGCTGTCCACGGATGCGGCGATTCGTGCCGCATCTGCCGCGCTCACGACCACCGCAGCTTCATGAGCTCGGGTAGACCTCCTCGATCACTTGGAGTCCGACGCCGACCATCGACATGAAGCTCTCCACCTGGAAAACACCGACGTGCAGATCGAGCGGCAGATCGATGTCCACCACGACATCCTGATCGTCGTCCACCACGAACTTCACATAGCGGTACTCGCTGTTCCACTCGTTGAGTTTTTCGTGAAAGACCGTCGGCTCCGCCTTCATCGAGCCGCACCATGCCGTCAAAGTACTTGATCTTGATGAAGTCGTTCGTATCGCCGTTCTCCGTTACCACGACGGCAATGCTCACGACACTGCCATTATCCAGTTTGCTGACGCATGCGCAGGATATGATCCTCACCATCCTCGGAGGTATCCTCGCCGTAGTTCAGCCCCTGCTTGTCAAATTCTGCCTTGATCGCCTCGTATGCACTATTTCTGAGCCCTTCTTCGCTGCCGCTGAAGCCGTCAAAAAGTCCCATACAGATAATCCTCCGTTCAATGTGCGTATCATTCCGATGCCTGTGCGTGCGGGCGGTGCCCCCGTTCGCACAGTCCCATCAGACTTTCATGAACCTGCTCCACAACACGCATCCCAATCGCCATCATTGCAATGACGGCATCCGGTTTGAACTCACCACTGTGGAGATCGAGCGGCAGGTCGATATCGACGACCACATCCCGATCGCCGTCGAGGCAGAACTTCACAAAGCGGTACTCGGCGTTCCATTCATTGAGCTTCGCGAGCAGCTCCGCGCGGTTCCCGTTTTCCTCGAGATAGGCGATATCATAAATCTTGATCTTGATGAATCCGTCCGCGTGATTGTACTCGCGCACGGCGATAACGACGGTGACGGGCTCGTCATTCTCGAGCTCGTTGCGCATATAGAAGTAGGCTTCCCTTGCGCGTCTCGTCGCTCTCCTCATTCTCCTCATAACTCCATTCACGGCGATCGAGCTCGGCCTGATGGCACTGCGAATGCCCATGTCGACCGGCTCACCGCCTTTAAATCCATCAAAGAGTCCCATTGTCCCCTCCATATTCACCCTCTGCTGAGGGCATCGTCCCCATATACGTAGAAATCGCGGATAAGATGTGCAGCAAACGATGCTGAGATCACCCGTAATTCCCAATGATGCCGGAGCAGTAAAGCCAATATGCATTCGCATATCGATCGCCGCGGTACCGCGTACATCGAAGTGACACGGCTATGCATCCGCGCCTCCCCAAACACTCCAGATCTGCGATGAGAACTTGACGTTTTTGCGTGATTTCCTCCCCTTTTGCCACTACTGCATCGGCATGGCGGAACGATGCCCCCTGCATCTGTTCCGCGGCGCCCAAAATAAATCGCTATGCCGGCACTGCAGCAGTCCGGGGACGAGATGCACACCCCATGTGCACCGATCATCCCTGCACTGCCGCAGGCTGCTCCGCCGTGAGAAGCAGAGCTCCGGCCGATACGTGTCCTGTGCTATGCCCCCTCTGCCACGCCCGCGCGCAGCTCGCTCAGCCCCCAGGCGAAGAATGCGTCCATCCCGACAAAGGCAAAGGCATTGTCCGTCACCGCCTCGCCGAACTCCTCCATCGTACCGATGGCGAAGGAGCCGGCATGGCGTCCCGGTGCGCGCTTCGGCAGATCGCCGCGCACGCCGCGCTCGAAGAACTCCTCCGTATCGAGGTTGACGGCGGCGAGCTCCTTCAGGAAGTTGCGCGCCATCTTCATCTTGCCGAGGCGATAGAAGAGCATCGCGAGCGGCAGGTACATCATCGCCACGCCCTCCTCGTAGCGCTGATACAGCTCAATCGCTGCATCGCCCTCCTCCATCGCGGCGTAGATGAACATGAGCTGGTAGCGGCGCCCGAGTCCATCGTGCTCGAGAGCCGCAGCATCTCCTTGCACTCCTTCGCCGCAAGGCGAACTTGCGTGCCGCGAGCAGCGACTCCAGATAGGAGACGGAGGAACATATAGGGCTTTTGTCTGCGGGCATCGACCAGAACTTGCCGATGTTCTCCCGGCGAAAGAGCCCCTCCTCCGTGAGACGCGCCGTTGCCCTTGCGCGTCAGATCTTCGTAGTGGTGGACGCGGTCATCGGCATTGCGTGCCAGATACTCGACGCGCATACACGCCGCCGTGATGTTCTCCGGCTCGATGCGCAGGGACGCGCTTGATGATGCGGTAGCGCTCCTCGCCCGACGCCTTGCGTGCGCGTGCAATCAGCTCATCCGGCGTGAGCGTATTCATCTCACGCGGCAGATTGGGGTTCTCCGCAGACGCTGGCTGAGCTCAGAGACGATCTCGGTCATGCGTTCCACGCTGACCTTTCCGCCCTCGGCCTTCACCATGCGATTCAGTTCGTGCTGCATCCATTCCTTGTCTGTCATGCGCGTCACATCCTCCTCTAGTAGTTTCATCCTCTATTATACTTTATTTTTATAAAAAGCTAGAGATCCCCTAAATAAAAAGACGTCCTCCCTTGACATCAGTGGGACGCTCCATCTTTATCGTTTTATCTTGCTTTATGGATGCTTGACGGTTTTCTGTTCTTTCGCCGCCTTTGCCTGCTGTTCCGCCAGTATTTTGCGGTCAGCATCGCTCAGTATCCCCTTCGAGCGGTGGATCAGTCCTCCTGATGGGCCGCAGCGTAGAAATAATTGCATTAAAAAATTTTTCTCCACGTCCTTGTCCGAGGGAGGCGAGGGTAAACTCCTTCGCGTTCTCCTCGCGCGAGATCGTCCCCCACGCGCTGTCCAGATCCCTCATGCGCCGTCACGCGCACCGTGCCCGCGCGCAGGTCGATCAGGAGGTACTCCGCTGCCCCCGAGAGATCACCGTACCCCTCAAGCGGAAGCATCCGCCAACGGCGTTTTGAGACGACATCCTGAATCTGGATATTATCGTAGACGCGCAGCGTCGGCACGAGATCTTCGTGAGGTCGATGTAGCCGTGCGCATCGGCGGCGTACTGGATGTACTCCTTGTTGAAGTAGTAGCCCTGCCGCGCTGTGGACTGCACCCATTCGTAGATGTTTTTTGGAATCGCCTCCGCCGCATCGGCAGGACGGACGCCCATGAGCAGGACGGCACAGGCGGCCAGCACTGCACCCCATCGTTTCTGCAAAATCGATCGCTCCCATCGTATTGTTCTATCAACGAATACTATGGTAGTACCAAAAGCTGAATTTTCGCTGAACATTCCCGGATGCTGCACATTTTCGCCGCTCCTCAGTCCTCCGCGTTGTCAAGGCTGTCCAGCTCGTATGGCGTACCCCTGATAGACGTAGTAGTTCAGCCAGTTCGCAAAGAGCAGATGCGCAACGCTGCGCCAGCGCACGACGGGCGGACGGCTCGGGATCGTCGTTGGGATAGTAGTTCACTGGGATGTCGGGGTTCATCCCCGCCGCGCGGTCGCGGTCATACTCTGCCTTCAGTGTCAGCGGATCGTACTCGGCATGCCCCTGTGATGAAGAACTGCCGCCGCCGCAGATTCGCGATGATGTAGACGCCCGCATCGCCCCTCGGCGAGAACGGTCAGCTCGGGCACGGCATCGACGTCGGCACGGCGCGTCTCCGTGATGGCGCGAGTGCGGCACGTAGAAAAATATCGTCAAAAGCCGCGCAGGAGGCTCTCGTGCTGCACAGCGATGGTGCTCATAGACGCCGAAGATCTTCTTCTCCGTCCAGTGCTTCGGGATGCCGTAGTGATAGTAGAGCCCCGCCTGTGCGCCCCAGCAGATGTGGAACGTCGAGAAGGCGTGCTTTGCTCCACTGCATGATCTCTGCGACCTCGTCCCAGTAGGCGACCTCCTCAAAAGGCATACTGCTCGACCGGCGCCCCCGTGATGATGAAGCCGTCGTACTTTTTATGGCGCACCTCGGCAAACGTCCCGTAGAACTCCGAGAGATAGGCGCGTGACGTATGCGTCGGGACGTATGACTCCGTATAGATGAAGTCTAGCCTCCACCTGCAGCGGCGTATTGCCGAGGAGGCGCAGGAGCTGCGTCTCCGTCACCTCCTTGATCGGCATGAGGTTCAGGATGAGCAGCCGCAGCGGACGGATGTCCTGACTGTACGCGCGCGCGCGTTCATGACGAAGATGTTCTCCCCTCGAGAACATTCGCGGCGGGCAAACGTGTTGGGTATCTTAATCGGCATATTTTTTTCCCTTCCCATGGATATTATCGAACCCGATAGCGCGTCACCCACGTGCTGTAGCCGTCGGCAAAGGCACGCAGGCGGACGAGCCCGCGCTCTCGGGTGCGTCGCGATTGATCATGCGGTACGCCCCTCATAGCCGTCGTCGAGCGCCTGCCATGCCCCCTGTGGCGACCAGTAGCGGCCCGTGACGATGCGCTCCGTGCCCTGCGGCAGGTTGACCGCGCGCTTGTCGAACTTGATCTCCATTGCTTTGCCGTCGGCGCCCCGCACCTCCGTCCATGCCCAGAAGACGATTGTCCCCATGCGGCGCATGGTCGAGGTGTCTGCCGTCACCTGCGTTTTTGACCCCGGATGTTTCATCCGACCAGAGCAGGGATCCAGCGGTTATCTGCACGCAGGCGCTGCATCTCCCCCTGATGGAACACCGTGTCGATGATGGCTGCATAGAACTCCTCATCGAACTGCTGGGAATTCATCTCCTTTTCCTTGCCCTCGCCCTTCGACCAGAGCACCTTGCCGGCGCTGTCGTAGAACGTCTCGCCGAGGTACTGCAGCGTGCGGCTCTGCGGACAACGCGCACCTGCGCAACGGAGTACGAGAGCTGCGCGGGATTTGGAGATAACGTGGTCGATCTTGTAGTTGCGGATGGTCTCCTCCGCGCCCTCATAACTGAACGAGGTCTTGATCTCCGCCTCGATCTCCGTCGCCACCGCCCTGCCGTCGCTCGTCGCCACGCTCTGGGCGGTGCGGACGGAGGCGGGCGCATAGTATTTCGAGTACTTGTCGTTCGAGCTCAGCCAGACCCACGTCTGCCCGTCGTCGGCAAGCACCGCAGGGCAGAACGATGAACAGGGAAAGAAGTGAGTCGCCGCCCCCAGCCAAAAACGATCTCACCGCATTCATCCGTTGCTCTCCTCTCTTGTGGAAGCACTGATACATTCAGCCGCGTCATCTTGACGCATCTTTTTGCCTCGCACTTCGGCGGAAAATCCTCCACAGAGCACCACTCTGCGTCCGGTTTTCCACCTCGTTCGGACGAAAAATCTACGCCAATCTGACGGACTTCATTTTATCAGCGATTCCTTGTCGCTGTGCATCAGATCAGCGGGACGCTCTCACGCGTACGCCCGCCCGTAAAGTGAATCTGCTCCGTATAGCGCAAAGGAGCGGGCATACTGCACCGCCTCCTCATTATAGCGCGCACAGTCCTCGGGCTTGTGCGCATCCGAGGTCGTGATGAGCGGCAGGCTGTGCGCATGCGCCGCGCGCATAAAAAGTCCGGATACGGCGAAAAACTCGTGCACCGGGTAGCGATAGTACGTCCCCGTGTTGAGATCGACGATCATGTCCGCCGCTGCCATCGCCGCCGCCACGCGCTCAAGATACGGCGTCACATCGAACGTCGGGAAAGTGACGGTACAGGCGGATGTTGAACGGATGCCCGAGCACGTCGTAGAGATGTGCCGCCGCGAGATGCTCCGCCTCCGCGTACCACTCGTAGATCTCCGTCAGCGGATGGTTGTCCCACTCCGCCACGATCGCCCTCTGTATCGTACGCCCAGCCGTGCAGGAAGTGCACCGAGCCGATCACGTAGTCAAACGGATAGGCGGCGAGAATCTTTGCGACCGCTGCCTGATCGCGGAAATTGCAGACCTCGATGCCCGCAAGCACCTTGTGCTTTTTCCGCAGCTTTTTCAATAAAGGAAAAATACTCGTCCAGCGTGTACTTGAACTTGTTCTTTTTCAGCCATTTCCGCTGAAACTGCCCCACAGCACTGTCGTCCAAGATAAGATCGTCATAGTAGAGCTGCTCGAACTCGGGAAAGGTATGGGAGTGCTCCGAAAAGCCGATCTCATAGACGCCGCGCTGCTCTGCCGCACGGAAGAATCCCTCCGCATAGTCCTCATCGTACGAGCCGTACTCAAGATGCATGTGATAGTCAAAGCGCATATGACACCTCAGTCAAACTCCCCCGCGAGAATGCGCTCGCAGACCTCCATCACGCCGTGCTCGCGATTGCTCGGCGCACGGTAGCGCGCACGCTCCTTGACGGCGGGCAGGGCGTTCTCCATCGCAAAGCTGTAGTGCACGGCATCCATCAGCTCAAGGTCGTTGTCGTAGTCACCAAACGCCGCACACTCCTCGGGCGCAATACCGAGCTGCCGCTGAATCTGCGCGACGGCCGTCCCCTTGCTGACACCGAGGTTAAAGAGATCGATCCACTTCGTACTCGAGAGCGTGACCTGCAGGCGGTCTCTGTACTGCTGCATCGTCGGCAGTATAGAGGTCTCGGCGTGTCCCGTGAGATCACAGAGCGAGATTTTTATCAGGACATCTTCTACGCCGGCGAAGTCCTCTACGACCGACGACACTGTAACGTACTGATCCAGCTCATGGCGAAATGCCGGTACATTGTCGCGTGACAATATGTAGCCGCTCTTTTTCCCGCACATGACCATCTGCACGCCGGAAGCTCCATGCCCGTCCGCAGCGCATCGAGCACAGCGTCCGCTCAATCCCGCTCGAAAAGATCTCCCTGCCGCCCTCCATCACCATCGTCCCGTTCTCCGCGACGAAGATCAGCTCGTCCTTCCACGGGGCGAACGTCCGTCGGAGCGACGCGTACTGCCGTCCCGAGGCGGGTGCGAAAGCGATGCCGCGCTCCTTCAGCCGCGCATAGAGATCGCCGAACTCCTCCGGCAGCCGCCCATTCTCATCCAAGAGCGTTCCCATCCATATCTGAAAAATCAGCCGTATCACATCATCGCCCCTCTCCCGTTCGATACAATGTTCTCATTATCAACAAAGAACCATTTTTCCGCGCAATAAAAAGGGGCGTTTGTATGCTGATACTGACCTCATACAAACGCCCCAGAGAAGCACAGACCCGTTCAGCTCCGCCAACTCAGTGCATCTTTTTTAGGGAAGCATTGATACTCGGTACAACCATCTTGACGCATGCGCACTTCGGCGGAAAAATCCACAGAGCACCACTCTGCGTCCGGTTTTCCACCTCGTTCGGACGAAAAATCTACGCCAATCTGGCGAGACCTCATTTTATCAGTGATTCCTTAGAGATCGTCATCCTCATCATCGCCCATCGTCGAGGCATGGAAGAGCTGCGTTCCGTTCTTTCCCGCCTCTGCCGCCTGTTCCATGAGAGCGAGGGATATTGTACGCCCGCCGACAAGCTGCGCGCTGACCATCTCGATCAGCATGGGAGATTGACTCGGTGACAATGCCATACGCTTCATTGTTTTGCCGCGAGACGGCAGGCTGCGTTAGGACTCCCGCCAAAGAGATCGTTGAGAAAAACGACTCCGTCCGCACAACCGCCGCAATCGCCTCCTCATATTTCTTCACGACATCGTCGGGTCCCTCGCCCGGCACGAGCGTCACCGCGCGCACATTCGGCTGCGGCCCGCAGATCATCTCGCAGGACGTCACGATTTCCTCGGAAAACTTCCCATGCGTTCCAACAATGATTCCAAACATCTTACGCATACCCTCTCAATCCACCATATCAATTTTCTTCAGGAAGTGATAGATGCCGTCGGCATCATTCGCCTCCGTAACGCTTGCGGCAATCCCCTTGACTTCTTCGGGGAGCATTGCCCATCGCGACGCCGTGTCCGACGCAGCGCAGCATCGAAACGTCGTTGTAATTGTCGCCGAAGGCAAGCGCCTCCGATGCGGTCAATCCCGTAATGCTTGAGCAGCACTCGATCCCCGCCGCCTTTGATACGCAGCGTTCGATGATCTCCAAGAGATGCGGCAGGGAGCGCATGATAAGCTCCGGAAGGTCTCCGAAAGCTCCCGCTCACGCGCTCGATCAGCGCGGGCGCCCCGCAGCAAAGAGTTTGTTCGGCAGAACGCCCGCCGCCGTCAATGCCGCAAAATCCGCGGTAACGGACGTGACCGTTGTAATCCCCTCCTCTGCGCACCTCGGGGTCATCCGCGATTACGCACGTACCATGTATGGCGCCGCATAGTAATTCCATGGATGCAGGATACTGCGCAGTAACGCGGTGCAGAACGGCCTCGTATGCGCGCGCGTCATGCGTTCATCGTGGATCTCCGTCCCGTCCGGTGTAATGACGAGAGCCCTGTTGTAACTGATCACAGCAGTGCGCCGATCTCCTCCACGACCGGAGCGATGGCCTCAGGCATCCGTGCTGAGACCAGCGCAGATGGAACGCCCTTTGCCGTGATCTCTCGTATCGCTGCCGCTGTGCGCGGAAGAACTGGTGATCGGAGGTGAGCACCGTGCCATCAATATCCGAGAAAACGATTTTATAGTCCATACATTCTCCCTCATTCACTCTTCCGTTTCACTGTCGCAAAATTGCATTGATCTCCTTTTGCAGGGCGGTTGAGCGCGTTAGAAACGGCGGCGGCTTCTCGATCATCGCCGTGATTTCGCGGTCGGCATAGAGCATTGCCTCCGCACGCCGCTCGAAGCGGTACGGGTGACAGCAGCACTCATAGCATCGCTCACATCTGTCGCCGTCATCGCATTCTCCCCCGCATCCCAGAAAAATTTCCTCTGCTGCACGCGACCGGATGACATCACGCCGCGCCGGCAGGGCATGCGACTTCTCAAGCACCATCGCCTGTATCTCCGGATCGGAGGTCAGGATCTTCATCAACGACCATGCGAGTTCCTGCCGCTGCGTACGTGCGCTCATCCCCACGAGCAGGCTGTCCATTGTGGTGATATTGCCGCCCGATGGTCCTGCAGGAAGCGGGATGCAGTCCCACTCGAACGAGCTGTAGCTTCTTCACGCGCCATGGATAGGGGCTTGTACGTACGATACTCGGCAAAGGTAAACGGGCGAAAACGCGACACGCCCCATATCAAAGTCATGCGCCGTGACCTTATACCCGCGTGTGTTCCCTCAAGCTCCTTGATGAACGCACCGTCTCTCCATGCGCGGATCGGCGAAATACGAGCCTTTCCATCCTCCCCGAAAGAGACGGACGCCGTTCGCCACGGCCGCCTGCTCCCATGCGTAGTCGTAATAGCCAAACTGATCGGGCACACCGTCGCCGTCCGTATCCTTCGTAAGTTGGCGTGAGAGTGCGCAGAAATCCGCCCACGTCCAGTCCAGCGGCGGCATGGCGAGCCCCTCGTGCGAGCAGTGTCTTGTCCCGACGAACATGAGGGTAATCATGTTCTCGCAGGGCAGTGCGTAAGGAGCGTCCATCCTTCTAGTCCATTCTGAAAGTGCCGCACGATCATCAGAGCCTGGGAAAATCTCCGCATCGCCCTCCACAAAGGGAGGTGATCTCCATAAGGCACCACGCTCCCGCGTAGAGTTCGAAAGTCCTCGGTCGGCAGGAGGAAAACATCGGGTTCTCTCTCAAGAACTGGCGGCAAGCCACTCGGATAGTCCTCGCGGCGTGCGCCGCTCACGTAAACGACACGAAACGCCCGGATGCCCTCCTCGAACTTTTCAATCGCCCGATCAATGACGGCATACGGTTCGCCCTGCGGCACGCCCCAATTGCTGCCCGCAAAGATGCCGACGGTCAGGACGGGCTGCTGCGCTGTACCAGCCATGTGACAAGGAGCGCAGCGAGGACCACGAGAAGGACGAAAGCGATTTTCGCGGCGCGTGACTCCACCCATCCCCGCCCTCCTTCATCTGCGAGAGTACCGATCTGCACGGCCCAGAGTGCAAGCTCGTGCGGTCGCGCAGATTCAGCTTTGAGAGTGCTGCTGCGAGACTGTTGCGACTGGTGCCTCGAAAGTGAAAGCGCGCAGAGATCCTCCGTTCGAGAGGCCACGCCCGACGAGCTGGGCAATGCTACGCCCGTGTGGCTGAGATCCTGCAGGTCCCTGTGATCCGTCTCCGCGACATAGGAGCCATGAGCCATCTGGCTGAAGAGTTTCACCACCTGTTCGTGACATCGGGTTGAGGATATTCCCACCGGAGACAACGATGCGGACTCGCATCCGCCAGCTCCTGCACGCTCCCGCCCTTGAGCAGATATCCGCTCGCCCCGTATTTCAGTGCGGAGTAAACGTAGTCGTCATCATCAAACGTCGGAGGATAATAATGCGCACGTCGGGATATCGCCCTGACCGCTTTCGTGCAGAGCACACCGTCAAGCTCCGGCATGTATATCCATGAGGATAATACGATGGGCACTTCGCGAGAGCAGCAGCGCCTCGCGCCCATCTCGACGCCATCGCCGCGACCTCCATATCCTCATTCATCTCGGCACGATCTTTAAGGCTCTCCCGCATCAGTCCCTGATCGTCAGCCATCGCGATGCGGATCATACAGTCTCTCCTCCCCGCTGAGCGGTATCGTACATCCACGGTAAATCCCTGCTCCGCTCCGATACGCCGCCGTGCCATGCGGGAGACAGAGGCGCTCCCGCATGTGACGCAGGCCGAAGCCCGGGATCACTTTGACAGCCCACACCGTCGTCGGCAATGCAGATGCAGAGCATCCCCGTCTGCTCCCCGATGGTGATGTGCACGTGTTTCGCCTGTCCGTGCCGGTGGGCATTCGTCAAGCTCTCCTGCAGGACGCGGTAGATGACATCCTCCTGATCCTCACGCAGATCTCGCCGGCCACTTTGCACATCGAGCGATCCCATGCCCGACGTCCGTGCATAATCGTGCGTCATGGCAGCGATCGCCTGAGGGCAGCTTTCCATCGCATCGGGGCGCAGTCATCGAGCGGCGAGTCCGTAATCGAGGTTGCGCCGCATCACGGATGCGCGCGTGCCAGCGCGTGAATGCGGGACGAGTCCAGCGTCACCATGCAGGCGTCCAGCCCTGCAGTGATCCCCGTCAGTGCATGTCCAAGCGTATCGTGGATTTCCCGCGCGAGGCGGTTGCGCTCACGCGTCTCCGCCATGTGTGCCGCATGGATGGCATAGGCGCGAAGACGCTGGTTTGCCTCCTCGAGCTTCCTTTACGAGTCAGACGAACGTGCACGCTCCTCATTCTGTGCCGGATGAGCAGGACGATGTAGGAGATAAAGAGGATCGGTTCAGCGAAGAACAGGCGCTCCGAAGAGCGCGCAGGATGCTCTGTGTGTCACTGTTATAATAGGCGACGTAGGACTCAAAGGGGATGACCTTCGTCTGGTAGAGCAGCGAGATTGACATTTCGCGATGAGGTAGAGAACAACGAGCGCGCCAATCAGGAAAATAGGCTCGATGATGTCCTCATAACGCTGCATCAGATCTGCGACAACAAGCAGGACGACGCCGTCATAGGCAAAGTTTACGCCGCGCATCAGTGCCATGCACGCGGCAATCTCGCAAGCATGAGCAGGAGATAGAGACGCGGCCGCCGATCCGAGTGATCCATGCGGTAGAGCCCGCCGAACAGGACGAGCATGAGAAAGGACAGCGCCGTCAGCAGGCAGCTCTCTACGAGGGGAGAGGAAGTGCTCCACCTGTTTCAAGAACGCGTATGCGCCTCGCGGACGTGTAGATCTTATACTGCGTCAGACAGAGAAAGGCGCTCAGCAGAGCGATAACGAGAGCGTGTAGGCGTAGAGCAGTCCGTGCATCTCGCCAAATACGCGCCCATATACGGTGCGCAGAACCTCCTCGCCGCCATTCAGTCCCACCCCCGTCGTCATTTTTCATCCATATTTGCGCGTGTCAGGAGACGTGTCGGCAGGTCGATATCAGCTGCCGACTCCCCGGAAAGGATGCGATATGCCTCCCTGCCGCCATACGACCGATACCGCGCGGCGACTGCACAGCGGTCGCCGTCATCCAGCCCGTGCGGATGAGCTCCTGACCTCCGGCACGCCGTCCACACCGTACACCATCGTATCCCCTGGCATACGCCCTGCACCTGCTAGTAATCGCGCCAAGCGCAGCGGATCGTTCAGAGCCATGACCGTATCGATCTCGGGTGCTCCATGAGCATTTTCTCCATGGCGGCATGGCGCGCCCGAGTCTGTCCGCCGCAGTCCGCCTCCGCGACAATCTGAAAGGAGTCGGATGCTGCGCTATCTCCGCACGAAAGCCTTCTATGCGCTGCCCGCCGAGCGAGCTTTCGGCGTGTTTAAGCAGAGCGATGCGTGCGCCGTCCGGTACGTGCAGCAAAATGTGCGGCGCACCGCCGCCCCGCATTGTAATTGTCCGATACAACAGTTGCGCAACATCGCCCCCGCTGCAATATTCGTATCAATAGCGATCACAATGACGCCGGCGGCACGTGCGTCACGCAGCACATCGTTCATTCGCGTACCGTCAACGGGATTGATGAAGAGTACCCGCACCCCTCCGCTATGAGCGCATCGGATCTCTCAATCTGCCGATCGGCATTGAGGGCAGGATCGCGCGAGATGAGGACATCGCCGTTGTTCTCAACCACGGTGCGGATCTCCTCATCAATGATCTCGTGAAGGGATTGTCTCGTCGTCATGTAGACAGCGCCGAACCGTGCGCATCTCTGTTCCCGCGTGCGGAGTGATCCGTCCGGGCAACTGGGCACAGGCGAGTCCTGCGTGAGAAGGACGACGAGAAGCAGTCCCCATCGCCATGACAATCCTTTCTGCATGATGCGGCTCCTGTTCAGCGCTTCCTCCTCATCAAGGCATGATGTTGCACAGCCGTCATGCCCGTTATCCATCCGTCCTCCATTATAGATCAAACGCGGGCTGCTGCACGAATTTTTCTTCGCAGAGCAAACCCCCAAAACTGTTTAGGCAAGCAGGCCGATGGCATAACCGACAATGCCGATGGCAAAGAGTCCAAGAATGATGATGAGCGGATTGACCCCCTTCCGCAGGAGATACATGCAGGCGAACGTCATGAGAAGCGGAACAATCCCGGGCATGAGGCTGTCGAGAATCGACTGCACTGTCGTCACAACGACCTCGCCCCTTGCGTTCACATATTCCGAAAAGCACGAGCGGCATATTGACTGTCGTCCACTTCGCAACGAGTGCGCCCATGACGAGAAGTCCAAGCACGGATGAGCTCTCCGTGAGATAGCGCATCTTGTTGCCGCCGATGCCCTCGACGAGCTCCGTGCCCTTGAGTAGCCACACATAACGCCGTACCAATGGGTCAGAAGGCGCAGGGCATTGAATGCGACAAAGAAGATGATCGGTCCAAGAATGCTGCCCGTGAGTGCAATGCCTGCGCCGAGTGCAGCAAGAACAGGCCGCAGCGTGCCCCAGAAGATCGGATCGCCGACGCCGGCGAGCGGTCCGATAAGACCGACCTTGACACCGGAGAGTGTCTGCTGACTGATGTCTGCACCGTTCGCATCGTTTCTCCTCCATCGCGGCGATGATGCCCATGATGGCAGTGCACCAAGGAACGGCTGCGTGTTGAAAAATTCGAGATGGCGCTGAGTGCCGCCTTGAGCTCATCGCTCTGATAGAGCTTCTGAGCGCAGGAATCAGCGAAACGCGAACCCCATCGCCTGCATACGCTCGAAGTTGAAGGAGCTGAGCAGGGAAGTTGGAACGGACAAAGATCCAGAAAAGATCTTTCTTGTTTAATGTCTTAGCCATTGCCCCGTCTCCTCACATCAGATCTCGAATCATCAACATCATCGACGGGGTTTCCCGTACCGCCGCCAGCATCATGCAGCAGCCGCTGCGCTCACGCTCCAGTCCCTGATGTGAAGAACGCACAGAGAAGGCCGACCGCGCCAAAGCCGATGAGGTTAAAGTTCGTGAAAACGGCGAGCAGAAAACCGAGGAAGAAGTACGGCATCAGCGACTTTGTATTCATCATGTTGATGACCATCGCATAGCCGACGACAACGATGAACCCGCCGGCAACCTGCAGACCGCGCGTCACGACCCGGGAATCGAATTGAGCATGGCACTGACCGTATCCGTGCCTCGCAATGAGTGCAACGAGTGCGCGGGAACAGCAACGCGGATGGCCTGCAGAAGAAGACCCTGCAACGTGGCACATCTCAATACCGAAGGTGTTGCCCGTATCGGCAAATTTATCCGCAAGATGCTGGAAGAAGACGGTGATCGTACTGAACGAAGATCGTGAGCACCTGACCGCCGCCGCAAGCGGAACCGCAAGCGCAATACCCGCGGCAATATCCTGATGTCCGACGATGACGAGGATGGTCGCAACCACGGACGCAAGAGCTGCATCCGGAGCCATTGCTGCACCAACGTTCATCCATCCGAGTGCTATGAGTTCGAGCGTTCCACCGAGAATGACGCTGGTGGTGACATCGCCGAGCACAAGTCCGACGAGCGTGCAGGCAATCAGCGGACGGTGAAACTGCGCCTCATCGAGCACACTTCGCCATGCCTGTGAGGCCCGCAACGGCGATGAGCAGGACAAACTGTACTGTATCCATATACGTTACCTCCTATGTCCAATCTTGGCTAAACAAGCCCCTTTTGCCTTGAGCGCCTCCATGACGTCGCCCTTCGGCTCATTCCACAGCTTACGAATCTCCACCTCAATCCCCATATCGAGGAGCTCCCGGATGGCCTTGACATCTTCGGCATTGACGGCAACCGCTCGAGATAAGCGTGTCGCCATCCTTGAAGCACTGCCGCCGAGGTTGACGGACTGAACGGAATGCCGCCTTCACCGCACGCACAACGTCCGCAGGATTCGTGAAGAGAAAGAGCGTCTTGAAGCGAATCGTACTGATCCTCTGTACGCAGCAACAGCCTTGTCCACAGGAACGACATACGCCTTGATGCCCGGAGGGGCAACCTGAATGAGCAGCTTTGCGCATCTCGTCCTGCGCCACATCGTCGTTGACGCACATGATGCGGTTGCAGCCCGTCATCTTTGTCCAGACCGTTGCGACCTCGTCCGTGGATCAGACGGTCGTCGATGCGGCAGAATGCGATCTCCATGATGAAATCCCCTTGATCTTAGAAAGCAGATGATTACTTTTTTCATATTATAATTACTGCGATAAATAATGTCATCTGAGATATGTCACCTCTTTTCAGGTGTTTTTCATGACAAATGTCATGAAGTCATTCTTTTCTGTCACCATACCTGTGAACGCAATCTGTGCTATAATGAAAGAAATGTGTGAAATGAAAGGGGATGCGCCATGCTCACGGAGCGAATCAATGCGCACCTGCGTGAACTGAGTGAGGCGGATCGCCGCATCTGGCGTTACATCGACGCCAACCGCGCGGCGGCGAGCCGCGCCTCCATCCACGAGCTGGCACGGGCATGCGCTGTCTCGCGCATCGGTCGTACGCTTTGCGCAAAAGCTCGGCTTTGACGGGTTCGGCGAGATGAAGGCGGTCATGCGCATGGAGGGTGCTCCTGCTGCCAAAGTGCCGCCGCAGGATGTCCGCACAGCGCTCAGCGGTTTCTACGATCAAACGTGGCGCGCGCTGATGCAGCGCGACTACACGCGGGCGAGCCGCCTGATGAACGGGGCGCACCGCGTCTTTGGCTACGCCTCGCTACGCAGACGAACGTGATGCAGGAGCTGAAACGGCTCTTTTTCATGACAATATCTTTATCTATGAGATCGCGGACGCGAGGAGTTCTACCCGTCTATCAGGAGGCGGGGCCGGACGATCTCTTTATCTTCATCTCGCTCGGGCGAGTCGGCGCGCACGGTGGAGTTTGCGGAGCAGCTGAACCTGAAGGGCATTCCCTGTCCCTCTCCATCACGGAGATGCGGCACAATACGCCTCGCGAGCTGCTCCACGGAGAACCTCTACGTCATGCCCGCAGAGTTCAATCTGCCTGAGAACGAGGCGCGTCTCCAGTTCAAGTCCATGCTCGCCTATTTCCTCCCTGCTCGAGATCTGGTACGTCCACTATCGGCTCGCATGCGGAGGAATGCGCCGGATGTAACAAATTTCATCGCCTGTACTTCGGTACGACCTCTGTATATCGTTTCCCGAATGCCGCGAAGCTATTGCTCGCGGCGTTTTTTGCATTATCGTAGACATAACGGATTATGGCTGATCCAATGTCGTTGCGGAATGGGTTAAGGAGGAGAAAGCACATGGCACTCAGCAAGGATGTCATCATGCAGAACATGCAGCGGTCTCGGCGGCGCGATGTATACGCCCGTCATTCTGTTCGCGTTCTTCGGTCTCACGGTGGCGGTGTCCATCGTATGTAAAATCGGGCGCTGCTCGGCAGTATCGCCGCGCAGGGTACGGCATGGTACGATTTCTGGTACGTGGTCGAACAGGGTGCGTGGACGGTCTCGCACAGATGCCGATCCTCTTTCGCCATTGCTGTGCCGATCGGCTTCGCAAAGAAGGAGCTGGCACGCTGTGCGATGGAGTCGTTCGTCATCTATATGCTGTTCAACCACTTCATCGCAGGTTTCACCCTCCATGCGGATATGTTCGGCGTGGACTACAGTCAGGCAGCAGGGTCCCTGGCACGGGACTCGCGATGATCGCCAACGTCAAGACGCTCGACATGGGCATGCTCGGTGCGATCTTCATCGCCTGCTGCACGGCGTTCCTGCACAATCACTTCTATGACACGGACATCCCCGACTCGGCTCGGCATCTTCAGGGGACCTCGCTTTCGTCGTCGCCATCGGCTTCGTCGTGATGATCCTGATGGCACTCATCTTTCTGCTTTGTCTGGCCTGCCGTTCAGCACGCCATCGAGCACTTTCAGTTCTTCCTCAAGACCAGCGGCATCGTTTGCGTCTGGGCATACGTTCTCGGAGAAAACTCCTCCTGCCCGCCGGTCTGCATCACTTCATCTATCTGCCCGTTCATCTATGGCCCCGATTGTGGACGGCGGCATTCAGGCCTACTGGCTCGGGCATATCAACGACTTCATGACGAGCACGCAGAGCCTGCGTGACCTCTTCCCTCGAGGGCGGCTTGCCCTCCACGGCAGCGGCAAGGTGTTCGGTCTGCCGGGCGCGGCCTCGCGATCTACGTCTGCGCCAAAGCCTGAGAAGAAGAAAAGACGGCGCTCCTCATCCCCGCGACGATCACGGTGATGCTCTGCGGCATCACGGAGCCGCTGGAGTTCACCTTCCTCTTTGTCGCACCCTCTGCTCTATCTGATCCACGCGCTGTTCTCGGCAACGCTGTCGGCGACCCTCTACCTTTTCGGACCTCGGGGAACTTCGGCGGCGGCCTGATTGACTGCTTCGTGCAGAACTGATCCCGCTCTTCCCGTATCACCATACGGAGTACATCACGCAGATCGTCATCGGACCGTGCTTCACCGTCATCTACTTCTTTGTGTTCCGCTGGGTCATCATCCACAAGGACTACAAGACGCCGGGACGCACGGATGATGCGGTGGAGGATGTTTTACGAAGGCGGACTACAAGGCAAAACAGGCGGGTGCTGCAGCGGATGTGTGCCGCCGTGCCGAGCATGAAGCTCGATGAGCGCGATGTAAAGGCAAAAGGCATTCCTCGAAGGAGTCTGGCGGCCCGTCGAACATCGTCGACGTGACGAACTGTGCAACGCGTCTGCGCGTCACGGTCAGCGACCCCGAGCGCGTTCCCCGGCGGTTGCCTTTACGGATGCAGGCGCACACGGTCTGGTGCGCAACGGTCACGCATTCCAAGTCATTGTTGACCTCAGTGCCGCAGATCCGCGAGCGTTTTGAGGCACTGCTCACCGCCCCCGCATCGGATGCGGCAGAGACGGCGGTCGGCACGGAGAAATCTCGTCGCGATCAACGCGGTCACGACGGGACATAAAGTCATCGATATGAGCGAGGCCGAGGATGAGATGTTCTCGCAGAAGATGATGGGCGACGGCGTTGCCGTCGAGCCGACGGAAGGTGTCGTCGTTGCACCGGCGGATGCCGAGGTGACGATGGTCGCGGAGGACAGCCGTCATGCGGTAGGTCTGCGCATGGACAACGGCGCAGAGATGCTCATCCACATCGGCGTGGATACGGTGAAGCTTTGAGGGCAAAGGATTTGAGATGCACGTCGCGATGGGCGACCGCGTGAAGGCAGGAACGCCGCTCGTGACGTTTGACCGCACGGTGATCCACGAGGCGGGTTATCAGGATACGGTCATCATGGCGGTGACGAACCCGGCGAGTATCCGCTGATGAAGAAGACGACGGGCATGGATGGAAGGCAGGCGAGACGCCCGTGCTGACGTTCTGAGAACGTCAGCCTCCCTGTTCTGACGCGCGCGAGAACGCGCGTTCACACAAGCGTTGCAGGGGCTTGACAACAACAAGGCGTCTCGATAATAGGAAAAATAGGGAAAGGAAAGGGTCTGCGATGAACGAGTACAAATGGTGGCAGAACACCGCCGTCTACCAGATCTACCCGAAGAGTTTCAACGACACGACGGGCAGCGGTACGGGCGACCTGCGCGGCATCACGGAAAAAGCTCGACTATCTGAAGGAGCTCGGTGTCGGCGCGGTCTGGCTCACTCTCGTTTACCTGTCGCCCATGGTCGACAACGGCTACTGACATCAGCGACTACACGGGACATCAATCACGATTTTGGCTCGATGCACCAGATGGAGGAGCTGATCGCAGGCGCAGGAGCGGCATCCGCATCATCACTGGATCTCGTCTACAACCACAGCCCGACCAGCATCCGTGGTTCCTGAAGTCGCGCCCAGCCGCACCAACGAAAAAGAGCGACTGGTACATCTGGCGCGACCCGAAGGAGGACGGCAGTGCGCCGACGAACTGGCGCGGCATCTTCGGCGGCTCTGCGTGGACATACTGCCCCGAGCGCGGGCAGTACTACCTGCACACTTTGCCGAGGCGCAGCCCGATCTCAACTGGGAGAACCTGAGGTACGCGACGCCCCTCTACCGCGCCGCAAACTTCTGGCTCGACAAGGGCGTCGGCGATTCCGCATCGACGCGATCACCTACATCAAGAAACCCGCCGTCTTCACCGACGGCACTGCCCGATGCGGCGACGGCATGGTGAGCGTCCACATCGATGACGGTCAATACGCCCGGCATCTTGACTTCCTCCATGAGTTCGCCGCGAGGTCTTTGACGGGCACGACATCTTCACCGTCGGTGAGGCGAACGGCGTCAGCCCCTGCAGAGCTCTCCGGACTGGGTCGGCGAAAACGGCGTGTTCTCCATGCTCTTGAGTTTGCCCACGTCCTCGTCCCCTACGAAAGCGGCGAGACATGGTGCAAAGATGCGCCGTGAAGCTGACAAAGCTCAAGGCGGCGCTCTCCGCAAGTCAGGCGGGGGTCGCCCGCGAGGGCTGGTGCCCGATCTACTTTGAGAACCACGACCGCGCGCGCTCGGTGAACTACTTCCTCCCGAAGGACGCCGACCCTCGTCCTCGGAGCGAAAGGCACTCGCCACGGTGCTGCTCACCCTGCGCGGCACGCCCCTTCATCTCACGAGGGCGAGGAGCTCGGCATGACGAACGTCGCATGGGACAGCATCTCCGACTACGACGACATCTCCTCGCACGGACAGTACGAACTGGCGCGCGCGAGGGATACTCTCCCACTGGAGGCACCGTCCTTCGTCCATTTCAACAGCCGCGACAACGCGCGCACGCCGATGCAGTGGGATGATACCGCACATGCGGGCTTTTACGACGGGCACGCCGTGGCTGCCCGTCAACGAGAACTATCCTCGCCGTCAACGCGGCGGCAGAGGAAAGGATGCGAACTCCGTTCTCGCTCATACAAGAAGCTCATCCGCTCTGCGGACGGAACATCCACCCTGCTTGCGCGGCAAGTATGAGGAGCTGCTGAAGGACAACGAACAGATCTCATGCGTTTGCGCGGACGGAGGGAAACCGCCGCACGGTCACAGCGGTCAACTTTACGACAGAGCAGGCAGCGCTCCCGCAGAGCTGCTGCGCGGAACGCGCCTCATCGGAAACTATGCGGATGCGCTGCCGTACGCGCTGCGCCCGCTCGAAGCCATCGTCTGATGAGGAGGAAATCGATGAAAGTAGCGGCAAGCGACCATGATGGGACGACTCGCGGCGGCGGCAAAATCGACGCCGAGACGAAGGAGGGCATCGCCTGCCGGCGCGCGGCGGGCATAAATTCGGCGTCGTCTCGGGGCGCGACTACGGGATGCTCGTCCGCAGCTGCAGTGCCTACGGCGTTGAATTCGACTACACGGTCTGCAACAACGGCGGCATCATCCGCGGCACGGACGACGCGGTACGCTTTCAGGCGGAGATCGCACCGCGTGCGCTGACGGCAATCGTCGCCGAGCCGACGGCGCAGAAATCGTTCCACTTGCCTTCTCGGCGGCAGATACGACCCACTTCGCCACCATTCCGAGGGCTCGTGGATCGAGCGCGAGGCAAAGGAGTGGACTTCATCACCTACATTGAGGAATCCGACATCGCGGGGCTGACGAAGATCCACTGTTCTCCTCGGCTTTCCGGAGCCGGAGCAGTCCAACGCGTGCGCAGAGGTACTGAACGCGAAAGCCTGGCGACCTCATCCACGCCTTTCCGAACGCGCAGCCTCGACATCACGCCCGCCGGCATCGGCAAGGACGAGGGCATCCGTACCCTCCTCCGCGTCATGGGCTGGGATGATGCGGAGATCTACGCCATCGGCGATGAGACGAATGACCCGCCCATGCTGGAAGGCATTTGACGGTTTTCACTGACCACGGCGCGCCCCGCGATTCAGGAACAGGCGCGCGGTATTCCCTCGAGCGTCGGTGCGATGCTCGATCATTTTTGCGATACGGGAGGGGAAAAATCGTGGAACTGGATCATAAGAAATTTAAGGAAATCAAGGCAGCTTTACCTTGACGACGATACGCTGCACACGCATCGCCGATGATTTTTCGCGCCGAGATGCACGCAGGGCTTGCGCACGAAAAAGGGCGCGAGCTCTGCGGATGCCCGCACGTTCGCGAGTCTGGCTGACGGGTAAGGAGACCGGACATTCCTCGCGCACTTGACTTCGGCGGGACGAACGTCCGCGCCTCCGCCTCCGCCCTCGACGGCAGCGGCAAGTACAAGGTCGAAAGCAAGGTCGCTGCCGCTCACCCTTCCCCGGCGTCTACGACTACGTCTGCGCGGATGCAACGGCGGATGAGATGCTCGACTTCCCTCGCCGAGATCATCGACGAGGCAAATCGAGGGCGACCACGAGACCAAGCATCTGCTCGGCCACACCTTCTCCTTCCCCTCGGAGCAGACGAATCTCTGCAACGCGCGGCTCATCACATAGGACGAAGGAGTTCGCGACGCAGGGCGTCGAGGGCAAGGTCGAACGATCTCCCTCGAGGATGCACCATGCGGCGCGGCATGAAGAACGTCGCCCGTCGCCGTCATCAACGACACGGTTGCCGTGTCCCTCGCGGCGGCGTACAAAGCGCGAGCACACCCACATCGGCTCGATCTACGCCACGGGGCAGAACACCTGCTACTTCGAGAACTTCGCGGACGGCAGCGAGAAGCCAATGGTCATCAACATGGAGTCGGGCGGCTTCAACCGCCTCCCCTTCTCGAAATACGATGATGCCATCGACGCCTCGTTCCGAGCAGCCCGGTCACAGCGGCTCGAAAAGATGGTATCGACGCCACCGGGATGCTCTACGGCTCGGCACTCGCCGATCTCCTCGGGGAGGAGGGAGCCCTCGTATCCCTTCACGAGCATCGAGCTCTTGCCATCGTGGCAGATGCCTTCTCGACCGCCAGCGCCGCGGGCGCGATCATCGAGGCCAAGACGGGCATGACCTTTTTCCGCCGCCGACCGTGCCCTCATGCAGGAGCTCGCAGGGACGGTGATCCAGCGCCCGCGCACATCGTCGCCGCGACCTATGCGGGCATCATCATCCGTCACCGCGCGGGTGAGACAAAGGCAGAGAACCAGTTCATCGCCGTGGATGGCTCGGTCTCACGAGAAGGTGCCCCTCGTCGCGCACCATCTGCGCGGCGCACTCGATAAGCTCTCCTCGACGAGGCGGTCAACATCCAGATCATCTCGAAAACGCCGGTCCGCCTCGGCGCAGCACTCGCCGCCGCCATGACGGAACAGAGCTGAGAGACCCAAAAATCACCCGAACATATAGAAGCGCCCCCGTAGATCACTTGCAGGGGCGTTTTTCATCGTTTTTATTTATCCGTGATTCCTAGTCCGCATCCACCCGCAGGTGATGTGCACCACAGTGCAGACACTGAAAGAGATAGCCGCAGAGCGCGCCGTCCTTCACGAGGACATCGCGAATATCCGCATATTCATCCCGCGCCTCGTATTCATCAATGACAGCGTCGGCAATCCCCATCTCCTCAAGCCTTCTGTGCCGACCGTGCCGAGGTAGGCACAAAAATCGTCACAGCACGTCAGCCAGTGCTCGCCCTGCCAGCTGCAGTAGCCCGGTGTCCGCCGAAAGAGCCCCTGATCTTTCTCCGGGTCAGTCACGCCGGGCTCCGCATCCGAACGAAAGCCCGTGGACTCTGCGGCGGCGGCACCGCTTCGCCACACAGTTGAGGCAGATGCAGCTGATATCTGCACGGCAGTACATCAAATCGATGTACGCATCCACTTCCGTCCACAGCATTCGCAGACGCCATGCTGAAAGCTGACCTCATCCCCCTCGTACAGATGCGGATGATACTTAAACGTCGGCAGTCCTGGTGGTATCCGGCATGGATGACGCCCTTGCTAGATAAATCGTCTCGAGCAGATGCGTGCCCGTCGCCGTCTTGAATACGTGGTCGCGGAAGTTGCGTATCGCCGCAGCCCCCATGTGGCCTCGTCGTGCGTTGACGAGGAAGTCCGCCTCAAGGAGAATCTGATAGTCGCGCCCGTCCACATCGTTAGCCGTATGGTGGTGGCTGACGAGGTAGACGAGGCGCCCGCCATCCCGCAGGGAGTGTCGATGTCCTTGAGGAACGCCTCCGTCAGAGGGCCGCCCTCCTCCTGATGATTGCTGTTCTGTATTCGCCGTATTTCACGGCAGAGCGACAGGCGATGTCGTCAGAATCGCGGCGATCTCCACGGTCTCCTCGCCCGTCGGCGTGAGATTCTCCGCGACGCCGATCGTGCGGGCAAAGGCATAGACCTTCATAGCAAAAGAGATCGCAGATTGCCCTCCGCGTAGGCAATCATCTTCGCATGACATCGTTTACCGTCTTGTTCCCGCATGTCATATATCTCCCATAATCCGAACGCCGTGCGTCCCATACGCACGGCGTTACACCAGCTTGAAATACTTCAGCTGCCGATAGAGTGAGTAGATCGCAGCGGGAAAGCCGAGGAGGATGCCCGTGATGCGCAGACGCGCCCCTGTCCCGAGAAAATCATCGGCGCATTTGGCCGAGAAAGAGGAAGATGCCGAGAAAGACGACAAAGTAAATGCCGACCCCCGAGAGCAGCCCAAGGCGCGCATGGCATCCGCCATCCCCGACGGCATTGGCTTTTTCCCGCATCGGCGTCCCCTCTCTCTCTCACCGAGCCGTCACGCGCCGCGAAAGGGCTCCGGCGGCGTGGATGTGTCCCGCGTGGTAGAGAATCGCCTCGATGATGCGGCGTGCCGCCTCCCCATCGCCGTAGGGATTGACCGCCTCCGCCATTGCGCGCGTACGCCGCCTGATCGGTGAGGAGACGCTGGTCTCGGCGTAGACGCGCTCCTGCGCCGTGCCGATGAGATCGCACCGTGCCCGCCGTCACCGCCTCGGGCGCTCCGTCGTCGCGCAGGACGAGGACAGGCTTTCCGAGCGCAGGTGCCTCCCGAATCCCGCCCGAGTCCGTGAGCACGATGTCCACGCGTGCCATGAGATTGGCGAACGGTCTCGTACCCAGTGGGTCGATGAGGTGAACGTGCGCCAGCTCCGCCCAGCTCCCTCACGCACGATCTCGCGTACTTTCGGATTGCGGTGTACGGGGAAGATGACCTCACGTCCCTATCTCGTCCACGATGTCGTGAATGGCACGGTAGACGTGGCGCATCGGCTCGCCGAGGTTCTCGCGGCGATGCGTCGTCACGAGGAGGACGCGGTGATGCTCAAAGTCCACCTGCGAAAGCTCCGGTGGGAGGACGTAGTCGGCGCACGGTACGATGCAGGGCAGTCGATGACGGTATTGCCCGTGACGAAGATGCGCGTCCGGGCACGCCCTCTGCCGCCAGATTATCGTGTGCCGTCGGCGTCGGGGCAAAGTGCAGGGTCGCGATGCCGCCCGTCAGGCGGCGGTTCATCTCCTCGGGGAACGGGGAGTAGATGTCGCGTCCGCAGTCCCGCCTCAACGTGTCCGACGGGGATCTGATGATAGAACGCGGCGAGTGCCCCCGCAAAGGTCGTCGTCGTATCGCCGTGGACGAGGACGAGGTCGGGCGATCCTCTGGAACACCTCGTTGATGCCCCTGCATGGCGCGCGTGGTGATGTCAAAGAGGGTCTGCCCCGCCGCCATGATGTTGAGATCGTAGTCGGGAACGATGTGAAAGAGATGGAGCACCTGATCGAGCATCTCCCGATGCTGTGCCGTCACGAGCGTCTGTGTCTCAATCTCCTCTGGATGGCGCGCCAGCTCCATGACGACGGGCGCCATCTTGATCGCCTCCGGGCGCGTCCCAAAGATCGACATGACTTTGATTTTGCCGGTCATTCTCCCTGCTCCTCTCTGCGAATAGCAGCAGTAAATTGCGTCATCGCATGGGGTCGCGCCGAACACCGCTTTCCTGCATGTGAGCGCGGGTAGGTTTACGCTGTCTGTGGCGCATCCATGCCGAGGATGCCCAGCTTGCGCGCGCCGACGAACACCGCCGCCGCGACGAGCAGTACGATGAGTGCCGCCGCTTGATGCCGACCGCCGTCAGCGCGAGTGCACACAGGCCGAACAGCGCGCTGACGACATATGAGCAGCACCGCCTGCTTTCGACCGAAGCCGTGCGAGAAGGCGGTGGCAGATGTCCCTTGTCGGGCTTGAAGATCGGCGGTGGTTGCGCGCGCGCCGCACAATGGCAAACGTCGTGTCGAGGATCGGCAGGCCGAGCGCGAGAATCGGCACGATGAGGGCGATGGTCGCCGCGCTCTTGACCGCACCGACGACGGAGATGCCCGCGAGCATGAAGCCGAGGAACATACTCCCCGTGTCGCCCATAAAGATGCGCGCAGGGTTGAAGCTGTGTAGAGGAAGCCCATCGCAGCCCCCGCGAGTGCAATGGTAACCATGGCGACGGGCGGAATGCTCCTCCATGGCGACGAGGAAGATCGTCAGCGCCGCGATGGAGGATACCCCGCCGCCAGCCCGTCCAGTCCGTCGATGAGGTTGACGGTATTCGTCAGCCCGACGATCCAGAAAATCGTCGCCGGAATCGCAAGGAACCCAGGTAGATATAGTCGCCGAGCGGGTCGGTGATGACATCGATGCGCACATCGAATCCGATGACGACCACGGCCGCCGCAATGATCCGCCCGAGCAGCTTCACCTTTGCCGGCAGGTCGCAGTAGTCGTCGATGATGCCGATGGCGACGATGATCGTGCCGCCGACCATGAGTCCCGATGAGGCTCGTCATGTACTCGGGCGTGAGGTCGACGAAAGTGAGCTGAACGAGGATCGACACCATGAACGCCGCATAGATGCCGATGCCGGATGCGCGGAATGGGGCGCACTGCACCTTTGCGCGCGTCGGGCTTTGAGTCGAGGGCCCCGTGCGGCGCGCAAAGGCGATCACAGCGGGGGTCAGCAGGAGTGCCACGCCGAGCGCGACCAGAAAGGCTAAGACATTATCGGGCATGAATGATTGCTCTCCTTAAAGATGTATATGGTTTCATCTTACTTTAGGAAGTACTGATAAAATGAAGTCCGTCGGATTGGTGCAGATGTCCCGCCGGGCGAGACAAACCGGACGCATAGCAGAGGCTATGTGAGGATTTGTCGACACAGGCAGGGCGGCAAAAGATGTGCTAAGCACGACGCGCGCGAGTTTATCAGCACTTCCCCACCGCGACACTCCTGTCGTAAATATCGCTGTGCGAGTATCACGCTGGCGACGAAATCGTCCACCGGCACGGGCGGCACGAGCATCCCACGCGGTATGAGCTGCCGCCAGCCGCGCGGCGTGGGTCGCGTCCAGTAGGTCGCCTCTTTGCCGCGTCCGTCGTACCGATACCATCGACGAGGGTGACCTCCGCGCCGAGTTCCTCAATGCGAGCTCCCTTGCCGCTGCACCTCGTCGTTCCGTTGCCCATAGATCACCGTCGGTGCGTACGTATGGATGAGACGCGCCCGCCGTCGCTGCGAGTTGCGCCGTCGGCATCGACCTCCCGCGGAGCATCATGCGTGTCCGCCGCGAGACAGCGACGCCGTATTTCTCGCGCTGCGGGTCAACGGCGAGAACTCGCCGCTCAACCGCCGCCCCACTTTCGACCTTGAAGCGCAGGCGCAGGGGCCCATCGCATCCGTATCGGCCGCCGCGCTAGGCGGAGAGGACGACGTTCCCCGTGTATCGCGCATCAGCTCCTGCACGAGGCACAGAACTCGCCCCTCGATCACGCCGACCGTCCCGCGGATCGGATCGGGAGAATCCTTTGCCGACGCGCCGCCTCATTTACATCGCGCAGGAAGGAGACGACAGCCTCGCTCCGCGGCTGGTCCCTGTCCCTCCGGTGCGTAGACACGCGCGGCGATCAGCTCACCGCCGCGTAGATGATGCGGTTCGGCATCAGCTGATGGTCGCGTGCGGATCCATCGCTGCACGAGATTGCCCGCAGCGACGATGCGCACGACCATGTCCACGGGGCTGTTCATGATGGTCTGAACCGCTGACTCATACCCGGGCCCGTAGATCCATATATCCTGATCCGTGTGGTCTCGCCGCAGGCGGGTCGAGATGTTTGCGCGTGCCGAGCTGCGCACGCCCTCCAGCTCCGCGCTCCACCTCGTCACGCGTCAGCCCCTGCAGGAATCGTTCCTGCTGCGATGATCTCCCCGCCCGATAGACGATGTTGCCTCGCGCAGTCCACGATGTCCCGCGCAGGACATTTGCACGCACGCCGAGTTCGTCTGATGTCCGTCAGGAGCTTGGCGTTCTCGCCTGAGAGCCGTCATTGAGTGAGATCAGCCTCTTTCCATCATGAGCGCACGGTTGCCCGCCGAGGCGATCCGACTCGCGCGCAGATCGTCCTGCTCACCGCGCAGTCCCGGCGATCTCCTCCTCGGACTTCGCGAGTTCCGCATCCGCCTGTCTGCTGCATCCCTCCGCCGAGGTGAGTGCCGATGCCGTCGCATCGAGCGCCGCACGCGTATCCGCGATCAGGCGCGTTCAGCCGATCCATGCCAAAGAGCGCCGTCCGCACATTCTCCGATGCCGCCGCGAGATGCCGAAGGTCACCGTCGATGCAGACACCCGTAAAGATCGTGACGACCACCGCCGTGCGGCGCGGGCGCAGCCCAAAGAGCGTGAGTCTTTCCGATGCGCGCAGCGAGGCGGTCGCCGATGACGCGGCGATGACGCCGCCGACGACAGCGAGCACGAGAATCGAAGCGTACACCGACACATGACGTCACCTCCTTCAGTGCGTCAGACAAGAAGCGGCAGCGAACCTCAGCGCGATGCGCGCCGCAGGAGAATCATGCCCGCTGATGCTGACGATGTTCGGAATCCATACGGCGAGCATCGGCGGAAGCACTGCGCGCGCGCAAAAGGCATTTCCGGCGGTCAGCAGCGTAGTAGATAAAGATGAGTGATGACGCTCACTCGCAAACCCCTGCACGAGGACGAGTTGCGCGTCGGTTGAGCCCGAGCGGCACGCCGATCAGCGTAAAGATCAGGCCCGCCATGGGGACGGAGAGCACGCTGATGGAGCCCCGCTTCGAGTGTGCTCGTGTTGACATGGACATGCGGTACGTGCGAGCGCTGATCTGACGGCGCAGCTCGCGCATCGCTTCATTTCTCGCTTTTCTGCTCGCGGACGACCTGGCGCGGATCCTCTCCACGGGGACATGCGTACTCAAAGCGCATCCGCCGCTCGAGAGTGCTCGTGTGCGATGTCGTAGACATCTGTGGCATGATCCACCGCTGCCCGTCCACTTCGCGGCGCAATTTCCGGCGTTCTCGACGTGCGAGACCTGCCGTCCGGCGCCGAAGATCTGCAGGCGACCGTCAGCTGCCGCTGTTCGGCATTGTAGGAGCGCGCAGACAAGACGCTTGATCTTGCCGCCCTCGATCTCCTTTGATGATGACGTGCTCCTGCGACTTCACTGCCCGAGCGTCTCGATCTCGCAGTAGATCACGTTGCGATACGCCGTGATCGGCGCGCGGGACGAGCTCGTTGAAGAGGATCGCACCGACGCTCACGAGAAAGCCAAGCAAGATCGCGGGCGCAGCAATGCGGCCGAAGCCGATGCCGCAGGACTTCATTGCCGTGATCTCGCTCGACGAGGAGAGCCGGCCAAACGTCAGAAGACCTAGGGCGAGCATCGACATCGGAACGTCCATGACGACCGTGCAGACTGAACACGAATATCTTTATGACGGACGGCAGGGATGCCCCTAGTCCGTGATGTACTGTGCACTGCGAAAAGCGTACCCGGAGCCGATGAAAACTGCCGAGAACGCACAGATGGCAAAAGAGAAAGGACAGAAAGACTCACGAAATATATGCTTGTCAAGCATGCGATTTTCAGATGCATACGCTCCCCTCGCTGATGCAGAATTACATCCTATTTATTCTATCATTTTCGAGCGTCCTTGACAAGGAGACAAAGAGGACTCGCCGCTCGTGCAGCAGTCCCATATTGCGCTGAATCAAAGGCCCAGCTGACCTGTATGTTCCCCGTCATGCCGCGCGCATTCCTGCCAGCCCGCCATGTGGATGTGCCAAGATAGACGGCTGTCCGGCGGGATAAAGCGATAGCCCAGCTCGACCATCGTACTGCGCTGCCGCAGCGAGCAGGACTATCGGTCGGCAAGCCCCGGACGGATGCCGCCTCGCCGTCAAATTCGTACTCGTACGCAAGACCCGCATAGATCTCCTTGCTCGTATCCTCGCGGTGCAAGAAGGTGAATCCGACTCTCATACGATGCGACGCAACCGCATCAAAATCATATATTTCGCCCGTATTGAGCTCTGCGCTCGTACCGTCCTGCCGTGAATAGAAGTATCGCAGGTAGGTGTTCAGTGTATCACCCGTGCGGAGCAACCGTGTCCTTTCCGATGCCGATATGCGCCGCGTAGGTAGTTTTCCACTGTCGTAGGTCGAGACCGTCCCGGCGAGATCATGCCCGTGTAGTCGCTGTCGCACCCTGCCGCCGTGGAGTCGCCGCCTCAGCCAGTGTCCATCGGGCGTTCGATGCGCCCATGAGCCCCGCGCCGAGGTGGACTGATCTTGCCGTTGCCGTGCTGCCGTCGTCGGAGACAGGTGTGATAGGTGCCTCTGCCGCACTCCACGAAGGGGTAAAGAGAGTCTTAGCTGCCCTGAGCTTCCTCCTTTGCCCAGCCAACACTGAGGTTGCAGCCGTCGTCGTGACATAGGAGCCCGTCTCGCACGCATCGTCCCTGCTCATCGCTGCCCAGAGCTGATAGCCGCGCTTTCGTCCTCCTCCGCTCGACCGCCTCCTTCGCCGCCGAGGAAATCCCCGACGCCGCCAGGAGGTCAGCACCACGATTGATGAAGTCCGTCGCCCCATGGCGCGGCTCGGCAAAGGACTTGTTGCCGCTGTTGATCGTCGCACGCAGCACCCGCGCCACCAGCTCATCCAGTGCCCTGACGCATGAGCTCGAAGTCATAGAGGATGGAGACCCCCTGCATGCCGTGACGATATTCGCCTGCGTTGACCCGGCGATGGTGAGCGTGCCGCCCGGCGCGAGCTTCATGAGATGGATCGTATCGTGTTCCTGAGCCGCCGCGCGTGCCCCGCGATGCCAAACCGACGTCGAGGCGTCGCGACGTCTCGCAGCGACGCCGAGCTGCAGCATCGGCGGCATCGACCCGTCAACATTTCATTCAGATAAAAGTGCGTTTCTGAATGCGAAAAGTCGTGGATGAGATTCGTCGGACGCGCTCACTAATGGAGAGCGAGACGTTGTCCGTGCTGCCCGCCGTCCGCCGATCACGTCACCGCAGACCGCCGCCCCTGCAGGTGGATCACGTTGTCCGTCGTCACCGTACCGCTGCCGCCCGTGACATCCCCTGTGATGGAGGCATTCGTGATATACACCTTGTTGTGCGAGGCAGAGCACCCGTCGAGCTGCCGCCCGTGACGCTGCTCGCATTGACCGCGACGCGCACCGTGTTGCTGTCCGCATCGCCGCTGAGCGCACGGCCGCCCGTCACATTGCCCGCGAGCGTGCCGCCCGTAATTTCCACGGTATCTCGCCCCGCATCGCCCGTGCCGTCCGTGAAAAGCCGCCGAAGACATCTCCGAGATCCGCCGCCCGTGATACCGACACCGTTTGTGACCTTGCCCGACGCACCCGCATCGAGGACAGCACCGCCGTAGATATTGCCTGTCACCGTGCGCCGCCTGAGATGCCGACGCCGTTCTCCTCCGCGTCCTTTTCGTCGCAGCGACAGCCGTGAGCGCAGCGCCGTAGACGTGCCCCGTCACCGTGCCGCCCGAGATCGCTGCCGATCTCTTCTTTACCGCGCCGTCCTTCACCGTAACCTTTGGCACCGTAGACATCGCCCGTAGATGGCAGGCGGCAGTGCAGACGGGATTCGCTGCATCTTTGCAATGACAAGCGCATTGTCTCGGCATCGCCCGTCGTGAGCGGATTGCCCGCATCGTACAGATGATTCTCGACATAGCCGCCATAGGCATGGGTGAGAGACCCACCCGTGACGGTGAGCTTGTTCTGCTCGACCTTGTTGCCGACGTCCCGTGCGCCCCGCCCATGCGGCAGGGTTCGTCCCATCCGTCGCTTTATAGACGGCAGACTGATTGTTGCGGAAACGAAAGCCGTTCACATAGACATCCTGCGCCGCCGTCACACCGTGGCTGTCCGTATCGGTGACATACTCAAAGTCGCCGCTCGTGCGCCGCTTTTCCCTTGATGGGCGTGTACGTATCGACGCCGGTTCTTCATAGTTGATGCCGCTCGTGTGCATGAGCGTGACCAGCCGCTCTTTATAGGAGCTCGGGTGTAAATGACGAGGGAAATGTGACTCCACCTCGCCCAGTCGAGCCCGCCCGTCTGCACGCCGTCCGTCAGGGAGAGGGAGCGGATTTGCCGCATAGACATTCTTCGCGAAGGTTGAAGCTCAGCGTTTCAAACTTTGATGTTCTTGACGCTGACCGGGGTGTTGACCACGAGCGTTTGTTGCCCGTGGCCGCCTGGTTGCCGCCATAGAGATAGCCCGCGATGCTCGTCCCCGTGGAAGGGCATTCGTCCCGATCGCCGATGGTGACGGTATTGCCTGTCGTCGTACCGGTGCCATTCGTATAGCCGCCGTAGACGTCTTTCATCGCGCCGCCCGTGATGGTGACCGCATTGCCCGTGGCATTTCCGCACCGGTATGCGAAATAAACCTGCTGTAGACACGCTTTCCGCCGACGCCGGACGCATCTGCCGCAACCGTGCCGCCCGGAGACCTGACCACATTGTCCGCTGCACCGCCGCCCGTGCTCGCGGTGAACCCGCCGTAGAGTTGCGCACCGTGGCATTCTGCAGATCCACCGCGGTGCCCAGTGCTGTCCTTCGTCGGCGTCTTGATGCGCGCCCGTACCCGCTGTCCAGCCGCCGTAGGCATCGCGGTGGGTCGTTCCGTTTCTTTGAGCGTGAGCTTGTTCGCCGTCGTCGCGTTGCCGATGATGGAGCGCCCCGCCCAGATGTCTTCGCTGCTGCCGCCCGTACTTGCGGCTGGCGTATCATCCACCCCGTGGTATAGCCGCTGACGACGATCGCCGTCGAGGTCGCCGTGTGTTCAGCGTATCGATGGCGACTCGCTCGTCGTGCTCGTGCTCGTGATCTCCCCGCGCCCCGTGTAGTTCGCCACGCTGATATTCGCGGCGTTCTGCGCGAGCGTGAGCTTTCCCGCCCGACGGGATGCCGCCCGTATAGCCGAGGTGCACCCAATCCAGGCGGTTGCCATTGCACCGTCCGGTGATCTCTTCAGCGTAGGGCTCGCCGTATTCGTCGTCGCACTCCGCATAGTGGAAATTCACTGCGGCGAAGTTCTTGATATTGCCGACCGCGGCGTGCCGCTGACATTGAGGACGTTGCATCGTCGCCGTGCCGCTGCCGCCGTAGATCGTGCCTGCCACCGTCGCCGACCCTGCGGCCGTGGTGAGTTCGCCCTCCGTGCCGTCGCGCGTGCCGAGGCTCACCGTGCTGCCCGTCGTCGCGTCAGCCCGTCGTATAGCCGCGCCACCAGACATCGCCTGCCGACCGTCGCCGCGCCCGTGATGGTGATCGTGTTGCCGGTCGCCGCGCCCGTCGCACTGCCACGTCGCCGTGCGCGCGCCGCCCGTAGAGACCGCCCGCGGACATGGCCCCGCCGAGAAGTCCACCTTCCGTTGCTCGTCGCGCTCGCGCGCTTCGTCTTGATCGAGAGCGCACCGTAGGCGCTGCCGTGACGGCAGGCGCGCCGCAGCAGACGGATTCGCCGCATCCTTTGCAGGGATGGGCGTATTTGTTGTCGGCGTCGCCCGTCGTGAGCGGGATTGCCCGACGCGTCGCGTACTTGTTGTTCGACAGACGAAGCCGCCGTAGGCATTCATGCGCAGACCCACCCGTGACGGTGAGTTTGTTTCCTCGACCTTGTTGCCTGTCGCGGTGCGCCCTGCATGCGGCATCGTGCGTCCTCCGCCGACGTATAGGTCGCAGCAGCATTGTCCTATGAACTGGAAACCCATCGCGCTAGACATAGCGCGTCGCATGACGCGTGGTTGTCCGTGTCGATGACGAACTCGTGGTTGCCAAACGTGCGCTCCTTCGCCCTGATGGTCGCGCCGTACGTCCGTCGTCCCTTCATAAAGCTGTTGCCGTCCTCATTGTCCATGAGGTGAAAGAGACGCTTGTCGTAGGACTCGGGTAAGCTGTAGGTCGACTGCATCGACCTCGACGCCCGCCCAGTCGATCTTTCGTTCGTCGCGCCGCCCGTGATCTTGAGCAGGGTGTCGCCGACCGCTTGTTCGCAAGGTCGAAAATTCGCCTTTTGCCGAAGTTTTCCACGCCGCGCACGGTGATATTCTTCCCTGACGTTCAGCGTGTTGTCCGTCGCGACATCGCTCGAGCAGCGCTATAGCCGCCGTGCAGAAATACGCCGCCCATCGCGAGATCGTCTGCGCGAGGCGATCGTATTCCCCGTCGCCGCGCCCGTGCCGCCGCGTACCGCCGCCGTAGATGTCCATGCCCGTGCCGAACGTGCCGCCCGTGATCGTGACGGTGTTGCCCGGTCGCCTTGCTCGCTGGTCACGGTACGCTCGCCGCATGCCCACCCGTCCCGCCGTAGCGCCTGCCATGGATCGCGACGCGTTGCCGAACGTGCCGTCCGAGATCGTGACCCTCATTATCCGTCGCGTGCCCCGAGCCCTCGGTATAGCCGCCGTAGATTGCCGTATTGCTGCCGATCGCCGCCAGAGATATTGACCTTGTTCGTCTTCGCGTCGCCCGCCGACACGGGATGTCGGCCCGATCAGCGTATACTTTGCGATATAGCCGCCCGCGATCTTGCCGTTCGCGCCATCGACCGCCCGGAGGTTGAGCTGTATTGCCCTCCGCCTCGGCGTTCGCGCCCTGCTATTCACGCGACCGGATGCGTCTCAGTCGACCGCCGTGCTCAGCGAGGAGGTTCTGTCCCTCCGTCCAGCCGCCGTATGCCTCCCCGACCGTGCCGCCCGTGATCGTGAGCGTATTGTTCTTCGTGCGCCGTTCTTCGCAATCGCATAGCTCGCGCGCTGCCGCCTGCGTGCCGCTCCGAGATGGTGAGCACGTTGTTCTCCGTCGTATTGCCGTAGATGGAGACGCCTGCATACGAGCCTTCGGGGAGGACTCGCGAGCGTGGCGTTTGTGCCGTCAGCGTCTCCGTCGCATTCTTATAGCGAAGCCCCAGCAGCCGGAACTGCGGAGCTCGCAGATCTCCGGGGGTTCTCGATGCCCGCCCGTTCGTGGAGGTCGCCGTCTTGCCGTACTCGTAGTCGCCGTTGTTATAGAAGAAGGCCGGCGCAGCCAGACCGTCATTGCGGCAGGAAGAGATAGGACGTTTTCCCAGCGCGATCTGATGGTCGAACCGCCTGATAGTTCTTGACGACAAGCTGATCCCAATCGAGACTCTGCAGCGTATTGTGCGCAGTAGAGCATGTGTCCGCGCCCAGATGGGCGTTCGACCAGATGCTGTCCGCCGCCTTCAGGCTGTTGTCGAGGACGAACCCATCGTCTTAAAGCCGTAAATGCCCGCGACGCGGTTGTTCTTCGACGTGATCTGCAGCACATTGTTGCTGCCTGATTGCAGGATTGCTGCCGGCCACTGAAGACGTTGCCGGAGCGCCTGCATTGTGCAGCAACGCAGTTATATGCGCCGTACCGCCTGCCGTATAGCTATGCAGACCGTCCCACTGTAGGTCAGTCCGGAGCATGGTTCGGTTATTGGCCCCTGGCGACCACATCCCGATGATGACGGTGTTGGCTGTCTGCGTTTCCATTTTGTGTATAGCACCATAAATGAGCGGCTTTGTAGCCCGGCAGCAATGGATCATCGTGTCGGAATCAGTTCAGGAAGGAGACCGCTGATCGTCAGCGTGTTATTCGCATCCCCGTACCAAGCGTCCTGCCCGATACAGAGGTTCAAAACGACAGCCATCGTCGATGAGGCGGTCGCCTGAATCGTCGGCTGTTTCCGGTGACAGCCCGGACGTTTCCGCCGGAGCATCGGCGCCACCACGGCAAGATGTGTCGGCCTCCCGTCGGTGTATTGCCCGGATCGGCACCACCGCAGGATGCGAGGCATCGACCGGACGCTTGCCCCGTCACAGGCGCGGTACCGGCAGAAGGAGGGAAGTGTATATCCTCCGACAACAAAAACCGACACATAAAGGCCAAATGTCGTCCCTTACCTTTCCCTGCATGGAACTCTCTCCTCCCTTCCTTGGGACTTCCTAGTTCTGTCGTCCCAAAATATATACATTTTTTCTCGATGTCATTAAATTGTAACCATTTTTATAAAAGAAAAATCTAAAAGCATATCGACCATCGATTTTTTGATAAAAATGCCCTATAGCAGTCTCCTTTCGCTTAGAGCATTGGTTTCGTTTTATGAGGTCGACAGGTCGTCCCCTGCTGTACCATCGATGATCGATCATTTCCATCCTCCGTCCACGCGAAGTATAGTCGTGATTATAATTACGTATATATATTATTTTGTCACACGTCAATCTGTACGTTCAAAATTCCGGATGCCCGTATAGAAAGCGCGGCGTTGGTGGTCATTCACCGCATTCCACT
>BNJU01005455.1_pt1 | contig 60209 bp, 73 predicted proteins | sample 8539281 | NCBI WGS metagenome assembly BNJU01 (sample SAMD00202456, study PRJDB9452) | human saliva metagenome | isolation source: human saliva | place: Japan
GCATGGCGGGAACATGGCGGGTTCGTGGCGATTGAGCTGATACGCCGTCACCCCCTAACGCGCACATGCACGATCAGTGGTTCGCCGCTACTGGGGTATACCTGGTGGGAGCGGGGGTACCACCCACGCCGATACGGGGCGGTGGCCTCAAGACTAAAAGTATAAGCGTGAGCATGGCGTGTTTTAGTCTCTGCCTCCCACGCTGCGCGCAGAAATCTTCGCCTCCCGCACAGTGCCCCGCTGGAGCAAGACGCCATACTCTCAGTGCCCGTATACTCGATAGCAACGTTCATTAACACCAGGTTTGCGGCGCATCTTCCGGTTCGCGCCGCCTGACCCCGTGAGGAGGCACCGTGGGTACCATTATCGGATCGATTATTACCGGCGCTATTATTGGCGCATTAGCGCGGGTGTTTATGCCCGGCAGGCAGAATATCTCTATTATCTGGACCATTATTTTGGGGGCCGTCGGGGCTTTTGTGGGCACGTGGGTGGCCGGGTTCTTCGGAGTTGCCCGTACTGCGGGTATTGACTGGATCCGTTGGGCCCTCTCGGTGCTTGCTGCGATGCTCGCCATCTCGGTCTATTTAGGCGTGACCGGCAGGAAGTAGTTTCTTCTATGTTCTGCAAAAGCGGATCCTCGAACACTCTGTTTTGGGGATCCGCTTTTATTGTGTGTTACGGGTGCTTTTTCAAGAGCCCTCCCTTACAGGCACTTATTTATCTTGGTGCCGCGGAGCTGCCTGGGATTGGGGTTCGGAACCCCCTAATGTAGCAAGCAGGCGCCCATTTTCGACGCGTACCAAAGTTTCCAAGGCAGCACGCACCAGAGCAGAATGTTCTTCAATACCGGTGAGTGTAGCCGCTTTAGCAACTAGTTCTTCGTCCAAAGTCACGGTTGTACGCATATCAGCCTCCGCATTAATGGTGGCACATTTATGATGCAGATACCGATACTGCCTATTGGGCATTACGTCGCTGAGCTAGAGAACGGTAATAATCATGGTCCGCCCCATCGGGGTTGTCTTCATCGTAGAAATCAACCATACGAGGGTCATAATCTTTTGCGTTCACGGTTTTATTTCGACTTGGCGCAGCATGTAAGGTACTAGAGCCTTGTGAAAAGGCCAGATACATGTCAGGTACACCTTCCCTACAGCCGATTGAGGCTGGGCGTGTGTTTCAATCCCACCACGCGCAGACGTGCTGCCCTCCTCAGCAGCAGTAACCACGAATTTTGAGGAGAACTCTATATGCCTATCCTTATGGCCACCAATGACATGCTCATCAGTGACCTCAGTAAAAGTAAAGGGGCCCGCTGATGAACCAACCGCGACCTCCAATTGCTTGGATTTCGATGCGGGTTGTACTGTAAACCCTATTTTCTGTACAACACGGTTACGCACCTGCATTATCGTGCGAACCCACGGAGGGGTTGCAGATAAAAAACGGTAGGTAAATTCCTGTGCATCCCAACTAGTGGGTATCTGCACATAGTGACCATCAGAAAAATTCATATTGTTAAATCGCATGTTCAAGACTTCCAGTGTGCTCAGCTGGCCCGAATAATGCAGGTAAAGGCGTATCGCCTACCCCTAGAGGGCGCGTCCTACGCCTTAAGCTGCGTTTTTCAGGATACGGACTATTTGCGTGAGGCCTTATGTTCCATGCCCATGTAGATGCCGCCCTGCGCTAGCTCGGTGAGCATTTGTTCGAGGCGTTTGATACGCGTTTCTGATGTCTTGGCGCGGTTGATCCAACCGATATAGTCGTTGCGCTGGTACGCCGGGCGGGCGTTATAGTCGGCGCGTAAACCAGAGCTTTTCAGGGCCGCCGCAATATCGTTCGGCATATGGTGACGTTCGCGCATAAAGCCTCCTGAGGTGGGTGTTGTACCTGTATCCACGCTACCTGTAGTACGGTGGCGGGTTCAAGATCTCAGGGCAAACGCAAACTGTCACATTCCCGCCCCGGCGGGGGCAGCAAGGCTGCTAGCTCGCAAGCCAACACCTATAACGGCCGGGGAGTCAGTGCGCTCAGCCGGGCGTGCTCTTGAGCCACCTGACCGCTTCTAGAGGCTACCGTGAGTGGGCAAAGAGGGGCGCGCACCTTCACGGTGGAGGGTGCGCGCCCGTTTCGGAGAATCACCTTGCGGAAATAGTGTTTCTCAAGCGGTTACATGCCCGGCTTGGTCGGCTTAACCGGGGTTACTGCCGGCACAGCCTTCGGGTCGGGGAGGCTCCCGGGGGACACTGGGACGGCGTTAATAGGTATCTCAGGGGAAAGCTTACCGTCGTAGGTGACCCGGTAGGTTCCGTCAGCCTCTACCCGGGCTACCGTGTGTCCGTCAATATAGTTCTTAGTCCAAGAACCATCCGCCGCGACCACACTGGTGCCGTCTTCCCCGGTGCTCTTCCAGCTGCCGTCACCGTCAACATGGTACGTTGAACCGGTGGTATTCACGTAGTCCCAGGAGCCTTCACGGTGGATGATGTACTGCCCAGGGTCAGATTATAGTGGCGTGCGCCGCTGTCAGCCTGACCATTAGCGCCAGCCTGTGCGTTGCCAGCACTGTTCTGCTGCGCGCCGCTTTGCTGCTGTGCGGCGGCACCGTTATCGGCGGCGTTAGCGCCAGCGCCCTGGTCTGCCTGGGCACCGCCGCCGTTGCCGTTCGCGGCTGCACCAGCGTTGGGGTTGTTAGGGTTGTTGGGGTTAGCGGCGGCATTATCCCCCTGTGAGCCAGTGGCTGGGGCCTGTTCCGTTGCAGCACCACCGCCAGCGGTGGAGTTCACAGTGCCGCCACCATTGGCGCCTGCACCGGAGCCACCGGAGGTACCGCCGCCGCTGGTACCGCCGTCATTCACGGTGCCAGAGCCACCGGAGGCGGTAGCCGAAGAATGTGTTGATGCGGAAGAAGAGGCGGACGATGAGGGCGCGTTCGACGTGCCACCGGAGTTGTTCGAGCCGCAAGCGCTCAAGGCCACCATTCCAGCAACAGCTAGGGACACGCATGCGGAAACCTTTCGTGGTAGTCATGGGTCGCATCCTTTCTGCTGAATAATTATCGGTTGGTTTTTAACCATCTCACATGACGAGGATACTTTTCAGGATTTATAAGGTTCTGACCAGTAGTTTCACAAAAATACGCAAAATTTAACTGAAAGTTTATACAGAAAAGTAATAAAAGATTGAGATGGCTGCCTCAGCCGCCCTTCAACACGCTGCAACTACGGTGACCCAAGAGCCGCAGCATGTTCACATTCCTAATAATTGGGTACCCTCATGCGCATAAAAAGATAGGGTGTGTAGTATGTAGGAGACATTTTTTATTAGGAAAGGAACCGAGCATGAAGCTTTCTGCCCGTAACCAGCTCGCTGGCACCATTGTTGAGATTACCGAAGGCGCTACCAACGGCATCGTGAAGATTGAGATCGCCCCCGGTCTGATTGTTTCTTCCTCGATCACCAACGCCGCTATTGAGGAGCTGGGTCTGCAGGTTGGCAAGCCCGCTACCGCCATTATCAAGGCATCCAACGTCATGGTTGGTGTTGAGGACTAATCCTCTCCCCTGTGTGCCCGGACGCATCTCATACCGGGCGCAATACTTAAATAATGAGGCTCGGCCCCGGAATGGTTCGTAATAACTATACCGGGGCCGAACTTTTAACCTTTAAAGAAAGCTTTATCTTCTATAATGCACAGCCGTATATTAACACCAGTAAACTGAGCCTAGAATTTACCCCAGTTCACCAGCTCTGAACGGGGCGGCACAATTTCTTTGTTATCCCAGTGCTCCACGATTTTGCCTTCTTTGAGACGGAAAATATCGAAGAACGCATACTTTTCTCCGGCAATATCGGCTTGGGAATACGCCACCACATAATCACCTTGTGAAAGTACGTTGAACACAAAATCGTAGTGGACGTTATTGTCACGCAGATAGTTCAGGTATGCGCCGCTCCCCTGCCCGATGCTCTGGTTATGCTGGATTAGCCCTTCACTGACGTAGCTGTTCAGGCGGTCGTAGTCGCCATTTTGCATAACCTCGGTGAGGAACAAGCGCACCGTTTTCTTGTTGTCTTCGGCGGGCGCGGTGAGGTCTAGCTCAAAGTCGCCGAAGATAGGGTCAGGCTGAGCGCCGTCCGTTGGGTAGGCGTCAATCACATCCCAGTGTTCGATAATGCGCCCCTGCTCGTCGGCACGGAAAATATCGGCGGTCACCCACTGCGCCTGCCCATCATTGAGGTTCTGATGCACGTGCAGGAACACGAACTCGCCGTCCTCTAGGGCGCGTACAATCTGGATGTCACGCTTGGGGTTGCGTTTGAAGAAGTCCTCGAAGAATTGTTGGAAGCCTTTTTTGCCGTCGCGCACGCCGGTCGAATGCTGCGTGTAGCTCTCGCCCATATAGTTGGCGTGCACTTCTGCGATCTCGCCATCACAGATACCCCGCAGGTACAGGTTGCGTGCGTTCTCAAGCTGGGCTGACATGGTTTTCTCCTGGGGTGCCTGTGCTGTGTTTACCGATGCGCGGTTAGGAGCCCGCATAAGGTGAAGACCGGCCCTGAACCTAACTATCACAGTAGCAGGCGGAACCGGTCATGGTATCGGATATTCTATCGGGATTGCTTGCCGATGAGCAATGTTCATGTGGTACCGGTGTGCAAGAGCCTGCTTTTATGACCGCCGAACCGGCACCCACCAAGAAACATATAGACAAAAAGGCCCCTCCCAAGTGAGCTTCGCTGAGAGGCTTGGGAGGGGGACGATCGTTTTAGGGATCAGGTAGCAATACTTGCTGGATTGAATCCGTCGCGTCTTCACTCTTTAGAAAGCCGAGCGAGTTCATCACACACAGAGAACGCGACAAGATCACCTGATGAGGAATTGTTATGCCCCGTAACCAGTCCGTTAGTCGCTGCCGCTGAGCCCTTGTAAGGCCTCTTCGCTGGAACTCGTCCAAGCATAACAGTGCCCCCCAACCTTACGGATACGATGGAGCCCAACAGAAATTATTCTCAGTGGTGCGCAGCCTGCTCTTCTAACTACAAAAATAAACCTTCACTGAATAAAATGCCGAGAATATACTAGAACAAAGTTTCTGTATGCCCTTTGTAGCTGCGAAGTCGGTCTTCTGCTAATATGCAGTATTCCGAGAAAAGCTCTACTCCTATGAAACGGCGACCTAGTTTAAGAGCTACAACCCCTGTAGTACCTGATCCTGCAAATGGATCACATACAATATCATCTATATCAGACCCCGCTTTAATGCATATCTCAACTAGGCTCTCTGGGAACACAGCAAAATGCGCACCTCGAAATTTACCTAATGGAATATTCCAAACCGTCCTTTTATTCCTTCCCATAGGATGAAATGCTTGATCCCAACGCGCGTCATGAAGATTCGAATTTCCCTGATTTTTACCTTTCTCTGGGGTTCCCCCGCGTTTACCAAAGTGCCCGCGGCCGCCACGCATTTTAGAATTCTCACTAAAGGTTACATGGGGTTCTCGAATAGAATCTTGGTTATATTTATAATGTTTACTCTTCGCAAACATAAAAATATATTCATGGTCCGGTGTAGGCCGGTTTTTAACCGATGAGGGCATAGCATTCGGTTTATGCCAAATAATATCTGAACGTAGGATCCATCCTACATCTTGCAATGCTATTGCAACTCGCCACGGAACACCAGCTAATTGCCCCTCGACGTAGCTATCACCAAGATTAAGGAATAAAACTCCTTCAGATGCTGTCTTTTTTAAAAGAATTTTAAATACATTACATAATCGATCCACATATTCACCAACCGATTCCTCCCACCCAATTTCATTATCACCCCCAGAATAGCTACGAAGATGATAATAAGGTGGGCTAGTCACAGTTAGCTGAATAGAATTATCATCGACTTGAGATAATCCTGCCAAAGCATCATCATTAATAATTTTCCAAGAATTCATGAAAGTATTGATTCCACCAACCTATTCAAACGAATTTGTTCATGATCTGTAAAACCAAAAAATTTATTTGGATTTACAGAGAAATGAAATAACTCATCGTACCCTGCAGCTTCAAGATTTTTTTCGTTCTCAGACCAGTTCTCTGCTATTACAACTGGAGCAATAATAACATCCGGATATATTTTACGAATATCTAGATTTGCCTGTTCAATATCACGTGTGAAAAGGTGAGCATGCCCACCCCCCTGAGTCTCACGAGTTTTGACCGGAAGTACTAAGTACCGACTAGTTTCATCATGCCGTTTAAGTTCAGCAACCACGTCATACGTACGGTTTTTTATCTTCAACGGCTTATCGTGAACAATTATGTCAGTAAAATTACCATAGTTACCATGCGTTTTATAGAAGTAACTAATACTCTGAGCCAGTGCTGTCTTTACAGATAACTCAATTTGACTTCCCCGGGCTGCCCTTCTTGATCCTTCAAGTCGGGAAATTAGTACCTCCCGAATAACTGGCCAGGAGAAATATTTTAACTCTGACCTGTACCTTACCAGAAGATGTGCAAATACCTCCGATTCTAGATCTATTCGTTTTGCTTCTGGGTGCGCTACAGTAAATTCCTTAAATGCTGAGCTAACCAACGGATATAAACGCTGTGTTGCAGCATCTCGCACAAGCCAAGCAAAGAAAAGATAGCACGCTTTGGCATGAGCATACGGGACTCCAACACCATTGAATAGCTTTGGTACATCAGACTTTCCCTCAGCAGCAAAACAACGACGCACTCCTTGTTCAAGAGTGAATCGATCCTCAATATCAATAATAACTTCAAGGGAATCTGCACGGCCTGAAACTTGCCGAAAGATTTTTTCCACCCAGTCGTAGAAAGGCTCGGCTTGATCTGCAATTTTCATGAGCTCTGTTAGCCTAAGATGACTAAAATCTACACCGTATATATTTAAATTACTGTAATGGAGTTCCATTATTCCTACCTACACATTAAACCTAAACTCAACCACATCACCGTCGGCCATGATGTAGTCTTTGCCTTCCATGCGGACTTTGCCGCGGGCTTTAGCCTCGTTCATGGAGCCTGCCGCGTCCAGGTCATCGAAGGAAACAACCTCGGCCTTGATGAAGCCGCGCTCAAAATCGGAATGGATCACGCCCGCCGCCTGTGGTGCGGTGTCGCCCTTATAGATCGTCCAGGCGCGCGATTCCTTCGGGCCAGCCGTCAGGTAGGTCTGCAAACCCAGGGTTGAGAAGCCCACGCGAGCCAGCTTATCCAGCCCCGATTCGTCCTGACCGCTCATTTCCAGCATCTCGCGAGCCTCCTCCTCGGAAAGCTCCACCATGTCAGCCTCAAGTTTCGCGTCCAAGAAAACAGCCTCCGCCGGTGCCACCAGCTCACGCAGCTCGGCCTGCTTCTCCTCAGAAGCGAGCACACCCTCATCCGCATTAAACACGTAGATGAAAGGCTTAGCGGTCAGCAGGTTCAGCTCCTTCAAATGCGCCATCTCAAGCTTCTCAGCAGCCGCACGCGAGAAAATCGTGTTCCCGTCCTCAAGAATCTTTTGCGCCTGCTTGTAGGTTGCCAGCTGGGCGGCGTCGCCCTTCTTAATCTTCACGGCCTTCTCAAGGCGCGGAATCGCATTCTCCAAAGTCTGCAAATCCGCCAGAATCAGCTCAGTATTAATGGTCTCCATGTCAGAGGCAGGGTCAACCTTACCGTCCACGTGAATCACGTCCGGGTCATCAAACGCGCGCACCACCTGCGCGATCGCGTGCGCCTCACGAATATTAGCCAGGAACTTATTCCCCAGCCCCTCACCCTCAGAGGCGCCCTTCACAATACCCGCAATATCAACGAACGAGACGGTTGCGGGCAGAATACGCTCAGACCCGAAAATCTCGGCGAGCCGGTTCAGGCGAGCATCCGGCAGGTTCACCACACCAATATTCGGCTCAATCGTAGCGAACGGGTAGTTAGCCGCCAGCACCGTGTTGCGGGTGAGCGCGTTGAACAGGGTGGACTTGCCCACGTTAGGAAGACCGACAATGCCGATAGTCAGAGCCACAGAAAATCCTTCAAAAAATCAGTACCTATAGTCACCCGCACCGCGGAAACAGCTAAAGTGCAGGCACAACTCCCCACCATTCTACAGTGCAGACGGAGAGTATACAGCGCACCGCGAAACACGCCGCACCCACATAGTGAGACACCCCATGTTTCTTCCTCTCCCGGTGCGGTTCTATTTAGAAGAGTTTTTTGCATTCAGAAGCGATATAACCTTCTGAATGCAAAAAACTCTTCTGAATAGGCTTTTCTCTGCCGCGCCGCCCCTTGGGGAACGGCGCCACACCGGCGCGGGAGCAGCCTTCCATGACACTTGTCATAGGCAGATAATGACAGTGCACATTCACATTTTTCTGCCCGCGGTGCTGTACTTAAATCATGAACACGTCACATGTTATTGAGGCCCAAGGCCTCACACAGATTTTTCGTACGCGCAGCGGTAACGTCACCGCCGTCGATAATCTTGACCTGACCATCGACAAAGGCGAAATCGTTGCCCTGCTAGGTCCCAACGGGGCGGGTAAAACCACCCTCATCGACATGCTCTTGGGGCTGAGCACCCCCACCCGCGGTGTCCTCACCATTGACGGTGCCTCCCCCAAAGCCGCAATACAATCCGGAAACATTGGGGCGGTGCTGCAAACCGGCGGGCTGCTCAAAGACCTCACCGTGCAGCAAACCCTCGATATGCTCGCCTCGCTGTACCCCACCCGCCTCGACATGAACCAGGTGCTCGCCGATGCAGACCTGACCGAGTTGGCACACCGCAAAGTCGGCAAATGCTCCGGCGGGCAGCAGCAGCGCATCCGGTTCGCTATCGCCACCATGCACGACCCTAATATCCTCATCCTGGATGAGCCCACCACCGGCATGGACGTTACCGCCCGCCGCACCTTCTGGGAACGCATGGACAAACTCGCCGAAACCGGCAAAACCATTATTTTCGCCACCCACTACCTGGAAGAGGCGCAGAACTTCGCGCAGCGCATCGTGCTCATGAACAACGGAAAAATCATTGCCGACGGCACCTCCGAAGAGATCCGTGACCTCACCGGCGGACGCCACGTGAGCTTCCTCGCCGATAAGCCCATTACCTTCAGCGAATACCCGATGCTGAGCGTCGAAACCAGCGAAGAAAACGGGGCGTACCGGCACCGCACCACCGTGGCCAACGCCGATGAATTCGCGCGAGTGCTGCTCACCAAGTACACCGTGCGCGACCTTGAAATTGTCAAACCCTCACTGGACGAATCGTTCGTTCAGCTCACCGATCGCGCCGCACAGGAGGCCTAAAATGCTACGCTACACACTCTACGAAATCCGCCGATCGGTGCTCTCTTTCTCATCCCTGTTCTACACGATCATTATGCTGTGGGGCTCTACCTGCTCTTCGGCGCCCTGCAAGACTACGCGAAGATCAAAGTCGCAGATGGTAACGCCGCCGCTTACGTGATGATCGGCATCGCGCTCTATGGCGCTATTAGCTGCACCGTGTCAATCAGCGGCCTGACCGTGGTCGAAAACGTGGCCGGGTGGGGCAGGCAGCTGGGGCTTACCCCCATGAACACCGGCAAATATCTGCTCTCCAAATGCTGCGTGGCGTTCATTATGGCGGCAGTACCAATTACTGCGGTGAACATTGTTGCGCGCATGACCAAAATCGATATGCCGCTGAAGCAGCAGATCGCCTGCGCCGCGCTGTCCATACTATGCGCTATGGTCTTCGGGTTCTTCGGGCTGGCCATTGGGTTTCTGGTACCCAGCGAAAGCGCAGTGGGAATCGCCAACGGCATTCTGGTGGTGTTCTCGTTCTTCGGCACGCTCTTCGCACCGCTCACCAAAGACCTCATGCCCTACGCACGGTTCACCCCGCTGTACGGTGCCGCCGAAATCGCCCGCTACCCCTTCAGCAAAGGGCTCACCATTATTAGCGGCAGCGGCGCCGAATGGAATATGACCGAACCGCTCTGGTACGGGATCGTAAACTTCAGCGTGTGGACGGTTATTTTCGTCGTCGCCACCGCGCTGCTCATGGGCCGCCGCACCAAGCGCTAAAACCCTCATATGACGCGTGCCCACCACATCTTGGGCGCATCCGGCACCACCTTACCGGATGCGCCCACGACTCTATCCGAACGCGTGCTTATACTAGAGCCCAGGAGGAGCATATGACCCCATCACCCACCGCAGACCAGCCGCGCACCCACGACGAACACAAAATCGACTGGATTAGCCTGGGGTTCTCCGCACCCTGGCTCATATTTCTGGGGTATATCTATGACGGTGTTCTAGAGCCTAACGCTCCGGTGTGGAAGCACGTGTACGTCATTATCTGCCTGGTCATTTTCTCAATCACAGATGTTGCCGCGTATACGGTCCCCTGGGTCCTTCCAGTGTCATCATATTTCAGGCGGCTGCTTCTCTGGACGGCCCTTCTCTTCGTGCCCGTATGCGGCGTGATGCTGATAGCCGCCATTCCACCGGCAGATGTACTCATCGGGTTCACCATCTACTTTGTGGCACTGTGGACCTTCACCGAGGACATTCCCTACAGCACGCGGATTCGCGGTGCCTTCACCATCGCGGCAGTTTTCTGGATAATTTACATGTTCTCTGACGGAATCCCTATCAATTTCGCGGAGAAATCCCGCCTCACCTTATCACTGGGTGCCCCCATGATCGGGATTATGGCGTTCTCCTACCTGATCCAGATGAGTAAAAACGCCGACAAAACCCAAGCCAAACTTGAAATGGTCAGCGAGCGCGAGCGCATCGCCCACGATGTGCATGATGTGCTCGGGCACTCCCTGACCGTGATCACGCTTAAAGCCGATTTGGCACGTAAACTTCTGCACGCCGACCCTGACCGTGCCGATGCGGAGCTTGAAGCGATCGCCCAGCTGTCTCGGTCTTCACTGGCGGAGGTTCGTTCGACGGTGACGCGGCTGCGCATCCCGGACTTTTCGGGCGAAATTCAGGCGTCGGAGCGCGCCCTGCAGACGGCCTCAATCGCCGCGAAACTGCCCGATGCGGAACGTGCCCTCTCAGCAGTTGGGGTGAATTCTTCGCTTTTCTCGTGGGTGCTGCGTGAGGCTGTGACAAATATTGTGCGGCACTCACAGGCCGGTTTCTGTGAGGTGCGGGTGAGCAATACCGGGCTTGAAATTCTTGATAATGGGGTGGGTATTCCCGCCGAGTACGCCGCCGGAAGCGGTATTAAGGGCATGAAGAGCCGTGTGGAGTCTGCGGGCGGAACTCTTGTTGTTGAGGATGCTCCGGCGCGCTGGCTGCGGGCGCATCCTGCCGCTTCCGGGGCGGCGGACGTTCGCGGCACGCGGCTTCGGGTTAGTATGGACGGTAATACCGCCGAAATTGAGCCTTCGGGAGAGACAGATGATTAAGATTATGCTCGCCGATGACCAGCAGCTGGTGCGTGAGGCGCTGGCCGCGCTGCTGGGGCTTGAACACGATATTGAGGTGGTCGCGCAGGTTGGCGGCGGTGACGAGGTTCTTCCGGCGATCCACCGGTACCACCCGGATGTGGTGCTTCTCGATATTGAAATGCCCGGTTCTGAGCTCTCCAGCGGTATTGATGTGGCAGCCGCGATCCGGGACGCGAAACTAGTAGCGCTCACCGGCGAGCCGGTGCGTTCGCTTATCCTGACGACCTTCGGCAGACCGGGGTACCTGCGGCGTGCTCTAGATGCCGGGGCGAGCGGGTTTATGGTGAAGGATACGAGCGCGTCCCAGCTGGCGGAGGGCATTCGGCGCGTCAATATGGGGCTGACCGTGGTAGACCCGTCGCTGGCGGCGGATTCGCTGCTGCACGGCGAGTCGCCGCTGACCGAGAGGGAAACCGAGATTCTGCGGGCAACCCGTGACGGGGCAACAGCCCGCCAGATCGGCGCGACGCTGTTCCTCTCCCCCGGCACGGTGCGCAACCACTTATCTTCCGCGATGGCGAAACTCAACGCCTCGAACCGGCAAGAAGCACTCAATATTGCCGCCGACAACGGCTGGTTATAGCCACCCGTTGTCGCGGGCGATGCGCACCGCCTCGTGCCGGTTAATGGCGTCGATCTTCGTCATAGCCGCCGAGAGGTGGTTGCGTACCGTTCCCGAAGACAGCCCGAGCATGCCCCGCAATTTCTTTGACGCTCCCGGCGGTCTCGGCGGCGCGAAGCACCTCGGTCTCACGCCCGGTCAGCGGTGAAGAGCCCCTGCCATTTTGCTTCCTCAGCCAGCACTGAATCGACCACACGCAGCCCCGCCGCGGTACGGCGAACCGCCTGCGCCAACTGCGATGCCGTGCCGTCTTTCACCACAAACCCGCTCGCTCCGGCCTCCAGGGCGCGGCGTAAATACCCGGGACGGCGAAAAGTCGTCAGAATAAGCGAACGAACCGGCGCGCCCGTCTGCGATGTCAGGCCCGAACGGGCAAGTTCGGCGGCCGCCTCAATCCCGGTGGCGCCGGGCATTTCAATATCAAGAAGCGCCACATCCGGGCGGGTTTCACGCACGGCAGGCAGCACCTCATCACCGCGGCCCACTTGCTTGACCACCTCAAGATCAATTTCAAGATCGAGAATCATGGCAAGCGCTTCACGAATCATCTGCTGATCGTCGGCAAGAAGTATTCTCAGCGGCACGGCTACCCCATAATCTCGTCAGTTTTCTCGTCCATGCTGATGCGGATGCGGCACCCATCCCCCACACCCGCTGCGGGCGCCTGCTGCAGCCAGTGTTCGGGTGCATTCCCGAGTGTGAGGGTTCCGCCTGCGTCTTCGATGCGGGTGCGCAGACCGATGAGCCCACTCTTACACGGGGCATCACCAATCCCTATGCCGTTGTCGATAACCTCCAACCCGGTGGGGTTCAGCCGCACGGTAGCGTAGGTGGCGCGGGAGTGCCTTACGATATTGGTAACGGTCTCGCGCAGCGCCCAACTGAACAGGGAAGAATTCATACCCGCAATGTTCGCGGCGGTTGTCGCATCGGGTAGGTTCGCCTGTATTCCGGCGGTCTCTAGGGCGCGTGAGGATGCCAGAACCTCACCTTCAAGGTCGGGAACACGCAAACGGGTGACGGTGGAATGCACCTCCGCGAGGGCTTGGCGGGAGAGCTGGGCAACCTGCCGCATCTGCTCCTGCGCGGCGGAGGCGTTGGTTTCCACGAGCTTTGCGGCCAGCTCGGCTTTGAGGTTCACGATCGTGAGGGAATGCCCCAGAACATCGTGCACGTCGCGGGCGATGCGTTCGCGTTCGGTGAGGATATCGAGTTCTTTCTCAATAGCCTTGTGTTCCCGGCTCTTGTGCATGCTGCGGCCCACGAAGTAGGCGATAATGTGGAACGTGGTAACAATATCGAAAATGAAGAACCCGTTGAGGGTTTTATCGCCGGAAACGACTGGGAACGGGGCAGTGAGTGAGTTATCGAAATACCCCTGCCCCACCACACCAACAAAGTAGTTAGTGGTGAAGACTACGGCGATTGCAACGGCTGTTTTTACCCCCAGTTTGAAGGGTACGTGCAGGTTCATCAGCCACAGCGCCACCCACAGGGGAGATATGGTGTAGAGCATCCCAGCGATACCCTGCGGGTATAGAAAGGTGGCGACGAAGCCAATAGGCGCCGTCACTAGCACGCACCACAGCGCAGTACGTAGTATCGTGTTTTTCACGGGTATCAGCTGCGGCATTGTATTGGCGGCAAAGAACAGCGCTGCACATGTCTGATACAACAGTGTGCACAGGCCCATGTTGTTTTTGACGAGTTCAGCTTCAGCTGATCCGCTAAGACCAATAATAATAAAACTGCTGGAGGAAATGTTGAGACAGTTTCCCCAAACGAGGGTCCGCACAATACCCGTTTTATCGAAGAAAGAGGCTTTACCACGGGTGGTGGGTGCGGTGCGGTGCGGGTTGGATGCGGCCGGTTTGCTGTCATGGTCCGGTGTACGCGTGATTGTCATACTCGCTCCGTGTGCTTGCCGTGCATCATCGCCTGAAGGTGTATCACCATTATAGGCGGGGTGTTTTTAGGCTACACCGGATGCGTGAGGCCACCCGTGTTAAATGTCATGGGTGGGGTGCGCACCGTGTGGTACTCCCCTGGTTATCCGCCCCTCCCCCATAGTCTGGCGGTTTCCGGGCCCGAAGGGATAGACGGCGGCGACCCCCTCAAGCGTTTTTGCACGCCATGAGGGAAGGGCACCGGGTGCGCGGGAGGCGAGTATATTCTAGCGGGTCGGTTTTGCCCCGCGGCCGCCGAGCTGACGCCCACCATTCTCATCATTTTTCAGGGCGGCACGCAGCTCTTTGGGCAGGGAGAAGAGAATATCTTCCTTAGCGGTTTCTACCTCTTCGATGCGCTCGTACCCGTAGTCAGCCAGCAGCGCCAGCACCTCCTGCACCAGCACCTCAGGTACCGACGCGCCGGAGGTCAGCCCCACGGTCGCCACCCCTTCAAACCAGGATTCATCCACCTGGTGCGCGAAATCTACCCGTTCGGCGCGCTTGGCACCGTACTCAAGCGCCACCTCTTTAAGCCGCACAGAGTTTGAAGAGTTCGCGGACCCCACCACAATCACCAGATCAGACTGCGGGGCGATCTCCTTAATAGCGCCCTGACGGTTTGAGGTGGCGTAGCAGATATCGTCTGAGGGCGGGTCTTGCAGGGACGGGAACCGTTCGCGCAGCCGCGCCACAGTTTCTAGGGTCTCATCCACCGACAGGGTGGTCTGGGAGATCCACACAACCTTCTCGGGGTCACGCACGGTCACGGCGCCCACTTCGTCCGGGGAATTCACAATCTGAATGTGGTCGGGCGCCTCACCGGCGGTACCTTCCACCTCTTCATGCCCGGTGTGGCCAATGAGCAGAATATCGTAGTCCTGTTTTGCGAAGCGCACAGCCTCACGGTGCACCTTATTCACCAGCGGGCAGGTCGCATCAATCGTGTTCAGCTGGCGCTGCCCCGCAGCGGACACCACGGCCGGGGACACCCCGTGCGCCGAGAACACGGTCACGGACCCCTCGGGCACCTCATCCACCTCATCCACGAAAATAGCGCCCTGCTTCTCAAGGGTTTCAACCACGTGGCGGTTGTGCACAATCTGTTTACGCACATACACGGGCGCGCCATAGTGTTCAAGGGCCTTCTCAACCGCGATCACGGCCCGGTCCACGCCAGCGCAGTAGCCGCGTGGAGTGGCCAGCAGCACACGTTTTTGGCCGGTGACGGGTGCGGCGGCTTCTACGTCTTCGCGGGTGCGGCGTACCTTGGGGACGGGGGGCAGGCCAAGGGAGATGGTTTCAACGGACATGGTTACTATCCTACGTGGTTTGTTCTTCTAGTGTGTGGGCACTGTGGTGGTGCTCGCAGTGAGCCTGGTGAGTTTCACCAAAATACCCAGCAGCAGAGTAATGAGCGTTGCGATCAGGCTGTAGCTGGCGGTGGCACGGGCACTTGCGACCGCGTCGGGGCGTGCCCCGTTAAACAGGCCGTCAAGGAATACTTTGCCGAGTTCGCTGCCCGGGTTCATGCCGAGGCTGGCCGGGGTTACCCCCTCCAGGTAGAAGGATGCACCCCAGGCGACGAGGGTCGCGGCAATGAGCACGCACGCCAGGAACAGCGGCCTCCCGCGCGGCCACAGCAGCAGCGCGATGAGCATGCTCATGAGGGAGACCGTCAGGAACGTATCCGCCGAATCGGCAAATGATTTCAACTGCATGATTTTACCGTGAACGGCTGTGCTGCTGCCATCCTCTAAGGTAATGTACCGGTTACCCCAGGAGGGGATGTCCGGGTCATAAATACCGAAGGTTCCCACGGCGGTGTCAAGTTCACGGTAAAACGCGCTGATGTCGAGCGCGGCGGGGGTGTTTTCGTCACTGATCAGGTGCGCGTGCGTGTCGGTGGTGACCTGCCGCCACAGTTTCTTGTACTCGCCGGTGGTGGAGATTTTTTCGGCGGCTTCGGTGAGAGTTTTTTGTACACTGTCGCGGTTGTGCACCAGCAGCCGGTTCACCCAGCTGCTGCCGTTAGGGTCTAAATATTTTTTGAGCCCCTCAGAGTTCATCAGGTCGGTGACAGCGGCCTGCGCGACGCGTTTTTGCAGGTCTTGGTCGTCGGCCAGCCGGGAGCTGAGGTCGTTAAAGCCGCGGGTACTAATCAGGTGGGTTCCGGCCCATTTGCCGCCCGCCCCGAGGACGGCGGTGATAAGCGCGAGCGCAGCCAGCAGAATGGCGAGGGCGCGGCGCAGCCCGGCCGCGAACGGCTGGGCGGGCGGGGCCAGCAGCACCGAGGGCGCGCGCATCGGGTGCTCTGCGGGGATGCCCATGCCGTCGAGGTCGTCTTCGCTCACGTACCGCCCAGCCACGGCGTGGCCGAGTGTTTTGGTGTGGCTAAAAGCGGCCTCTTCATCAAGGGCTACGGTGGGTTCTTCCTCGTCGGGGGTGTCGAGGGCTGCGGTGGTGTCGGACGAGTCAGGTTCCGGTGCTGCCGTATCCGGCAGGGGCCGGGTTGTTTCTGCCATAGCCTGGTCTGTGTCCGGTTGCAGCTGCGCTGACTGCGGCTCTTCGGAGGGTGAGTCTGCGGGCTGCGGGTCTGTGAGCTGTGGGTTTGCGGATTTCGGCGTATTATCGGGGGTTTCGGTGCCGCCGGTGTCCGGGGAGGTGCCAGTTTCTGGCGTGTTCCCATCGGGTTCAGTGGCGGAGGTGTCCGTGCCAGATGGCACCACCTCGCCCGCACCGGGTAAAGGTTTGGTGCGTTCGGGGTGTTCGGGGTTCTCTAGCGTTTTGGGGGTCTTAGGGTTCTTGGCGGTTCCGCCGGTTGAGGGTGCGCCCATACTGATTAGAGTACCCTGTGCCGCCTGCGGGGTTTAGCGAGTGTGCCCTCAGCTAAACACATTGGTGAGTTTCCGGCGCGCCCGGCGGCGTATCGGTGGTAGAAATAGATGTATGAGTAATTTTGATGCCCGCCCGCAGGTGCTCACGGTGCCGCCCGCGCATGAGCGGCAGATTCCCGCCACCTCCAGCGAGACGAGCGCCGTGAACCCCTGGCCGCTGGCGCTTTTGGCGCGTAACCTCAAGGCGCATATTGAGAAGGTGCCGCAGCTGTGGGTTGAGGCGCAGGTGGTTTCGCTCAATAACCGGCACGGCAGCGTGTTCATTGACCTGAAAGACCTGGAGGCTGACGCCACGTTCTCTCTGGCGCTTTTTGGCCGCGCCGCCTACAGCATCGGCAAAGATGTGGTGCCGGGCGCGCGCGTGGTGGTGCTGGCGAAACCAAGTTTCTGGGTTCCTAGCGGGCGCCTGTCGCTGGTGGGTGAGCGCATCCACGCGGTGGGCACCGGCAACCTGCACGAGCGGCTGCAGCAGCTGCGTGAGGCGCTGGCCGCTGAGGGGCTGTTCGCGGATTCCCGCAAGAAGCCGCTGCCGCTGCTGCCGCAGAAGGTGGGGCTGGTGACCGGGCGTGATTCCGACGCCATGAAAGACGTGATCCGTAACGCCTCGCTCCGGTGGCCGGGGGTTGTTTTTGAGGTGCGGCAGGTGGCGGTGCAGGGCGCGAACGCGGTGCGTGAGGTGTGTGCGGCGCTCTCGGAGCTGGATGCCGACCCGCTGGTGGATGTGATTGTGCTGGCCCGCGGCGGCGGCTCATTTGAGGACCTGCTGCCGTTCTCGGACGAGTCGCTGGTGCGTGCGGTCGCGGCGGCCCACACCCCGGTGGTGTCGGCGATCGGGCATGAGGCTGACTCCCCCATCGTTGATGCGGTGGCTGATGTGCGCGCCTCCACCCCCACGGATGCTGGCAAGCGCATCGTGCCGGATGTGGCGGAGGAGTTCGCCCGGATTAGTGAGGCGCGCGGGCGTATTGACAGGGCCATCGCCGGGTATTTGAGTAACCAGTGGCAGTATGTGCAGCAGTTACGGCAGCGCCCGGTGTTTACCAGCCCCGAGAATGACCTGGGGTGGCGCGCCGATGATGTGCACCGTTTACGGGAGCGGGCGCTGGTGTCGGTGCAGCACCGGCTGGCGCGTGAGCAGGATGCGGTGGCGCACACCCTGGCGCGGGTGCGGTCTCTCTCCCCTGAGCTGACGCTGCGGCGCGGGTACGCGATTGTGCAGCGGGCTGACGGGGCGCTGGTGCGGGATGCCTCCGCGCTGACCGTGGGTGAGACACTGACGGTACGCGCCGGGGTTGGCAGCGCGGATGCGTCCGTCACCGGGGTGCACGCATCGAATGTGGACGCCTGAGCCCGGTCCCGTCAGCGCCCCTGTGTGACGCACCGGGCCGGTGCCGCACCGGCTGCAGGGGCGGCACTAGAAGTTTTTAGACCCTGCCAGATTTTATGAGAACCCCCACCAGAAAGGGACAGAACATGGCCGAAAACATTAGTTTTAATACCGAGTCGCTGGGTGCGCCGGTTGATACGCTCAGCTACGAGCAGGCACGCGCCGAACTTGAGAACGTGGTGCGGCAGCTGGAATCGGGTGCATCCGATTTGGAGACTTCCATCGCCCTGTGGGAACGCGGTGAGTCCCTGGCGAAACGGTGCGAGGCGTGGCTTGAGGGCGCCCGCGAAAAACTTAATGAGGCGCGCGCCGAGCAGCGTGAAGACGCCGAAGACGGGGAGGAAACACACGGCTAGCCCCGCCGGCTAACTCACGTGGCACGCTAAACGTCCGGGCACCTGCGGTTATTTCGCGGGTGCCCGGACGTTCGCTTCTTGTTCTCACACCTGCCGGTTAGGCACGCTGCTTGTAGTCGGAGAGGAACTCCCCCAGCCGGTTCAGCGCATCGGTGAGGGTCTGCACATCCGGCAAAAACACCAGGCGGAAGTGGTCGGGCTTATGCCAGTTAAACGCGCCGCCGTGGCTGAACAGGATCTTCTGCTCCTTCAGAAGGTCAAGCATGAATTTCTCATCGTCCACAATGTTGAACTTCTCAGTATCGACCTTGGGGAACAGGTACAGCGCCCCGTCCGACTGGTTGCAGCTCACACCGTCAATCTCGTTCAGCATGCGGTACGCCACGTCACGCTGCTCATGCAGCCGCCCGCCGGGCGCCACCAGCGCATCAATGGACTGGTACCCGCCCAAGGCGGTCTGGATAGCGTGCTGGGCGGGCACATTCGAGCATAGGCGCATTGAGGCAAGCAGGGTGATGCCCTCAATATAGTTAGCGGCCTCATGTTTAGGGCCGGTAATCGCAACCCAGCCGGCACGGTAACCGCACACCCTGTACGCCTTCGACAGGCCCGAGAAGGTCAGGCACAGCACATCGTCGCCGGTGAGGGTGGCCAGGTTAATGGCTTCGGCGCCGTCGTAAATAATTTTCTCGTAGATTTCGTCGGTGAACACCACCAGCTCATGTTCGCGGGCCACATCCACTATCTGCTGCAGAATGTGGCGCGGGTACACGGAACCTGTGGGGTTATTCGGGTTAATAACCACAATCCCTTTGGTGCGTGAGGTGATCTTCGATTTAATGTCTTCAAGGTCCGGGTACCAGTTGTTTTCCTCATCGCACAGGTAGTGCACGGGCTTACCGCCCGATAGCGCCACCGAGGCGGTCCACAGCGGGTAGTCGGGCATGGGCACGAGGATCTCGTCGTCAGTTTCGCACAGTGCCTGCAAGGTCATGGGAATCAGCTCGGACACCCCGTTGCCCAGGTACACATCATTAGGTTCCAGGTCGAGGATGCCCCGGTTCTGGTAGTGCTGCACAATGGCGGTTCGCGCCGAGTACAGCCCGCGCGAATCGGAGTACCCCTGCGTGACGGGCAGGTGGCGGATAATATCCATCATGATCGCGTCCGGCGCTTCGAACCCGAAAGGCGCGGTATTACCAATATTGAGTTTGAGGATGCGGTGTCCCATCGCCTCCATACGGTTCGCTTCTTCGAGAATAGGTCCGCGGATATCGTAGAGGACGTTATTGAGCTTCGACGACTGACGGTACTTAGTCATATTCACTTCCTTGGGTGGTCGAGCCAGAATTTTGCTGCTTCGTCTTCGGCGACGGGGTTTGTTCCACTCGTGAGGCGAAGTAGAAAGGTCAGATTACCGGTATCTAATGTAGATGATACGCGGTTAATGGCCTCCTGTGCACTAGACGGCAGGCTTTGCCGCACAAGAGGCACCAGCTGTTGGTTCAGCTGGGTGGACTGGGGGTCTTCAAGCATGGTGAACCGGTTATCCTCAATGCTCGGGTCGATACTGTGCAGAAGCGCCACCTGCACCGCGTCTTTAGCCAGCAGCTGTTCCCGTTCGGTGCTCTCATTAGCCACCTTCGTGGCGGGAACCTGGTACTTGTACACGTTCTTGAGCAGGGCAATCCCGTAGTTTCCGGTGTTATACGCCTCGGGCACGGCGAAAGGTGAGGGCGCTTTCACTTCGGGCAGCTGGTTCAGGCTATTGAACTTATACCGGGCCCCGGTGGCGTTGGTAGTCACCAGAACGTTGCGGTTTTGGGCGCTGACGGTATCCATCAGTTTCAGGTGACCCGGGATGATTTTACCGATGGCTGAGAGCGTGTCACTGAGTGATAAGGCCCGCGGTTTAATGGGGGTCGCTGGTGGGGGTCGGGCTGGGGCTGGGGCTAATATCGGCGGGGATGCTGGGGGTGGCTGAGGGGTGAGGGTCACCCCGGCGCTGGCGGCGGAGGCACTGGCGGAGGCCGTCTGATGCTCCGCCTGCAGCTGGGCGGGGCTGAGCGTGCCGTTCTTCGTCAGGTGCAGCAGCAAGTCGCCGGTGAAGTCAACGGCAACATCAAGGCGCGTGTTTTCGGTGGCGCCCAGGGCCGCTAGGTACTCGTCGCGGTTATTATTGTGCCCGATAACCTCCACCGTGTACCCCACGTTCCGCAGCGCCTGGGCGTACGCGTGGGCAACAATGGTTTTAGCCCCCAGCACCCCGGTGGTGACGTAGAGGGTGCCGTAGGCTGATGCGGAGGGGTCCACCTTGGGTTTATTGTCCCCGGCGGAGCAGGCAGCCAGGATGGGGGCGAGCGCGGCGGCGGTAAGCGCTGAGCGGCGGCTCACAAGCGGGCGGGAGTAGGGTGTGTTCATGATAGTTTCCTGGCGTTCTCGTCGGCGAGGAATTCGCGGTATTCCAGGGCCCAGGCGGCGGCGTTGGTGTATCCCATCATGGAGGCCACTTCATCAATAATGGTGCCGTAGCGCAGCGTATCGATTTCGCTAATGGGAACCCAGCGGGCAATGTCTGAGGAGCCGTTTTCTTCGGCCCGCAGCTGGCCGGTGACGATGTGCGCCCGGTAGATAATGCGTAAGGCGCAGAACGGCAGGGAGTTGCCGTACATGCCGTTGCGTGCGGGGAAATGCCCGGCGTGCACGCCCAGGACGTCTTCAATGGCAACGCTGTACCCGGTTTCTTCGAGGGTTTCCCGCAGGGCTGTTTCGTCGGCCTGCTCCCCCGGTTCCATGCCGCCGCCGGGTAGCGTCCACAGGGGCTCGTGCGAGCGGTCTTCGGGCGCCCAGCGGGTCATGAGCAGTTTGCCCTGCTCAATAACAACCGCGTAGGCGGCGGGTCGGGTCTCCATTGCTAATGCCATAGATTCGATTCTACCGCGTCTTCTTGGGCGTTCGGCCTGTTTACTGGTGGCGCTATTCACCCGTGATGGCGGGTGGGGGCGGGCTACCGGCGTTTACCGGTTCGCCTGCCGTTTCGTCCCGGTTTGCTGCCTGCGGCGGCTTTGCGCCGGGAGGTGCCGCCGGTGCGGGAGGCGGCTGTTTTCTGGTGGCGTGCTTCTCGGCGGGCATTAGCCGCACGGGATTTCGCTTTGGTTTTGGCGCGTTCACCGGCTATGCGGGTGCGGCGGGCCTGGGCGGTTTCGCTGCCCCGGTTACTGGATGCGGTGCGCCCGCGCACGATGCCGATAAAGTCCTGGATGAGCACCTCAAACTCGTCGTCTTTCTCGCCCTGGACCGTATCGGGGGTGGGGGCTGCTGGGGTACGGGGCCACACCAGGTGCACGGGGTACGGCTCGGCATCGGGTACCGGACGGTAGGTGAGGTCTTTGCGGTGGTGCAGGCGGGCCACCGACATGGGGGTGATGTACAGGCCCACCCCGGCAGCTACCAGTTCGATAGCGTCCGCATGGGTGGGAATCTGCGGCAAAAACCGGGGGTTCTGCTGGCGCCACTGCTGTGAGGCTTCACCCCAGGCGGGGAACTCCTCGGGCTCATGCAGCAGGAACTCCTCAGCCATCTCACCTAGGGGAACTCGTCGAGCACGGTAAGCACATGGTCTTTGGGCAGCACCACCACGGGTACTTCCTCGTACAGGCGGATGCTGTGGTACCGGTCTTTATCGGGGGTATCCTGTGCGGCGGCACGCATTATGGCCATGTGCGCTAACGGCTCGAAACGGGCTTCACCGCTGGTGCTGTTCGGGGTGCTGAGCGCGGTAGTGAGCGCCTCAAGACCGGCCCCTTCGCGAAGCGGTATTTCACCCAGCGGGGCGGTTCTGCCGTAGCGTTCGTGCCAGCGGGTGAACCATTTTCCGGGCATTACCCCCGGCTCGTAGCCGATGCGTAAGCTGGCACGGTTCAGCACCGGTGCGGGGGCTGCCTCCGCCGAGTAGATGAGCCCGGCGGCGGGGGCGGCAAGCTCAATGCTGGGCTCCTGCTGGGTGCTTGGCGGTACCGGTTTTGCGGGTGTAACAGCTTCGGGGGTTTCGTTCATGCCTTTACGCTAGCACAGTGGACGGCGGCGGCCCCGGTTACGGGCGGGGTTTGCGGTCGGTGATGAGTTCACGCACTTTAGAGATTCCCAGGCTGAGGAGCACGATGACCGCTAGGGCAACCGGCAGCATCCACGGCTGCAGCCCCAGGGCGGCGAGCACTGCGAACCCCACGGTGGTGTAGATGACGGCCCAGATGAAAGTGCCCACGAGCATGGCCGGGACCCAGCGGCGTAACGGCATTTTCGTGAACCCGGTGGTGATAATGACGGCGGTTTGGAAGCCTACGGTGAGGAAGCACAGCGGCACGGCTAATACGCCCCAGCGGTTCACGAACGCTGTGGCCCGCTGGTATATGGGGGTGTCCATTGCTTCCCGGATGCGGCCCAAGCGTGCCCCTCCGGCGGCAGCCAGGTAGCCGAGCAGAAACACAATGGACGTGCGGATAATGCCGATCGCCCACAGGCAGGCAACGGCCGCCTCTACAGGTAGGGAATCGAACCATTCTTTCACTCTGCCATTCTCTCACGTTTTACCCACCCATACCGCTGCATGTTACCGGCCTTATCCACAGCTGAGGGTGCGCAAAGAGGGGGCGGGGAAAAAGTTTAAATATTTTTTGTGCCCTGGCCGTGCCCGGTTTTTGCCCGCAAATACACGGAACTAACTTAGGTACACCTTGCTTTGCAGACAGGTTGTCACTATTTCTTGAGATATTCGGGTTGGCACACCCCCATTAATTAGGTTATATTTTTATTACCAAATAGCGAGAGTCCTTGTGGGAAGGATTCTTCCGCGAAACGGTTTCGAAGACTTTTCTTCCTGTGTGTGATGCGAGGAGGGGGTTCCGCCCGGAACTCCCTCCTTACCTTAACTGCGACGGAAGCTGCTGCACCCAGTACATTCGCCACACAAAAGCCTACATTTAAAGTAATAGTTAAATGTACGTGCTTATGGGCCGCGTGTTCTCTAGGATAGAGATAGCTGGTATATCACGCACTTGAGAGGAAACCGGTTACCATGACTTCCGAGATAACCCGCCGCGCGGCCCTGGGCTTTGCGGGCGTAACATCCCTAACACTTCTTGCGGCCTGCGGGTCTGGCACAGCTATTAAAGGCTCCTCCAGCGAGTCTTCATCGGCCGCTAAAAAGGACTACAAAGGCGAAGTGAAACTGGAGGAATACGATACTTCTGCCGGTACCTTTGAGCCCGCTACTCAGGATACCCCGCCCAAAAATGCTCCCAAACCCATTAAGCCCAAAAATGCTAACGAAGATTCCGTAGCCGGACTGTATTCCAGCATTGCATTTATCGGGGCTGCCCTCACGTATGCTTTAGTGGCCGGGGACGTTGGGCCGATCAACGAATCCGCTCTTAGTGAGGAAGAGCAGAAAGGATTTAAGTCTGCGGTCACCCTAGATAAAATCCGTGAGGGTAAATATTGGGAGGCCGAGTCCAAAGCTGTGATTTTCTTAGAGACCTCGGAGCCCACAAAAGAAGGGGATGAGTACATCTGGCTGCATAAGATGGAATCACGGCACGGGGCGTTCCGGGTAGATGTGACAGAGACTTCTACCGAGCGCTCCGTGAAGGTGAGCACCATCCCCACAAGCCAGCAGGTGAGTAAGGGAAGTGGGAAGATTAAAGCAAAATACACCGGTGGTCGGTGGGTCATTGATATTGACTTTGACGGGTCAAGCTCCAGCCCCTCACCGTCTTACTAAGAACCACCCCCATCCCGAACATCCGGGTGACAGCAAGGGGAGGAGTCCTAAGAGGGATTCCTCCCTTATATATACACCCAGATAGCCCTAGATATTACACTCCAACTACAGAAAATACACGGGTACAGGGAACGGGCAGAAGCCTTCTCTCCCCCTCCCTGCTGCTCAAAGACAGCACCCCATCATTATGGTGCTGGGCCATGATTCGTCCCCGTTCACAGAAAGCACACTATAAGAAACGCGCCTTATATGCTTGATGAGCGGGAGGAGGAAGCGCTGGGGCTGGCACTCTCATCGGTCTCAAAACTAATGACCCAGTGACCGCCAGTGTGTTTTGCTTTGATCCGCCCCGGTGTTATAGTCTCCTGGCTGCTCTCAGAAATAAAGTTCACGCTGGTCTTTGGGCCGTTAACCTCCACATAGTACGCCCCGTGGCGGGAAATTCCCCGGTACGGCCAGGTGTACTCGTCCCCCTCTTTTGTGGGTTCTGAGGTTTCCAGAGAATAAACGAGCTTAATGTCAGCTTCCCAGTGTTTACCCTCAGCCGTTTTTCGTACGACCCTATTGTTTATTATCTCTTTCTTTGTTTCCTCGTTGAACGCCGAGTCCTGTATATATGTGGTATCCCCCGTAGTAAAGGCATAGGTAATAGCCGCCCCAAGAAATGCAATGCTGGAATACAGCCCGGCTACGGAATCTTCGTCAGCGTTTTTGGGCTTAATGGGTTTGGGAACGTTTTTGGGCGGAGTGTCGTGGGTTGCGGGCTCAAAGGTACCGGCAGAAGTATCGTATTCCTCCAGTTTCGCCTCGCCTTTATAGTCTTTGGGAGAGGCTGACGGTGAAGAGGCATCCTCTTGAGTACCCACAAATACATTGGTTGCCGCGCAGGCAGATAAAAACACCGTTGTTCCTGCGCCCACAAGACTTAAAGCCGCGCGGCGGGTTATTTCGGAAGTCATCGTAACCGGTATCCTTTCGGATTGTATTTATTCGATAAACCCATCATAGGTTCTGTGTGCCCACTCACACGGTATATTCAAGTATTACCTTAATCATAGAGTTACTGTGCGCTATATCTATCCGCACACTAACACCGTGCGGGCCTGTCTCACGGTGAGGCAGGCCCGCACGGGCTTTTATAGACTACAGCAAAAGCCACTCTGCATTTGTATATCTCGGCTTCTGCCCTTGGTACCTATTCTCCGGTTTTGCCTTTACCCTTAGCGTCCTTATCTTTCTTCTGATGCAGGGTGTGCAGCGGCTTCGGTAGCTCCACCGGCTCCCAGGTGTTTGAGGTGGCCTTGAACATGGGCATCGCCCCGGGGCCCAGCCGAATGCCCTGGGTAGACGTATCCTCAAACCCGCTGCCGAGCGTACCCAGCTGCTGCTGCGGTTCGAACACCGGTGAGACATCATCATCCAAAGAGTCCAGGTCGCTCTCATCAATAGTTGACGGCACCGGAGTATGCGGAACGGGCGACTGTACCGACGCATCAGGGGTTGCACCCTGCCCCAGCGGCACCGTGGTGTGCTCCGCCGTATCACTGGAGGGCTGGTGCACCGGATCCTGCTGCGGGTACGGGTTCTGCAGGTTCAGCTGCCGCGCCCTGCGGCGGGCACGCTCAGCTGCCTCACGCTGCACCTGCTGCGCCGCCTCAGCTGCGCGGGTAGCCTGCGCGCGGGCCGCAGCGGCACGCTGAGCCAGGTTCGCCGTGGGTATCCCATCCGTGATCGGGGCGGTAACGTCAGCGTCAAAGGAGCCACTCCGTTCGAAGGAGGATGCCCCGGAAGGGTTCTGCTGCGGCACCCTGCCAGTTTTAGCAGCAGCCTCCGGTCGAGCCGGGGCGGCAGGTGGCTGAGTTGGAACAGGCGCAGTAGGCTGCGCCGCCTCAGCAGAATCGCTTTGGGAAGGGGCACTCTGGGTGGGGGCAGCAGGCGTGACCGGCGCAGAAGATACAGCCGAGTCCGCAGGCTGAGTGGCCTGGGCAGAGGCTGAAGGCGCCTGCGGGGTCTCGGGCTGGATATCAAAAAGCATGGGCTCATCACGGTGCGCCAGGGGCCTCAGCTGCGGGGGGCAGGTGCGAGCCCCGCCCACCCCGGCGAATCGCCGGAAGCTGAGAAGTACGGGCCCGAACCGGCTCCCGTTCCGCTGAACTACGGCGTGCGGCACCCTGAGCATCAGGTTTCCGCTGAACCCCGGGCGATGCGGCGGCGCGGGCCCCCTGAGCTGACGCACTGCGACGCGCAGGTGTGTGGCGGCGCACCGATGCAGGCTCACGGCGGGGACGAGACGACTCCTCCTGAACGCCCCCACCAGCGGGACGTTCACGCCCTGCCGCACGTTCGCTGCGGTGCTCGGCGGCGGGGGCGCGACGCCCCTGCGTGCTGCTGCCGCCCTGCCGTGCAACCGAACCCGCAGCTGCTATACGGGCGGGAGCGGGGCGTGCCCCCTTGGCGCGGCGGGTATTAGCCGCCGGGTCAGCACCGGCTGTTTCAGACTCACGGCTGCCGTGCTCAGCGGAGGCTGTCGCCTCGGCCTGTTCGGCTACCGGGGCACTGGAAGACTCGCGGCGGCTCGCTGCGGGCTTTTTAGCACCCGAAATCGCCAGGTACCGCAGCAGCCCGCCGGTCGCCACGGCAACCAGCAGCGCCGCCACCGGCCACACCCACGACAGCATGCCGGAAAAAGCCATGAGGGCAAACCCCAGGGCCGCAACAAACGCCAGCAAGGCCACACCTAAAAGTACGGCGCGGCCGGTATGAACCGTCATCCCCGGAGGTACCGGACCCCCCAGCATTGACTCCTGAACCTCCGGAACTTCTTCGGTAGAGGAAAGCTCATGCAGGGCAGGGCCGCGAACCGCAGCCGCCGAAGGCGCCTCCCCCCGAGACTCCTCCGCGCGCCCGGTGCCCTGATGGTGTGTGCCGCTACGAGGCTGAGAATCGGTGTCCGCAGCGGAGGGATCCTGCCCCGCCGTCTCAGCATCTATATTAACCTCAGGGATACTACGACCTATCCGGGAGCCTGAAGGTTGGGAATTTGCTGTAACCTCCCAATGTGCGGGTGCATCAGCCTCGCCGTCGGCAGGCTCCGCACCGGGCGCAGAGTCCAGGTCAGGCTCCGGGGCGTAGAGGTCCTCATCGTACGGTTCGTCGTAAAGCTCAGTATCGTGTGCGCCCTGCTGCTGGGCGTTCGCGTCCTCACGCATCGTGGCCTCCTCCCACAGGTCGGCGTCTTCGGCACTCTCGGCTGCATCCGTGGTGTACAGCAGCTGCGTCTTATCGTCCGCAAACTCTTCCTGTCGCTGCTGCACGTTCACCGCAGCTGAAGCGGCGCTCTCAGCAAACTCCACCCCGCCCAGGGGCTCCAGCGAACCGGTGGAGGTTGAAGCGTACACCTCAACCTTGCCGGAAGCAGAGGGCACGGCCGCACCTGTGCTGCGTGCAGTCTCCTCATTAAACAGTACTTTTGCGGACGAGAAAATATCCTCAGCGGTGCGGCCCACACGCGCCAGCTGCCGCCGGGATCCGTTGGCAGGCGCGCGCCGAGAAGCCCTAGGCACAACCCACAAGAGCATAATGACAGCAAGGGCAACCACAATGCCCGAAGTGCTCAGCCAGATCATGCTTCTATACCGCCCCCCATAAAAAAACGCCGGACCCCAAAAACCTATATCTATAAATACTACCGAAGTTAGCGGATATCGGTGTGCCAGAATACGCCCCAGGCACAAAACATCACCAAGTTTTTGTGCCCGCCCACACAGCACCGGGTTGAAAACACCCAACCGCACAATAATGCGGTGGCCCCCGGCATGGGAAGCCACCGCATCATAACACCCTAAAACGCGTGTTTTTAGCAGTTTTCGGCAGTAAATTCCTTCAACCACTGGCACAGCTCGGGACCGAAATCGCCGCGCTCAGCAGCCAAAATAATATTCGCCTTCAAATACGAGAGCTTATCGCCGGTATCAAAACGACGGCCCTTAAACACCACGCCGTACACGCCTTCTCCATCGCCCTCGCCCACGGCAAGAGTCTGCAAGGCGTCAGTGAGCTGAATTTCCCCGCCACGGCCGGGGGCGGTATTCTCAAGCACCTCAAACACCTTCGGGCTCAGCACGTAACGGCCAATCACAGCATAATTTGAGGGGGCCTGCTCCGGCTCCGGCTTCTCAACCAGCCCGGTCACCTTCACAAAGTCCTCACCCGCAACGGTCTCAATCGCGGCGGCACCATACGCAGAAATCGCCTCACGCGGCACCTCCATGAGGGCCACCACAGAACCGCCGGTACGCTGCTGCACCTCAACCATGCGAGAGAGCAGATCTTCCTTCTCATCAATCAGGTCATCGCCCAGCAGCACCGCGAACGGCTCATTACCCACATGCACCTTACCGCGCAGCACCGCATGCCCCAGGCCCTTCGGGTCGCCCTGGCGCACATAGTGGATCTCTCCCAAATAGTTGGACTCCTCCACAGCCTTCAGCAGGGCCTCTTTACCCTGCTCAGCCAGCTGCCGCTCCAACACCGGCACACGGTCAAAATGATCCTCCAAGGCGCGCTTATTGCGGCCGGTGATCATCAGCACATCTTGCAGCCCCGCGCGGATCGCTTCCTCCACCACATACTGGATGGCGGGACGGTCCACCACCGGGAGCATCTCTTTAGGGGTCGCCTTTGTTGCGGGCAAATCGGGTGCCCAGACCCGCCGCAGGAATAACAGCCTTAGTAATAGACCCAGATACATTAGTCATGCAAACAGCATACATGAGAAGAGAATGTCCGCAGAACAAGCACGTCTCAAGTACCGCATATTTCACAATATTTTGATTAGACATTCCCCTCAGGATTAGGCCTTCTGCAATTCTATAATTGAAATAACACGCGCCACGCTGTGTTTCAGTACTGCAGCCAACGTCGTCCCAGGAGAACCATGCAGCAGCCCGCCTCGGGGGCATCCCCCGAAGACATTGCGCTCGATAAGCAAGTATTACGCGCCCAAATCCGCCCGCGCCGCCTCATTAACCGCAGCAACCGCGCAGAGGCAGGGCAAGCAGACTATGCACGCCGCTACCAGGAAGGCATCTACTCCCTCATACCCCGCACCGGGGAAAAACTAACCATTGCAGCGTACCTGCCGACCGCTGCGGAGCCCCCCATCACCGACGCACTGCAGCAGCTGCACCACGACGGGCACCGCATCCTGGTGCCGGTGGTGCGCCCCGGGCGGCAACTCGCCTGGGTGCAATGGGACCCGCATGTGCAGCACCCCCTCAACGGTATGGGTATTGCCGAACCCGAAGGCGACGCTGAAGGCCCCCACGCCTTCACAGCAGCCGACCTGCGCCTAGTACCCGCCCTGGCCTACGGACGCAACGGGCGACGGCTTGGCCAAGGCGGCGGGTATTACGACCGGCTGCTGCCGCGCCTGAGCGAGCAGGCCCTGCGCGAAACAACAGTGGGCGTGGTATTCGCCGACGAAGTGCTTGACAGCATCCCCTACGACACGTGGGACGGGGTGCTTTACCGGGTGCTCACCGAGAACGGGGTGCACCCGCTCGGCGAACACGCCACCCACTAACACACCGTACAGCCAGCACGTAGGCGGACACCACACACAGGCGGTACACTTTTTAGCTGGAAGTAATCACACAGGCTCAGCGAGGAATACCATGCCGATCTACGTCTACCAGTGCAAAAACTGCGGCCACGCCTTCGAAAAACGCCAATCATTTAGCGATAATGCGCTGCGCACCTGCCCAAGCTGCGGGCAGGAAACACTGCGTAAACGCTACAACGAGGTGGGCGTCGTCTTTAAAGGCTCCGGGTTTTACACAAACGACAAAAACAGCAGCGCAAATAGTTCAAGCAGCTCCAGCGGCAGCTCAGCAGGCACCGCCTAGTCGCCGCGCGCCCAGCCTCTCATCCGGTCAGGGTACGGGTCAAACGTGAATAACATGGCCCAGTGTGCAGTGCTGGGCTTTTACCCCGCCAGGGTGCGCGGGGCTACGGTAAGCAACCAGGGATGGGGTACGCGGCACCCTGGGGGCACCGTGCGGGCTAATAGTGCGGAGGTTTCTGCTCCTTCATCTCCTGCACCCACTGCAGCCTGGCCAGCTCATCCGCGCTCAGCGCCTGCTGGGAACGCTCACCCGGCACGCCACGGGTAGCCCCAGTCCCCTGTTCGCTGGCGGCCCTCTGCCCACCCGACGGCTTCACACGCTGCACCCGCCCCGGTTCGGGGGCATTCACCCCAGCGATACGCGGTTCAGCTTCAGCTGGCGCGCCCGCCCCACTCACCCGGCGATGACCGCGCCGTGGTTTCGGCACGGGCGAGTAACCGCTCACGAGTTGTCCTCCCGCATCCCAACGTACCGCATAATGCGCTCCACCACAGCATCCGGGTCGGCGAATACCTCCACCGTGTTCAGGGTCAGGTAGTTCCACCCGGTAAGGCCCAGCCGCTCAGGCAACAGGCGGGTGCGCTCGCGCACGCTGGTGCTTGCAAAACGCGGTGAGGCATCCGAGCAGGCAACCAGCGGCATGGCAGGCTCCTCATCGTCACCACCGCCCGCGGGGGCGTAAGCGATAAACGCCACCAGCCCGCCGCCTGGCTCAATACGCACCCCGCGCTGGCGCAGCCGAACCAGCAGGTCGTTCAGCAGCCAATCGCCGGTATCGGGCAGAGGGCCGTAATCCTCACCCGCTAAGAACTCGTTATCGGGCATTTTTTCGGGGATGCGTGCCGCCTGCTGCTGCTCGTCCACACGTTTCTGGTGTGCCTCATGGGCACGCATCAGACGGTAAAAGTCGAGGGCGCCGTGCTCTAGTTTCTGCGGCTCCAACGCATCCGGGCTCACACACGAAACAATGTGGGTGGCGCGGCGGGCACGGGTCAGCGCGGTCACGAGCCCCTCCCGGCCGTGCTCCTCCGACAGCTGCCCCATCGTGTAGGGGGTGCGCTGGTCGGGGCGGGGGGCGGCCCACCCCCAAGGAGAAGATCATGGTGTCTCGCTCCATGCCCTCAGCGCGCGTAAAATCAACCACCCTAAACGGTTCTTTTCCGGGTTTAAAGAACGGCGCCAGCTGCGGATATTTATTCAGGGCGTTGCGTACCGCACCGGCCACCCGCTGCGCGTGTTTAGGGCTCGCGGTTACCACCGCCAGGGAACGCTCCGGGCGGCGGTAAGCGTGCTCCAGCACCAGTAAGGTCACCCGTTCCACCTCAAAACTTGGCGATTCCTGGTTGGCGTTATCGCTCACCTTCCCGCGCGTATCAATATATTCGACGCTAAGGGTCGGCTTCGGCTCGGAGGCGGCCTCACTCACCGAGCGCTGCCGCAGCTGCCCCCCGTAAAATTCACGGTTCAAATAGTCAAAGGTCACCGGGTCCATGGCCCGCCCCAGCTGCGCCAGGTGCAGCGAGGGCACCACCTTCGAAAGCGCGTCAAAGGTGCTCTCAAGTCGTTTCGTTGCTGGCGCCGGTGCCCCCGTCGCCGGTGCCGAAACAATAAACGGGGCCGGGTACCCGGAGTGCGGGTCGCCGAGGGCGATCACCGCCTCAGCGCGGGTAATGGCGGGCAGGTTTGCCGCCAGCGGCGTCGATTCGGAATCTAATAAGATCGCAGCGTCAAAACGCATAGTGGGCGGAACGTGACGTGCCAACGCGAAGGGGCTGGCCGTCCAAATCGGCAGCAGGGTGCTCGCCATCGTTGGGGCGTGCTCCAATAACTGCTGAAGCACAAACTCATGCCCGCGCAGCTGGCTTTTAAGGTACGCCGCCTGCTCATGGTGGGTGTCGATCCGGTCGTTCCACAGCTGCCGGGTGCACTCCAGCAGGCGTGAGGCGGCACCCAGCATGTGGGCGTAGTCGGCGCGGCGGAACCGGGACTCAATGCCGCGAAGCGCCTGCCCGCCCAGGATTCGCCCCTCGTGGTCGTGCAGCAGCTCCTCAAGGGCGGACTGCCACCAGGCCAGCTCCAGCTCAGCGACCACCAGCCGTGCCGGCACCTGCCGGGCGTACAAATCTTCCATGAGCTCATCCAGGCCCAGGCACAGCAGGCGCGCGGTGAGGGTATCCCGCTCGGGCAGGCTCATCAGCAGCACCCGGTCGGCCAGTAACGCGTCCAAACGCTGTTCGAGCGCGTCCAGGGTGGTGCGGGTAAAGTCGGTGCCTTCCGGGGAGTCATCCAGCACGATTCGCAGCCCGTCGAACTCTTTCATGAGGGAATTGCAGGCGGTGACAAGCGCATCAAGGTTCTCGGGGATCTGCGGGGTGCGTGGGGCGGCGGTGTGCCGGATCCACTCTGCGCGTTCAGCCTGCACAATCCGCAGCTGCTCGTGCAGGTCGCCAATATTCACCCCCGGCAGGATGTACTCCTTAGCGGCGCGGCGCAGGCGGGAGCGCTGCATACTGCTCATTTCGATGCCGTTTTCGCGGCGCCACGCCCCGGTCGCGGTGGCCGCGATCAGGTCGGTGACGGGCCGGTCATACACGGTGGGGCGGAACCGTTTCAGGGTTTCCCGGATGCGCTGCAGAATACGCAGCTGCCCCTGCCAGTCGGCGATAGTGCGGCCTAGCCGTAACCCGGTGGTGCGGCTGAGCCGGCTCATAGCCTCCCGCAGAGACAGCAGGGAGGATTTGAGGGTGAGAACCAGTGCGTAAGCGTCAGCGGTCTCCTCGTCGTTGGCCAGGCGGGCACGGTACCAGGGGGAGGTGCGGGCTGCCGGGGTGAACGCCCCCAACTCCGCGAGGCGAGTGAGGTCGTGAGCGAGGTTCTCGCGTTCGAGCAGCCGATCAAGCATGCGGCGGCTAAACCGTACACCGGTTGCGGGCGCCTCGTTCCGTGAGGTGAGTTCGGCGAGGGTCTGCAGCGCCTGGTAGGTGGTGATATTCCAGTACGGCTCGTGCGAGAGCAAAGCCTCGGTGTGCCTGTGCAGGCGACGGCGGGTTTCAAGCAGCTCGGCGGTGGTCTCCTCTTCCTCGGGTATGGCAGCGGTTTCGTTGCGCACAATGGCTTGGATGAATTCGGCGCGCTGGCCTTCGGCGTCGCGGTCGGTGAGCACATCAAAACGGAGGGAATCAATACCGTTGCGTTCAAGCAGTGCGGTGAAATCGGCCAGGGTGGAGCGTTTCTCCCCCACCACAAGCACAGATTTACCCTGCCCCGCGAGGGTCGCAGCAATATCACGGCGGTGCGTAGCGGCTCGGTGCCGGGGGCGGCGGTGACGGTGAACGAGTTGCCGCTGGCGGCCGCATCAATAATGGTCTGCGCGGCCGGGTCGGCGTCAAGCAGCTGCGTCTCCCGCTGCGGGTCACGGTCGTCATGAGGAGGCTGGGTCTGCACCAGTGGGCGGATGCTCGGCTGCACCCCGGGGACTTTGAGCGCGGCAATATCACGCACCAGCGGCGTGTGGGCGGTGTGCGGCAGCTCGCCCATGCTTTCTTTGAGGTCGGCGAATGTTGAGATGAAGAACCGTGATTCGATGGCCATCCCGGGGATGTTCCCGGTGGTGGCGCGCATCCGCTCAATTACGGGCTCGGGGTCAAGGCGGGACATGGAATTGGCCAGCTGCGCCACATCCATGGTGCCCAAGTCAATATCGTATTCCTGTTTGATTTGGCGCACCATGGCGGGGTTAAGCCGCGCGGCACCGGCAAGGCGCAGCTCGTAGTCGTCGCTGCTGGGGTGCGGGGTGATGCTCAGCGGCGCCATGAGGATAGGGGCAATAAACCGTTTCTCGTAGGAGACGGTGTGCTCGCGGGTGGAGCGTGAGAGCCAGGAGGCGGTACCGGCCACGAAATACCCGGAGTCTAGCCCGTGGTCGGTGGACAGCTCATAGATTTGGTGCGCAGGGTGCGGGCGGCACGCATCCCCTCCTCCAGCAGGCTTTTTTCGCGCAGAATGGTGGACAGGCGGGTTTTCCGCCCGGCCAGCAGCTGGGCGAGTCCGGAGGGGTTTGCGGCGGTGAGGTCGATGTGCACATAGTCAACCCGGTTAAAGTTGAGCATCGCGTCCGGGCCGGTGTAGATGTCCATCTGTTCCGCCCAGCGTTCCAGCCCCGCCGCTGGGTCGAAGCTGTGGCTGGCGGGGTCAAGGTGCGGCGGCAGTGCCTCAAGGGGCCCGTCGGGGTTGGGTGCCGGTGCGGGTTCTGAGGTTGGCGAGTTTCCCGTCCTGGGCGCGCCCTGGGGGGTCTCGGGGGTTCCGTTCACGTCGTGTGCGTCCTTGGGTGTGTTGTATTCTGCACGTTCTTACATCATACGGCCGGGTGGGTGCGCCTCGTGTCTTTGCCGGGCGGATGGGTTCAGCGTTTCGCGGGCAGCCCACCGTGGCGCGTTATAGTGCCGTAGTTTCTGCGGTTCGTCCTTCCTATGCGGCCTTGTAGCAGCTAAGGTGTGTGTTTAGCTTGTCCAGAGGCGGATGTTCGCCGCGAGAACCAGCAGACTCACCATCCCCAAAAATACCATGGCGGCGATGAGTACCCAACGGTAGGTGGGCGCAAATTTTTCGGTCTCGTCCCAGTCGCGGGTGGCGCGCAGCAGCAGGTAGCAGGCGAGCGCACCGGGCAGGTTCCCCACCACTATCTGCACCGCGAGGGCGTAGAGGGTGAAGACGCGTTCGGTGCGTTCGTTTTCGCTTCCAGCGAGTTTGAAGAGTCCCGCGAGCAGGATCGTCAGGCACCCGTTGAGGAACGCGACAGCGAAGAAGGGGATGTTAAGCGCCTGCTGGAAGGTCATATTGGAGTTCGCGGCGCCAAGCAGAATCCAGGCGAAGAGCGCGAAGGGCACCAGGAGCCAGTACCAGAAGAGGAAACGGCGGAGTTTACGGTCGTCGTCAAGCGCGGCGAAGATGTTCATGTCTTGTGTGCTTTCTGGGGGTTAGTCGGCGGTGGGTTCTGCCGGGCCGGTGCCCGGGTCTGTTTCGTTCCCGCCGGGCTGCCGCTGGGGGTTTCGGGTCTCAATGTGGTCGATGTACCGGCGCACCAGGTAGTCCAGCAGCACTGAGAGCGCCACGAATGAGTTGTAGGGGCCGCGCTGGCCGGTGATCTGCGTGGGCGTGCTCTGGTAGTGCAGTGAGTATTCGGCGTGGGAGGACATGTAGTTCACTCCGAGGGCGGTGACCGCGACCATGGGGATTTTGCGCAGGGCAAGCATTTTCACGTGTTCGCGCATGTTCTCTGTCTGCCCGGAGAACGATACGAGGATCACCAAATCGTTGGTGGTCATGGAGGTCATGGTGCTCTCAAACTCGTTGCGGGCTGGGATGACGTGGCAGAATTTGCCGCACACCTGCATGGATTTGGCGAACTCTTGCACGGCGTTGCGTTGGGCGTACCCGGTGCCGAAGCAGTAGATGGTGCGGGCGTCGTGCATTTTTCGATGAGCTTCGACAGCTCCATGTGTTCGAGGTAGTCGTAGGTTCGCAGGATGTCTTCTTTACCGCTCTCAATAAACCTGGGGTTGTAGGGTTCGGAGCGGGTGAGGGAGGATTTGATGAAGTATTTCAGCTCCGCAAAGCCTGAGAAGTTCAGTTTCTTGGTGAGGCGAATAATGGAGCTGGTTGAGGTGTAGGTTTTGTGCGCGAGGGAGCTGATGGTGGCTTCGGCAACGAACTTTTCGTTGTCGAGCATAAACGCCAGAATCTCGCGCTCTGTACCGCTGAAGCGGTGCTGGTTTGCATTCACCACATCTTGTAAATCCCACTCAAGGCTCCTGAATCGCTGACAAGCAATATTAAAAATATTACAACGTCTGCGGCTCAGGAGCCTTGTGGTGTTATCGCGTGAAGCGGGTTTTAGCCCAGCTCACGTTTTAGGCTTTGGTGTTCACCATGGTTTCAAAACGTTCGCGAACCTGCGGAACGTCCATGCCCACGATCACCTGGAATGCCTTACCCTTGCGTACGATACCCAGAGCACCGGCGTCCTTGAACGCGGCATCCGAGGTGTCGACCAGGGATTCATCGGCCACCGACACGCGCAGGCGGGTGGCGCAGTTGTTCACGGTGGTGATGTTGTCGGCGCCGCCGAGCAGTTCAAGGAAACCAGCCGCACGCGGTGCGTACAGGTCAGCGTCGCCGTCTTCTGCGGATGCGCCGCCCTTCTTCTCGGCAGCCTTGGCGGCCTTGTACTCGGCTTTCGAGTACAGCTTCGTTTCGCCGCCCTCAGCTTCACGGCCGGGGGTCTTGAAGTCGAACTTCAGGATCAGGAAGCGGAAGAGCAGGAAGTAGATGACGGTGAAGCACAGGCCCACGCCAATCTGCATGAGGTAGGTCGGCCAGTGGTTCTGCCACAGCGGAACCCAGTTGAGGAAGATGAAGTTATCCAGCAAACCGCCGCCCATGTTGCCTGAAAGCCCGAACATGTACATGATCGACGCCATGGTTGCAGCCAACACAGCGTGCACTGCGAACAGCGGGGGTGCCACGAACAGGAAGGTGAATTCCAGCGGCTCGGTAATACCGATGAGCATCGCGGTGAGGCTCACGGGCAGCACCAGGGCGAGAACCTCTTTACGCTTCTCGGGCCGTGCGGTGGTGTAGAAGGCCGCCGCAATACCCTGCCGGTGCGAACACCTTAGAGTTGCCGTGCAGTGCGAAGCCGCCGCCGGGAAGAGCTCACGCAGGGGCTTGTCGCTCTGCGCGAATTCGCTCAGGTGGGTCGGCCAGTCCTTCGCAATGCCGTTGGGAGGGTTACGGCGTTGCCGAACATGAACGGCGAGTAGATGAAGTGGTGCAGACCGGTCGGGATGAGGAAGCGTTCCAAGAAGGTGTAGATCCACACACCGAGCGCGCCGGAGGCGATGAAGAACCCCTGCATGCTTTCAATACCGTGCTGGGCGTAGGGCCACAGCAGGGTGAAGAGGAACGCGACGGGGAACATGAGGAAGAAGCACACGGCGTACACGTACTGGGTGCCCTGGAAAATACCCAGGAAGTCGGGCAGCTTCTTGTCGAACCAGCGGTTATGTACCCACACCACGATGGCGGAGATAATAATCGCACCAAAGATACCGGTGTCAATGGTCTTAATACCGGCGATCATTTTCAGGCCGGTACCGGCGGCGGACTCGGAAATATCCACTCCGTAGTTGAGCTGGAAGATACCACCGCTGTCTTGGCCCCAGTACTTGAGCATTGTCCCGCTCAGGTAGTTGAAGGTCAGGTAGACCATGCCAGCTTCGAGCACGGCGCGGGCGTTTGCGGTCTTAGCGAGCGCAATCGGCAGGCCGAGCACGAAGAGCAGCTCCATCTGAGTGAAGACGGTCCAGGCGCCAGAGAGCCAGACATCCCAGATTTTAAACCACATCGTGTCTTCATTAGCTAGAGGACCAACGATGTTCTCTAGGGTGGCAACTTTGCCAATACCAACCGCCAAACCGGCGAAGGCAAAAAGAAGCACGGGGGCCAGCATGGCCGAACCGAACCTCTGAACTTTTTCCATCATGAGGCTTACGCCTTTCGGGTTACGAGAAAAATACGCAGGCACACGCGCCCGCGCGAATGTCATCAGTATTTGAATGGCACCATCATCCCACCTTTTGGCGGGGCTACACGTCTGTTGCGGGAGATTAGACATGTTTTTTCATAACATGAAACATCTCCCGGTACCGGGTAAAAATACTAACCTACTGTCGCGGTTTTTTAGTGCTTTGAAACGGTGTTTCTCTGTAGCATGTAACCGTAGCCCGCCCCACCGTGGCAGGTGGCGTGGTGTTATTGAACGCACGACCTCTCGAAAACTACATACCTATGCTTTTTCTTACCTTGAATACCCACAGCTGGTGCGAGCCTCACCAGATCGTTAAGATTCATGAGCTTGCCCGTTTTATTGCCGACCGTCAGGTTGATGTTATTGCGTTGCAGGAGGTCAACCAGTACCTGCACTCCCCTATTGTGGATACGCCACTGGGGTACCAGGGCGGGGCCGGTATTCCTATTCGTGAGGATAATTATGCACTGCTGCTGGTTCGGTTCCTGGCTGATTTAGGGCTTCAGTACGAATGGGCGCTGACCGAAACACATATTGGGTGGGATCGGTATGACGAGTGTGTGGCTGTGCTTTCTCGCGTGCCTATTGAACGCATCGAGCCTATTGTAATGAGCCCGCAGTACAGCTACGACCGGGTTGAACGCAGGTCTTCTCTCGCGGTTCGGGTGGGTACCGATGCGGGTTCCGTATGGTGTGCAAGCGCCCATATGTCGTGGTGGGATTTTCAGGGCGAACCGCTTTTCGCACAGGAGTTTGCGCGGCTTTCGCAGGCCCTCACCGAGCGCGGTCAGGATGCGCCCGTTCTGCTGGGCGGCGATTTCAACACGGCGGCGCAGGTGCGCGGCGAAGGGTACGATCTGGCGCTGTCTTCCGGCCTGGTGGACACCCGCGAGATTGCCGAGCGTACCGACGGCGAATTCACCGTACATCGCGAGATTGCCGGGTGGGAAGGGCAGGAGGATGCCAAGCGCATCGACTTCGTGTTTGCCGACCGCGCGGTGAAGGTACTTTCGCATGCGGTGGTATTCCGCGATAATTCTCCTGAGGCGATTTCCGATCACAGCGGCGTGCTGGTAGAGCTTGACGAGTCGAGTTTCGAGCCCACCGCCAGGATGCACCCCGTGCCGCCGCCGTCACAGGCTCAGCCCGGATAGTGCGGTAGGGTGCCGCGACTGAGCGACCGATCCCGTTTTCAGACCTTTATTTGATATATATTCCGTGGAAGGACAGCCCATGAAAACCGAAATTCAGTGGTGGCAGCAGCCCGTTGTTTACCAGATTTACCCGCGTTCCTTCAACGACTCCAATGGCGATGGTATCGGCGATCTGCCCGGCATCACCGAAAAAATCCCGTACCTGGCGAAGCTGGGTATAGATGTTATCTGGCTTTCCCCGATCTATGCCTCGCCGAACGACGATAATGGCTACGATATTTCGGATTATCGGGCGATTATGACCGAGTTCGGCACAATGGCCGATTTCGACGAGCTGCTGGCGACCGCACATGAGCACGGCATCAAACTCATGATGGATTTGGTGGTGAACCACACCTCGGATGAGCACGAATGGTTCCGTCAGGCGCGATCGGCTAAGGATAACCCGTACCGCGACTACTATGTGTGGCGTGACCCTGCCGGGTTTTCTGAAGACGGCACCCCGATTCCGCCGAATAACTGGATTTCCTGTTTCTCACCATCGGTCTGGGAATGGGACGAAGGCACTCAGCAGTTCTACCTGCACTATTTTTCGGTGAAGCAGCCCGACCTCAACTGGGAAAACCCGAAAGTACGTGAAGAGGTCTACGACATTATGCGGTTCTGGCTTGATAAGGGCGTCGACGGTTTCCGCATGGACGTTATTAACCTGATTTCTAAGGATCTTTCCTTCCCGGATGACCCCGCCGTCACCGCGGGAGGTTTAGATAATTCTCTGGCGGTGGCCGCGAACGGTCCGCGTGTGCACGAGTTCCTGCGTGAAATGAACCGCGAGGTGCTCAGCAAATACCCGGTGATGACCGTGGGTGAGACTCCCTGCGTGAGCGTGGAAGATGCCGCCCTGTACACCGGTTTTGACCGCCACGAGCTGCAGATGGTGTTCCAGTTCGAGCATATGGATGTGGATGCCAGCGCAGACGGCGCCACCGGCAAGTGGTCGGATACTCGTTTTAACCTGGTGGATTTGAAGAAGGTTCTTACCCACTGGCAGACGGGGCTGCACGGTCGCGGATGGAATTCGCTGTACTGGAATAACCATGACCAGCCGCGCACGGTTTCACGTTTCGGCAATGATTCCCCCGAGTTCCGTGAGGTCAGCGGTAAGATGCTCGGCACGGTTCTGCATATGATGCAGGGAACCCCCTACATCTATCAGGGTGAAGAGCTGGGTATGACCAATGTTTTCTTCGACTCGGTAGATGACTACAACGACCTTGAAATCCATGATTCCTGGCGTAAATACGTGGTGGAGTCCCAGCGGGTTAGCCCCGAGGATATGCTGCGGTACATCAGTGCATCGGGTCGGGATAATGCGCGAACCCCCATGCAGTGGGATGCGAGCGACAATGCGGGCTTCACGACCGGCACCCCGTGGCTGAAGGTGAACCCGCGGTACACCGACATTAACGCCGCCGAAGAGTTGGCGAACGATGATTCTATTTTCTACCACTACAGCGACCTGATTCACTTACGCAAAGAGCACCCCATCGTGCTCACCGGCGAATACCGCGTGCTCGACCCCGAGGATGAGCAGGTGTACGCCTACCTGCGTGTGAACTCTGCCGAGGATGCCGCCGCATCCGGCGAGCGCGCCCTGCTGGTGGTTGCTAATTTCACCCAAGAAACACTGTCTTTACCCTATGCAGACGGTCAGCTCGCTTCTTTGGCGCTCAAGAACCCGGGCGTGCTGAAAATTGAGGAGCTTGCGGCTATGGCAGAAGCACCCGAACTGATCAGCTCAAACTACCGGAATGAGCACGGCGAGTTCACGGACGAAGGTACCACTCTGCGCCCCTACGAGGCGAAGGTGTACCTGTACCGGTAGGGCGTAGAGTGCGCGGCGAGTGGCGCGCTGGCGCATCCTGACTGAAAGTTTTGCAGACATACCTGCGGCGATGCGGCTTACGGGTCTTCCCGCTGAGCCGAACGACGCAACCCTTTAACGAAAGGCTTCATGATGAGTAGTGAAACCACGACTGAAGAGCGTGCGGTTCCTTCCTACGCCGGGCGGCAGTGGTGGAAGGAGGCGGTGGTTTACCAGGTGTACCCGCGCTCCTTCAACGACTCCAATGGCGACGGTATCGGCGATCTGCCCGGCATCACCGAAAAAAATCCCGTACCTGGCGAAGCTGGGCATTAACGTTATCTGGCTCTCCCCCGTGTTTGATTCGCCGAACGTGGATAACGGCTACGATATTTCTGATTACTTCGACATTATGAGCGATTTCGGAACAATGGAAGATTTCGAGGAGCTGCTGGCCACCGCACATGAGCACGGCATCAAAATTCTGATGGATTTGGTGGCGAACCATACTTCGGATCAGCATCCGTGGTTTGTGCAGTCTCGTTCCTCAAAGGATAACCCGTACCGCGACTACTACATGTGGAAAGACCCCAACGGGTTTGACGAGAACGGCGCCCCGATTCCTCCGAATAACTGGGCTTCCGAATTTGGCGGCTCCGCCTGGGAGTGGGACGAAGCCACGCAGCAGTTCTACCTGCACATTTTCTTCAAGGAACAACCCGATCTGAACTGGGCGAACCCGAAGGTACGCGAAGACCTTTATGCGATGGTGCGCTGGTGGCTCGATAAGGGCGTGGATGGTTTCCGGCTGGACGCCATCAACATTATTTCTAAGCCCGAAGGCTTCCCGGATGACCCTTCCACCGATTTTGAGAAGCATACGTCGTCGATCCCGTTTGTGATTGCGAACGGCACGATGGTGCATCCGTGGATGAAAGAGCTCAACCGTGAGGCGTTCTCGAAGTACGATGTGATGACCGTGGGCGAAACGAGCGCGACCAGCCCCGAGGACGCGAAGCTGTGGGCGGGCTACGATGCGGGCGAACTGCAGATGCTCTTCCACTTCGACCACATGGGTGTCGATAACGACCCCGAAGGTTCGCTGGGCGGCAAGTGGTCGTATGCGCCGTACAAGCTGACCGAGCTTAAGCGCATTCTGAACGAGTGGCAGACGAAACTTGAGGGTAAGGCGTGGGGTTCGCTGTACTGGAATAACCACGATCAGCCGCGCGTGGTCTCGCGGTTCGGCAACGATTCCCCCCGAATTTCGGGTGCTTTCAGCGAAGCAGTTGGCAACCACCCTACATTTTATGCAGGGAACCCCCTATATTTATCAGGGTGAGGAACTGGGGATGACCAATGTGCGGTTCGAGTCGATCGACGACTACCGCGACGGCGATTCGATTCGTTTCTACGAGGATATGCACGTGGATCATCAGCGGCTCAGCCACGAGGATGCGATGCGCGCTATCTACATTAAGGGTCGTGATAACGCCCGCACCCCCATGCAGTGGGATGACTCGGCGAACGGTGGGTTCACGAACGCGGGAGTCGAGCCGTGGCTGAAGGTGAACCCGAACTACCCGCAGATTAATGCGCAGGCTGCCCTGGATGACCAGGATTCGGTGTTCTACCACTATCAGGAATTGGCGAAGCTGCGCCGCGGTGAGCTCAAAGATTTGATGGTGTATGGGTCGTTCGCACCCGTAGATTCGGTTGAGGTTCCGCACTCCGAGGATGAGGCGGTGTACGCCTACACCCGTACCGGCGGCCCGGACGGCACCGACGCGAACCAGTCTCTGCTCGTGGTTTCTAACTTCACGTCTGATTCGGTGGAGCGCACTTTCTCGCTGCTGGATGATGCGCGTGCAGCCGGAGCGTCCGTCGAACTGGTGCACTCCAACTACCGGGATGACACCGGCACGCCGACCGATGCGGGCACCACCCTACGCCCCTACGAAGCGAAGGTTTACCGCATCGTGAAGTAGGTTCTTTTGGTTCTTTTCCTATAGAAATGCTCTCTGCTAAGTGTGGAGAGCATTTCTATAGATTAAGGGTACAACGCACAGATTTATCTATACCGTTTTGTGATCATCCGGTCAACAGTTATATGAACACGCGGCATATTGACGATATTTTTCAAAAGATAATCGGCAAATTTTTCTGCCTGCGATTGGCGAAGCTGAGATATTAAATCAACGTTTCCCTGGCGGTCTAACCAATACCTTACCTCCGAGAGGTATAACTGAACCCAAAAATCAGGTGTTGTAAAATCCACGAGCTGCATCAGGATATTATCAGCGCTCATAATGTCGTACCCCAAGTTCTCGCCTGCCTCCGAACGCCCGTATGCGATAAGAGCTTTATCATTCGTTGCTAAGGCATCAACATCTCCTGCAATTGCAGCAGCATGAACATGCAAATCCTCTGGGTCGGGATAGTTGGGCACCTCAGGTACAGAAAAACCTCGCAGTATACAATCATTGCCGCCACAGGATTCAATGATCTGCCGACGCCATCCTTCAATAACTCCGTCATCGAGAGTGGGATTGTTGTTCCGTGTATGGTTTCCCCATTCGTCTAATATTCCTTGTGAAATTAGGACTTGAAATCTACCTTGCGAATAGAATGCAGACTTTAGAATCCAATCTCGTAAAGTTTTGGACATTAATATATTTGCATCAAGCAAAACACGATACGTCTCCATGTTAATCCCATTCTTTCACATTAGAGACCCATTTCATTCTCAAAATCACGAAGTTTATTAAAAGCATCAATTTGCTTTTGAAGCTGCTTCTGACGGAATGCATCAACATCTGCCGTTAAGAGACGCACGTGTGAGCGCACTTTGTGGGCTGGAATTTTTCCCTTCACGGATAAGCTTCATTAAAGTTGGACGGGAAATCCCAAGGCGCTTTGCGGCAACTGTCGTCGTTAGCTCTTGTGGAACGCTCACCAGGCTAGGCTCCTGGTCATTAGCAAGCATCGTAATCATCTCTGCGATCAGTGAATTCAGCTTAGGCCCAAGCTCCTTCGCTTTATCTCCCTCAATACTCACCTGAACAGAAATATGTTTTGCATCAGCTGTAGCAAGCTCCGCAGCCAAAAATTTTTGACGTCACGGAGCTCCTCAGCATCTTGCCTGACCTCTGCAAAGGGCTGGGCAAGCGTGTCTGTAATAGTCACGGCGCACCTCCTGAACTCTTTACGACTGTTACCCCAGATTACAAGGTATCCATAATATCTGCAATATTTTTCATTTTTTACAGATAAAATCCCGGTTTCCTCTATTTCCAGGCGAAGGTACCGTTTTATGAAATTGGGATTTACACCTGCGCTGCCCTCTTCCATTTGCGGATGCGCGTGCGGAAGTTGGTGAACAGGGGCGACCGTGTTAATATGCACCCATTTCCAGATGGGCCACCGCGCGGAGGTGATAGCCCATGCGCGCTGTTCAGGTGTGAAAACTTCGGTCTCACTCAGGTTCTCAACCCAGACGCAAAGCTCAGCGACCTTTTCCCGCAGCATATGCTGCTGTTCGGCGAGGCTGTACCCGCCGTAGGCCGCATAGAACTGCTGGTAGAGACCACCCAGGTTGTTCCATTTATACCCTTCGGCGGGTGTTTGCACGGCCTGCCCCGCTTGTTCTCGGCGTTCCCAGCCCAGCAGAGAGTTCACCCAGCCAATCTGGTACGATAGGTGTTCCGAAGGCGTCCTCTCGCCTTCCAGCAGGCGCGCATCCTTCTTATCCTCGGGAATATCAGTAAATTCGGCAAGGTACTTCTCTAGCGAAGCGTTAATAGCCACAATAAGCTCTTTTTGATTCTCGTAACTTTTCATACCTTACCCAGCTTCTCCTTCCCCCCGGCTCTATACAGCCCGCGTATACTTGCACACCAGTTTAGCGACAAAACGCTACTGCATGATCGACCCACCGTCTACCGTATATGAGCTTCCCGTCACGTAACTGATTTTCGTCAGAGAGCAAGAATAGCGCCGCTGCGCAGTAACATACACGTGGTTTATGGTACAAACTGTAAAAGTGCCTGAGCGTCTTCCCTAATCAGAGACGTTTTGCGCATGTCCAGCCGAGACTGTTGTTCCTACCGAGCACCAGAAAATCTTGTTCTCAAGTGCTTCCCGGGGTTCATTTTTATGCTGTTCGTTCAGTATGACAAGAGTTAAGATTCGACGAAGTCGCGCACTATATCCACAAACCGTTCGGGGCTCTCTTTCTGAACCCAATGCTTATGATGCTCAAAAATTTCGACCCGTGCATTCGGCATAGAAGCGGCTGCCTGCTTCACATCACCGACTTTGACGCCGGGGTCCTTATCCCCTTGAATAAATAGGGTTGGCACCTTGATCTGTGGCAGAAGCGGTATTAGGTGCCCGACCGGAGGTTCTCCCCACAACTCACTGATCTGAAATGATTGAAAAACTCGTGCCGCATCTTTCGAATGGGCGGCAGTTTGCACCTCATCCAGAATTTCGGGGGTAATTTTCTCGCGATTCCCAATCAGTGACCCGGCAATAATGTTCTTTGCCAGCCACCTATTCTGCAAGGTTTTATATGCCACCTGATTGAGCGGCAAACGCACCAGCAACCGTCCCATAAGTGAATACGGTGACACACCCCAAGGTGCCACCAGCACCAGCTTGCCAATATAGTCCGGATACCGCAGCGCATATTGCAAAGCAATGGCGCCGCCCATTGAAAGGCCACACAAGGTAACATTTTGAGCGTTCAAAGTATCCAGGAAGGCATTGAGGAAGCCCGTGTAGAAACTCAGCGAGTACTCTAATTCGGGTTTATCGCTGTTTCCGTACCCCGGCAGATCCAGGGCAACTAAAGGCTGAGACCCGGTCCAGGTCTGCATGATCGTTTTCCAGGAGAGCATGGCATGATCCACCCCGCCACCATGAAGGAGCACGATAGGCGTGCCTTCACCCTCCGTACTGTAGTACGCGGTTTTAATGCCCTCAAGATCGAGAAAATGGGTCGAGATACGATTCATGCATATCACCGTCTTTCATGAGATCCCACCGCTATTAAGTCTATCCTGTAAAAGCACACATACGATAGTGAGTCCCCTGAACCATTCAGGGTTTCGGTTGGCTGGCTGTGTGTCCACATAGCCAGCCATACACAGTTTTTGGCAGGTGTTGGGTTATACCCAGCGCCGCACCCGCTGGCGGTACTGCCGGTATTCTGTACCGAACTTCTGGGTGAGAACCCGCTCTTCGGGAATAATCTGAAAACGCGTTATCCAGGCAACGAAAAGCACCACCCCGAGCACAGCCTGCACCTGCCACAGCCACACCGCCCACCCGGTAAGGATACAGGCCATACCCAAGTACATGGGGTTGCGGCTTAAACGATATATTCCGGAGGAGACAATGTTTACGGTGCGTTCGGGGGCGAACGGGTTCACTGTGGTGCGGGCACGCCTAAATGACAGCACCCCCACCGCGTCCACCGTTAGGCCGAGTACAACCAGTGCAAGGGCAGGGACCAGCAGCAGCGGTGGTCTGCCTGTCAGCGACGGCATCCCGCAGATGAGCCACATCAGTAAGGCGCACAGTGCCCCTATAAGTGGCGGCGGAACTTTATGTTCAAAGGCTGCAGCTAGTCTTTTCATGGGGAACAGTTATTTATTTCGGTCAAGAAGCGGGGTTTATGCGGGAAGCGGCGGCGCTAACACTGCCTCCACCGCCGCGAGCGCGTGAATGGTGGTGCTGTCAAAGACCGGCAGCGGGGTCTTGTCCTCATCCACCGCCAAGCAGAGTTCGGTACACCCCAGAATCACGCCTTGGGCGCCCTGCTCCTTCAGCCCTGTAATGACCTGCTGAAGATACTGCACGGCTTCAGGCTCCACACGGCCCAGGCACAGCTGCTCAAAAATGATGCGGCTAGTCTCTGCCTGTTCCGGTTCGGATGGTACGATCATCTGGATTCCGTGCGCCACCATGCGCTCAGTGTAGAACCCGTCGCTCATGGTGAAGGTTGTGCCCAGCAGCCCCACCCTCTGCAGCCCCTGCCTTTGGATGGCGGTGGCAGTGGCGTCAACTACGTGCAGTAGCGGTACGGTGGTGGCGCGCTCTATCGCGGAGGCAACCTTGTGCATGGTGTTCGTGGCCACCAGCAGCAGCTGCGCACCCGCACCCCAAGTTTTGCGGCGCTTGCCGCCAGCAGAACCCCGGCGGCTTCCCAGTCACCGCTTTTTTGCAGACGCACGACTTCCTCAAAATCTACACTGTGCATCACAATGTCGGCGCTGCGGTTGCCTCCGAGGCGGCGGTTGACCTCACGGTTAATGATTCGGTAGTACAGGGCGGTGCTCTCAGGGCTCATGCCGCCGATAATGCCTAGGGTTTTCACGGTGCATGCTCCTTTTATTTATTGTCTTCTGGCGGGTACTTCCCCTCATTGTAGGGTGAGCTCCGTAACCCCGTCTACAGAGAAGGTTTTTGTATTCAGAAGCCATATTAATTCTCTGAGTACAAAAACTTTTCTGAATAGAAAAACCATCTGCTGGGGGTACGCCCAAAGACCTCTAGGGCGGGGTGTGCTTTAGACCCCCAGTGCGGCCCCATCTGCCATAAGCCACGCGATCAGCGACCCCACCGCCAGGGTAAACGGCAGACCCAGCAGCAGGGTTTTGATGCGGGTTGCGACGGCGGTTTCACGCATAAAGTACAGTGAGTAAGGGCCCAGCCCAAAGTTCAGCACGAGCGCCAGCGACACCAGCAGGAACGGTACGCCCAGCAGCACCCATAGTGAGAGCTGATTCGATGTTCCCAGCTGCTCCGTGATGGTCTCCCCCCGTGGAGACCAGCTGCGCGGTGGCAGGGGCGGCGGGGGCGAATAGTACCGTGAACGACCACAGGAGTGTGCACGGCAGGATCACCCACCCAAGGATGCCTGCGCATCCGACGGAAAGAACATTAATGACTTTATCGACTGCTTCTTCGCGTTCGGCGCGGCGGGCACGCCGGTACGCCAGGTGCTCAGCTGAGCCCCTGTGGAACCCGCCAGTCCACGCATATTTTTTTGCGGACCGTGACGGGGTTATATTTTCGTAGTTGAGTGACATTGGTAGCTCCATCGCTGAGTGAATAGTGGAGTATGTGTTTATGGTACTCCCCATCGCAGACTACCCGACTAAAGTAAGGCTAAGAAATACCCGCGAAAAAGTGTTGCAGGTTTCTTTTAGTGTTTAGTTGAGGTGGTCTTTTTATGGCCCGGAAGTTTCTTTATCCTCAATTCTATACGCACATTCTTTACATTTTCCACTCACACATCCTGCAATCTTTAGGTGAGTTTTAGGTGTAGCGGCAGGGGAAGGTTGAAGGAAATAGTGTGTCCATTATCGCGCCGACTAGGGGTTATGTTCTGCCGTACCGGTCGTGATTGTTACGGCACACTCCCCCGGTGCTGCGGTACCAACAGCATTTTTATACGCTGCTGAGGGGCTAAACCGTGCGGTACTCCCGGTGTTCTCGTCTCATTCACAGGAGCTTGAACACGCATGCCCACAGTGCGAGAGCTGTTTTTGCGTGCTTTTATAGTTCCCAGGTTTATGCTGCATCTAGTGATGACCGGATGCTTATGGCCGGGTGAGGAAAGCGTTGAGGGTTCGGCCTGAGTTAATATCGCGTGCAGTCATATTTTCTATATTTTCGGCATTGTCGTCATCTGTTATGGTCACGAAAAAGCAGATGGTGTCGGCATCGCACCCAGTGCGCGCAACATCTTGTTGCAGGTGTTTGAGGGCTTGAACAAACACGGGCAGAACGGTGTCTTGCAGTGAATCTCCTGAACGATCCAGCAGCCGCCACAATTCCTTGCTCACCCCCGGCAGTTTACTGTTATTGAGCTGGTCGCTAGTGTACTCCCAGCTGTATATATCCCAGTCGTAGCTTGTGGGATCGCCCGCTTCACGTACAGTGTTCATGCTCATAAGACCGAGCCGAAGTCGCTGTCTGTCACCAAGGCGCAACCGTAGATGGTTTTCTCCCCTGCCAGTTTTTGCAGACCGTAAAAATCGTGAATGACAGCTTCGGTCACCATCTTTTGCAGCATATTTCTCCTTTATATTCTCGCACCAACTGTACAACAGTCTAAACGCAGCCGCAGAAAGAGAGCACTTTTCTACCCCGGCCGAGCTGTATAGGAGCAGAAATTATACGCACAGTTCCTAAAGTTCGGCGGCCCCAACACAGGGTTGGCCTCTATACGCCTGGTACTGCACAGGCAACAACTGTATGAATCACCGCGCTAAGTGAAGGGAAAAGTACCATGCCCCATTCTTTGCGGGTCCAGCCAATCAATGCGTCACCCACCTGCATGACCGCAAAAGTCACAAGAAGCAGGGCGACGGCACCGCCCCGAAAATAGAAGGGTGCAATAAGCACGGCTATTCCGGCCGGTATGGCGCGCACAGCATACATGTACACATAGAAACGAGCATTAGCATCAACGGAAGATGCGTGAACCATAAGCCCCGGACGATATATTGCCAAAAATGCGCTGGCGATTGTTACGAGTGCAGAAATAGTGTTTACGGTTAATAGAACGGGATTCATATCTAAACCTCCGCCGGTAGCTTTTCGTATGTGTTTTATTCCTTAAGCTGCTGAGATAAAACGTCTAGGGTTTTAAGAGTGGCACTCACAGATTCATGCTGATGCTCCCCGCTCCACTGTTCAACCTGCTGGCGCCAGCGTTTGCGGATTTCCGCTAGTTTCTGCTCGCCGTGTTCGGTCAGGGAGTACCGTGGGGAACGTTTATGCGCGGGGTTTTCGACGGGCATAACCAATCCCTCGTCCCGCAGGAGGTTGAGCTGCTTTTGCACACCCTGCCGGGTTATTCCCATGCGTTCGGCGATTTGAGGTGATGTACTCGGTTCTTTCGCCATTGAGATTGCGCCTAATACCTGCCAGCGCGCAGTCGTGAGGCCGCTTTCGGCGGCGAACCGGTCTCCCCATGCGGTGAGCGCCCCGTTCATACGGAAGATCTGCACCACGAGTTCGCTCAGTAATGAAGCATCCATTTTTCCTCCAGCAGCAATTGTGACAACCAGTTTACAAATACGACAACTGGTTGTCAATACTCAGGGTAGGTGCTGGCGGGAAACGGTATAGAGGGAAAATAAAAACGGGAGCAGACATTTGCGGTGGGGGCACAGCCTACACTCCGAAGAAAATCTGCGATCCCGATTTACTGTTATCTAGGGAGTACCCCACTAATAGATACCCCATAAAGCGTTAGAAACCCTGCTTTATTCATATAAATGACCTTTTTGATTTTAGGAAAATTGAAAACATTATTTTTGAGAATATTCAGGAGCTTCCACTGAATACCCAGGCTATAAGCTTTAGGGTGAAGCTGTGACTACTAATAAAGACCTTTCAAAACCTGAGCATGGAACAATTCAGACTCAAGATGTTCATGATGTCAAGAAAGAATTAGCGGCAGATTCGACTGAGAAGCAGAACTCGTTTCCTCCTGCTCTTATAACTGTGCAGATTATAAGGACTGCTCTTGAGCTCATATTGGTAGTGCTGTTACTGCCATTGCTTTCTAATCCTTTAGTCCTAATCCTTTTTTTGCCTTTTGGTTTGTATTTTTGTTTTTGCAGGCTGTGGCATGGTCACGGGCAGAGAAAGAAACTCGGCTCGCTTGGGTTAGGGGAACTAATGTTTATAGCTTGCTAATTGTTGCGCCTCTTGGCGCTTTTTATACATTGTTCGTGATTGAGACGTCGGTTCCAAATGCTGATGTTCGACCGTTGTGGTGGATGCTAGGTGCCTGCGTTCTTGAAGCGATCATGAGCATTTTTATGATCGTTACGATAACCGTGATCAAGAGGAAATATCCTCATGCTTTTCAGGATAAGAGAGTCACTGTCGCTAAACCTCGAATATATGACGATGCTCTAAACGGTTCTCCGGGAAAGGCGTACGAGTTGGGTGATGAATCAGAATCCTTGAAGAAGCATCATGAAGATCCGATTGTAGAAATTCCTTGGCAGCACGTTAAAGTTAGGTCGCAGAAGAAAGATAAGGGTGAACAGCAATGAGCACCGATAAGAATTTTTCAACCGCTGATAATAATGATCCGCAGCCTCCCGTGGAAAAGCAAAGTGCATCGAATAATCCGGAGAATTCCCATCAAGAGCCAAAATATACACAGCTGTATGGTCTAGAAGGTGCTGACGGTAAGATGTCCTTGGATCCCTCAGGCATCCTCAGGGGGTCTCAGGGCGCTGAGGGAAAGGAAGAGCCTCATAAACGCACATCACAAACAGTTTGACATAGACCCCCAAACACCCGTGAGGCTCTTCTCATCGCACAGGGCTATCAAGAATAGTCTGATTATTATTCCTGCGCTTATCATACTGGTTTGTTTCTTTGTCTGTGGATTTCATTTATCGTTTTGATTCATGCGCCCAGTGGATAATGATTTCTGATCTATCGTAGCTATGTTTATATTGCAGTTATTGCACTGCCCTATATAGTTCACGTTATCTTGCAGGTTGTCGCGTTTATGCGGTTTAGGAAATCAGTCAAGTTTCGGTGGATACGAGGCGCCAATATTTACGGCCTTATTGTTGCCCCGATCTCCGAGGTTACCTATGTGCCGTTTATGCTAGAGCGGATTCTTGATCCATCTTCATCTGCCGAGAGCTCTTTTACAATAGTGGGGGTTATAGTAGCCCTTTACGAGGTTATTTTGGGCATCTTAACGATTATCATCATGACGAATAGTATTAAGAAGACCACCCAACTTTCAGAAAAAACTGAGGGTTAATCATTAGAGGCACCCCTAGAGGACAGTAAAAACAACGATTCCTGCCCCTAATAGTGCGTGACTCTTATCTATAACACCATCCCCATTTCTCATGATGGGAAAGCCGATATTATCAGTTATTGGTACTGCTTTTCTCATTATGCTGGTAACACTTATTGTAAGGTTTATTCACTTTGCAGGTTTGAGCCCCGGCAAAACCACAAGCAGAACAATATCGAGAACACCAGCAGGATTTTCTCGCAACCAAGCCTACAGTGGTCGCTCGTGACACCATGTTTTTGAAACGCATATCCATTTTTATTTGAATAAATGCGGTTTTCATTGTCGAATACTTAATGAGCGGGATCCCGATCCCAAACGGGACTCATGCACCCGAAACCATGCTCTGTTGCAGAAGGACTTGATGAAATGTTCGTTTCCAGAAGGTCATGGCGCAGCCTTCACTGATGACATACAAAGCCGCCCGGCGCATCCTGACAGCTCAGAACACACCGGGCGGCTTACCTATCCAAAACTGGGTGAAACTCTAGGCGGCTACTCCCCTAGTGTGTTACTCCCACTCAATGGTTCCTGGGGGTTTGGAGGTTACATCCAGCACCACACGGTTCACGTCTTTGACTTCGTTCGTAATCCGGTTCGAGATTTTTGCCAGCAGATCATAGGGCAGGCGCGACCAGTCGGCGGTCATCGCATCCTCTGAAGAAACCGGGCGCAGCACAATCGGATGCCCGTAAGTGCGGCCATCGCCCTGCACGCCCACCGAACGCACACCGGAAAGAAGAACCACGGGGCACTGCCAAATATGCTCGTCCTGGCCGGCTGCGGTCAGCTCTTCACGCACAATCGCATCCGCCGCGCGCAGGGTCTCAAGGTTCTCGCGGGTCACCTCACCCACAATGCGGATACCCAGACCGGGGCCGGGGAACGGCTGGCGTGCCACGATCTTCTCGGGAACACCCAGCTGACGACCGATCGCGCGAACCTCATCCTTAAACAGGGTACGCAGCGGCTCGACCAGCTCAAACGCCAAGTCCTCAGGCAGACCGCCCACATTGTGGTGCGATTTAATATTCGCTGCGCCCTCGCCACCGCCGGATTCGACCACATCCGGGTACAGGGTGCCCTGCACCAAGAACTTGATCTGCGCGCCCTCTTCGCCCGCTTCCTCAATGAGCTTGCGCTCGGCCTGTTCGAAGGAGCGGATGAACTCGCGGCCAATAATCTTACGCTTCTGCTCGGGTTCACTCACACCAGCCAGTGCGGTGAGGAAACGCTCTGACTCGTCAATGGTAATCACGCGGATACCCATTGACGCGGCGTAATCCTGCTCAACCTGTTCACGCTCACCCGCGCGCAGCAGCCCGTGGTCGATGAAGAAGCAGGTCAGCTGATCGCCCACGGCCTTATGCACGAGAGCCGCAGCAACAGAAGAATCCACGCCGCCAGAGAGCGCACAAATCACACGGTCTTCGCCAACCTGCTCACGAATCTTCGCAACCTGTTCCTCAATAATATTGGCGGTTGACCAGGTGGGTTTAAGCCCAGCAATGTTGTACAGGAAATTCTCAAGCGCAACCTGACCGTAGTCGGAGTGCTTCACCTCGGGGTGCCACTGCACGCCGCCCAGCTTGCGGTGCTCATCCACGAACGCCGCCACGGACGCACCCGGGGTCTGCGCCAGAACCTCAAACCCGGCGGGGGCTTCGGTCACGGAATCGCCGTGCGACATCCACACGTTCTGCGTCTGCGGGGTGCCGGTGAGGAACGAAGAATCAACTGCACACAAAGTTGCGTCGGTTGCGCCGTATTCGCGGGAACCGGTCTGCGCCACGGTACCGCCCAAGGTTTGCGCCATCACCTGAAACCGTAGCAGATGCCGAAGACCGGCACGCCAGCCTCAAATAGTGCCCTATCGCCGCGGGGGGCGCCATCGGCATACACCGATGAAGGCCCGCCCGAAAGCACAATCGCGGCGGGGTTTTTAGCGAGCATCTTTTCGGTGCTCATGGAGTGGGGAACGATTTCAGAGTAGATACCCGCCTCACGCACGCGACGAGCAATAAGCTGCGCATACTGGGCACCGTAATCTACCACCAGAACCGGACGCTCTTCAAGCTGATCCGGGTGTACAGAGTCGGTCACGGATTTTCCTCACGTGTCAGGTCGAAATTCCGCGCGAGCGCGCGAAGTCTTGTATTTCTATTCTACGGGAGAGATAAAGGTTTTATGTGGTGCTCTCACAACAGTTCTCGCTGGCGGTGTCCACCGGCGCCAGGGGCCTAGTACCGCTTAGTCGCCTGCGGGTTAGCGTCAAGCTGCGCCAGGGTTTCTGCGTGGATGCGCTTCTCAACGATGAATGAGAGGAACGGCACCACGCCGCCGAGCGCCATCACAATAAACTGGGCTATACCCCAGCGCATGAGCAGCCAGATACGGAAGCATGACACTAAATAGATCACGTAGAACCAGCCGTGAATAATAAGCACCAGTGTAGAGATGTTCACCCCGCCGGTGAGATTACCGGTTTCGCGGTTCAGCACCCCCAGGGCCACAGACTTGCCGCTTGCCGCCTCCGTACCACCGGCTACCAGGTCGAAGCCCAGCACGTAACGGCTGATCATCTCAAGAACCAGCAGCAGCAGGAAGGTACCGGATATCCAGGCGCACCATTTATAGAAGGTGAGTGCCGAACGAATCTGCGCCTGCGTACCACCGAATTTTTGCGCACCGTAAACCCGCCCTGGGGCGCATGCCCGGCCCCGTCCGCAGGTGCCTTTGAGGCATTCGGGGACAGGGTGACTTTGCGCCCGTCGGTGCGTTCCACCGGCTGGGGTGCCCCAGGGGTGGGTGTGCTATCTGTCTCGGAACCGTGTTCTTTACTCATATTCACCTTTCGTGTGTGCAGTGGTGATGCAAAACCTAGCTATGAAGAACGGTCGTTCTTATTTTTTCGTGTGGGGCTCTCCCGAAGAGGAGGCGCTGGGGGCGTCATCGAAGAAATAGTATTGCTTATCGGCAGGGTCCCAATAGTAGGGCCTCCCGGTGGCCTCATCCACAAAGTATTCGCCGTCATACTCGAAATACTGGGTGTATTCGGCGGGTTCGGCGGCGCGGTGCGCCGCGTCCCTGAGCATGCGGCCCCACAGGTAGAGGGCGAACGCGGCGAAAATCAGCCATTCAAGCGAGTAGAAAATATTCAGCCAGTTCACGCTTGTATCATCCACCGCCTGAGTGGCGCGGATCGGCCGCACATCCTGCGACTGCCCGATCACCGTGGAATTCTCGGCAATCGTATGATGCTCAGTCACGGGGATAGTCTGCCCCTCGGGGACCTCAGCGGCCAGTGCCAGCACCCCGTCGTATAGGGGCGTATCCCACAGGTTACTGAGCTGCGCCGGGGATGCGCTCTCAAGAATCCGCTGCTGTTGGCGCTTATATTCGGTGGGCCCCTGCGCGTTAACCACCCGGCCTGCCACCTCAACGGTGCCGGTCGGCTCGGCGGGGATAGCCGCAGGCGCATCCCCTTCACCTTTCACCCAGGCGCGGGCCACAACAATAGCGCGGGGCTTGGTGCTCCCCTGGGCGGTCACAGTATCAGTGCCTTCGGGGATGAATTCGCTCAGCACCCAGTAGCCGCGTTCCCCATCGTTGAGACGGTGCGCCACCAGCATGGAAGACCCCGCAACGTAGCTGCCCTTCGCCCGTACCACGGTATCTACAGTAATATTAGTGACCGGCTCGTGAGGTTTCAGGATGTCCGTGTAGGGCCGCAGAGTATCTTTGGCAGTGTCCGCGTGCACCTGGCCCGACGTGGAGGCGTTAAACTGCCAGCTGGAGAGCGCAACAAACCCCGTCACGAAGACGAGAGCCAGCAAAAGCCCGCCCAACCAGCGGGGAGTAAACGCCAATTTCCACACGTATCTAGGGTAGCGCGTCTGCGTGATGTGCCCCTAACGCCGTTGGTAACTTACGCGGGGAAAAGTCCCGGTGAATAGTTGGCAGAGATGCGTCGTTTCCCAGTGTAGAACGCAGTCTAGCCGGTACGGTAAGGACCCAGAACCAAAAACTAGCTGGCAGCAAACCAGCGGCGCACAGCGTTAAAGCTCCCCACCCTCCGCAAAATACTTCTCTTCAGCTTCAGTAAGATCAGTCATCGCTGGCGATTCAATTGTCGCGGACACAAGCCTTGTAGCGACTCCTAAACCGACACTCGCGCGTGACGGCAAATACCAAGACAAAGTTTCCACTTTGCTGCTAGGGCCGGGGGTTGCAGCCCCGTACAGTGATGTAAGTCCAGCAACGTAGCCTGAGCGTGCCGACTGTATCAATGCACTAATTTCCGGGGTTGGATCCGGGGATGCGAGGCTGGTCAAGCGGAAAGAAATCCCGGATACGAATTGGTTGTTACTGACGTCTGAGGCTTATGTGGCCGTCTTCTTCTCCGTTGCTGACGGGGGTAACGAAAAAAACCTCCCATCGTCGGGAGCGGGCGTCCAGCCGAACTGATCACGCAACGAGAACGCCTCTTCAACAGTCATAGGCCACCGATGCTCAGCTATTGCTCGGATGATGGCCACCGCTTGCTCGACCGGATACGCGCGAAAACCTGACGGTGTGGAGTTTGCTTCATTTTAACATATGAGAATTCGGTCTCTCTTCTGGGATTTTTTTAGAGCTTGTCCATAGATTCTTAAGATGCTGAGCAGCCTCGGGCCTGAGAACGCCATAGCCCACCTAGCTATGCGAACTACGTCAGTCTTCCCCTTCATTGGGGCGGGTATCGAGGACAGCGTGAGGGACGCCGTCGGGCTTGGGGCCGAAATCCTTTCTGAGATCGGCGGTTTCGAGCTTGTTGTACTCCATCATAGACAGGTAATAGTCCAGAAGATCGTCGTAGCGTCCTAGTACTTCACCGCGCACCCACGAGGCAGTCCCCTCTGCTGGGGTACCGGGCCGCCCCATCAGAACGATGTCAATCGACCCCTGTGCGGCGGCAACCATAAAATGGTCAGCAGCGATAACACCGTCTGAAGCCATAGCCTCAATGCACTCCTCCAGCTCCAGCTGAACCCCGCCCAGCCTACGCAGTTCGCCGCCAAGAAGGTCACCGGTGGAGAAGATCGTCATGTCCTGGTAGAAGCAGGGCCAGCCGTCGGCTACCTTGAGAAAGTCACGGTAGGACTTTGGCAAACGAAAACCCAGCTGAGCCTCAGTACGTGCCAGTGTTTCTTCAGAGGCTCCTGCATTGGGTGGTGCGTAGTCCCACAGGCCCTTCCAGTCGGCCTCCATCCGCTCTTGGTTAATCTCCTGCCCCCAGTTCAGGTAGTCCTGCCACGTCCATTCCGACATAGCCCGATTTGTCCCGCTGGGTACACCAATAGCCTCATCTGTCATGTGCCTTAGCCTCTTCCTATCTCCTATCCGGTTCGAAGAACCAGCTCTGCTGCCGCAGCAACCAATCACTACTAGCTTGCCGGTATCGCCATACTCCCAAGGTTTACCGCGCCCATATCAGCCTCGCCCCCCCCCCTTCCACTATGACTACATCATTCACGAGAAGTACTGAGGGTACTCCACATAAGGGTCATGCTCACGATGATCCACCCACTGATCAAGCACCTGCTGGGGTGTAATTCCCGGAGTCAAGACAGTGTGACCATCGAACGCACTGGATGTAAACCATAGCACCACGTCAGGGTCTGGGTTCAAAGACCGCACCCATGCGGCAATCTCTACGGCCTCCTCAAAATCTGCCCCATCAACAGATATGAGCCGACCATCAGCGAAATGACTAATAATCGTCGATGCCCCATCAGGGGTAATAATGATGTCGGCATCCGTCAAGCGGTCTTCCTCAGCGGTTCACTGCATCGTCTTACACCCGGGCCATTTTCGCTGCCCTTCGCGTAAGAAAGCTTCGACATCAATGAGGGTATCCTCTGAACTGAGAACGGGATATAGGTAATGAACGCCCACAATTTTTCCTCTCGCCTTACCTGCGAAATACCGTAAACCACTGCACGCTACCCGCCTGCCCTATTCATGCTACGGGGTTTAATGCTCCCGTGCCCCGCGTATGGTCATTGTGGTTCTTGCCGCCAAAGCATCATTGCATATTTACCGTATTCGACATTCACAGATACCCCTGCTCATGACGAGAGCTAGGGTTCCCCTCCCTCTGCGAAATACTTCTCTTCGGATTCAGTGAGGGCAGTCATTGCTGGCGATTCAATTACGACAGAAATAGATCGATGAGTGATTCCGATGTCGACGCTCACACGTGATGGCAGGTGCCACAAAACACCATCTACGTCACTGCTAGATCTGGCTTCGCCTGTGCCGTATCTCATAGTGAGGGATTCGACGTACCTCGAATATACTGACCGCATTTCTGACTGGATGTTAGGGTCTGCATCTTTAGGAAGTTGGGAAGTTACGTTGAAGTCAATTCCTGATATGTAAATTCTGTTCTCTCGGTCAATGCTTATAGTTCCGTCCTCCTCTCCGTTGCTGACAGGGGTAACGAAAAACCTCCCGTCGTCAGGAGCAGGTGTCCAGCCGAACTGATCACGCAACGAGAACGCCTCTTCAACAGTCATAGGCCACCGATGCTCAGCTATTGACCGAATGATATTCAATACCTGATCGACTGGGTAAGAACGAAAGCCTGACGGTGTGGAGTTTACTTCATTTGGCGTATTAGGGTTCACGGCATTCTCCCGGACTTTCTGGAGTTTATCGATAGATTCTCGAAGATGCAGAGTAGTTTCAGAGTCGAAGTGGTGCAGGGTGAGCCGCTCGCGCCATGAGTTACAGGTCGTCGCGGCGGGCCTCCTCAATGACGGGTTCGTCGATTTGGGCCCTACTGGGCAACATCATCCTGTCCCCCCCCGGTCGAAACTCACTGAAGACAATATCAGTAGCCATATGAAGAGCATCGAGTCGGTCGCCCACCACGAGAGGCCGGTTCAGGGTAGGGGAAGTATTGCTCCCGTGAGGGCAAAGCGGTGGGAACCAAGCCGGAAGGGTTCGGCCCCCACCGCTGAGTGGGTTGGTCAGTAAGGTGCCCCAGCCAGGAAACCAACAACGGGCACGGAAGGCAGTCTAGCCGCCAATACGCATCCAGTCAGGAATAGCATTCGGTTCCCGCGGGAAAGCCTCCAGTTCTTGGGCCACATCCTGAGCCGTGTAGGGTGGGTCCAGAACGGGTTCACGGTCATAGTTGAAGTCGGAGACGAGCTTGTAGCCTTTGCGAGCTGCTCATGGACAGCCGTGCCCAGGTCCACGCCCCACCTCCAGGGCGCCCCATAGCCACACGCAGGTCCACACCCAGGCGCACTAGCTCCACCGGAAGGGCACTGTTCACCCACTGCCCCTGATACAGCACCTGACTGCTCACAGCCGCACGGGCGCCGACACCCTCAACCTCAACGACGACCTCCTGAACGTCGTTAGCACGCATCCACTCACCCCACTGGTTCGCGATCGCCTGCGCGACCTCCATTTGACCTTCAAAAGACCACTCCATCATTGTTATTCTCCTTCATCGTCCAAGCGCCCCGCCCAACAAAGACCGGGCGCACAATAAACAAATCTCCTATATTACCGGTCTGCTTCGACCGAGTCAGCTACTCGCCTTCCCCGCCGCCTCACTGGCAGTACTCGACACATTCGTCTCGGCTTCCCGCGCAGCCTGGGCAGCTTCAGCCTTCTTGCGTGCCCGGCGGGCGCGGTCACGTTCACGACGTCGTGCTCGGGCCTCCTCCTTCTTGTGGAAGGCGGCTGCCTTGGTCGCCATCCACTCCGGGATGTACTCAGGATCCCGTGGATGCATCCTCAGCTCCACCGCCGCGTCCTGCTCCCCCATGAGATGGCCGTTAATGACTGGCTCACGCATCCAGTCCGACTCCTGATGCAGCACACCGTCCGAGGCCTCCATCCACAGGTGCGAGTACGTCCATGCACCCCGGTGGGCGTCCACCTGAGCCGGGCGAAGCTTGTCCATGGTGAAGTCCATCTTCGCGGGAAACAGTACGTCCTTGCGCTGGCCGTCGATCGTCAGCCAGTTGATGACATGCCCGGTGCGGTGGATGGCGTGGTAGTCGATGTCGATGCGGGTCCCGCCGCTGTCACGCAGCCAGTCCCGCAGCATGGACTCGAACCGCTCGAAGGCTTTCTCTGCGTCCATTTCTTGCGCACTCATAACTATGCATTCCCCATATCAGCTCGCCCAACCAGTTTCTTCGGTGCAGCACCACGCTCACCGGCGTATTACCCACCTACCCTATTCATGCTAGGGGATTCTGCTCGCTTATGCCCCGCGCATGGTCATGTACCCAGCTTCCATGCCTGACTCGGAACAGCACAATGCGCCCCCACCGGGTATTTCACCAGTGGGGGCGCATCACTA
>BNJU01000173.1_pt1 | contig 60199 bp, 99 predicted proteins | sample 8539281 | NCBI WGS metagenome assembly BNJU01 (sample SAMD00202456, study PRJDB9452) | human saliva metagenome | isolation source: human saliva | place: Japan
CAGTTACGTGGCTGCCAGAATTGAAAGACGCCCTGTTTCCTTTGCCCCTCCCCTGCAGAGAGAGTATGTGCTCGCGGACTAAAACAGGAGCAAGACCCATCTTACGGAAATTACGAATTGCCTGGCGTACCATGCGTTCCATCCCGATCGGGTATTCTATTTTGACCGCGGACTTGATCGCAATATCCTTGCCGGTCACCTGAAAGCCGATCCGGTAGCCCTCTGTATAGGTCGCCGCCATGCGGCGGACCTCCTCCTCAGAGAGGCGGTTGAGGTGAGGCTGCCATGGCCAGCTCATTCTCCCCGATAGGGCTTCCGTAAGAATAGAGATAGGACAGGTCGCTTAAATCAGACTCCATGACAATACGGGTCAGAAAATCGCGGCCCGGATCAATCAGGTTCATCACCGCGTCCCTGGTGAAGATCTCACTGTAATCGCGGTAGAACCAGTAAATACTGTCTCTGACAGCCTTTTTCCGCCGCCCCTCGTCCTTTTTGCCATGGCCAGATCCCCGTGTATCATCACGAAGAGCTCCGCGTAAATGGTCAGCAGGTCCAGCCTTCCTGCACAAACCCAGGGAATCAGAGCCAGCAGATCCGCGGCAAAGGCAGACAAAATCCCGCCAAGTCCTGCTCCAAGCCGTCTGACCGCATAGTCGGGGCAGAGATAGAGCTGCGATAGTGATCCTCATGCAGGCGACGCATAGATATCTTCCCTGCCATTTTGCTCCTCCTCCCAGGTCAGGCGGGATATCCCACTCTCTCAATAAAAATCCCGCGGCGGCCGGGTCCTGCCCGACGTTTCTCTCTTTTTCTCCTCTAAAAAGGCCCTGTGCCGGTCGATCTTGAGGAAGAAACTGCCGATCTGCATCATATAATCGCAAAGGGCTTTCTCTCACCTCAGGATTCGCCGCAATCCGGCGATCCGCTCCATAGCCAGCTCGTAGCGCTCGCGAAAAAATGATTCCCTTACCAGAATCCTCTTCTGTATGCTCTTTTCTTGTATCCTGATTCATATAATCTTCCCGCAGGCAAAGCTTCGTCATCGTCATCCGCCCTGCTTTCTATCGTCCATCTTCCCTCTTCTCTCTCGCCCCAGAGTCAGGGATAAAATTCCCAAAATGTAGGTTCCCAACCAGAGAAAGCTGGCCACAAGGGCAAGAGGAAGGCCCGGCAGGTGGAACTTCTGCTGTATGTCCCCAATCGGAACTCCCTGACTATAGTAGAGAGACAAATCAGTGAGAGAATCATAAAGAGCACCGCTGCTGCTCCCATGAGATTGGGCGTATCGCCTCCTGAAACTGCCGCTTGATAGGCCATAAAGAGATAGGCGGCAATGGACAGGCTCGCCAGAACCGCCATGAGGATGGCCAGGTTGGATCGATTCTTTTTGCATGCGCTGTCTCGCGGCGCCGTCTTTCATCTCTCATCATTTATCTTTCTACCCACGACCTACTACATGCGCGATCTCATAGCAGATCAGACCGACAATGACGCCCAGAGTATTCAGGATAATATCATCTACGTCGCAGGTCCCAAGGTCTGTGACAAGCTGGATGAATTCTACCAGGCAGGAGGTGAAAAATCCCGCCAGGATGACTCTTCCCCCTCTGGCCTTCCTTTGCATCAGCATAGGCAGGATGAGCCCGAAGGGGACAAAGGCCGCAATGTTTCCGGCCAGGTTGAGAATGACCAGCCAGACGCCGATCTTGCGCCAATAACGCAGATAGCGTCCGATCTCATGAAAGGGAATCAGGTTTTGCCCATTGATGCCGGGGTCACCGCGGCCAAAGCTCTCCGCGAAGAAGAGAAAATAGACCATGACGGCGACGTAGACGAGAAAGAGACACCATAAAATCCCTCTCTCCTTTTTGGATCTGCGTCTTGTGCTCAAGAGAAACTCCTTTCTCAAGCTCCTTTACCTATCCTGCCCTATGCGAAATTGCCGGAATTTTCCCCCTTCTTCCTGTCAGGCCCCCTTACTGCGCGGCTCCATACTCCCTGTAATGCGCGTCGATTGCCGCCTTGAGCTTATCATCAATGATGACCTCCCCTTTATAGGGCCGGTTATAAAGATGAGCGACGACCTCTTCCATCGTGACAATCGCGCAGGTTTTCATCTGATACTTCTCTCCGATCTCGATCAGCGCTGCCTTGTCTCCCTGCCCCCGCTCCATGCGGTCCACTGACACAACAAGACCTGCCACCTGAACATGTTCGGCCTGTGACTGAATCAGGGGGTAGGTCTCCTTAATGGATGTCCCGGCAGTAGTCACATCCTCGATCATGACAACCCGATCATTCCTCTCGATGGGACTGCCTAAAAGGATGCCCTTATCCCCGTGATCCTTGATTTCCTTACGGTTAGAGCAGTAGCGAATATCCGCGCCATAGTTCTCTGAGAGCGCAATCGCTGCAGACACAGCCAGTGGAATTCCCTTATAGGCGGGCCCAAAGAGCAGGTCAAAGTCTGTACCGAAGTGATCTGTGATGTGCCCTGGCATGGTACTCTCCCAGGCTGCTGGGCTGAGAGCCGGTGCGATGGAAACCGGTATTGACGAAGAAGGGGTCTTTCTGCGCTCTTGGTCACAAAGTCATCCGAACTTGAGGACCTGAGCAGTCAATCATAAACTCAATAAATTCCTGCGTATGTCTCCATATGTCCTCCTGTCCTGACTCTCAGTGCTCTCTGCTTTCTTCGCCGTTTTCTGCTGTCTTTTGTGCTGTTTTCGCTGCCTTCCCGCCGTTTTCTGCGCCTTTTGCTATTCGCGCAAAACCGCAGAGAAAAGAATTCACACTTGCAGATATCCATGATAAAGTCTAAGATACCTTCTCGGCAAATATCATACTACATATCCTCCTGCCAGATATGCTCCTATCCTCCTGCCATGTACTGGCTCCAATCAGCTCCCGGATGTCCCTCGACTCCCTGGTCTTGCATATAGGTCTCAATCCCCTCTATGACATCCAGGGTAGCCCGGGGCCGATAGAAGTTGGCCGTCCCGATAGCGACAGCGGTCGCCCCGGCCAGGATCATCTCCAGAGCATCCTCAGCGCTTGCATGATCCCCTCCCATGCCGATAATGGGAATCTTCACTGCCTGCGCCGCCTCGTAGACCATGCGAACAGCAATGGGATGAATGGCCGGGCCGGACATACCGCCGGTCTTGTTGGCCAGAGCAAAGGTTCGATGCTCTAGCATCGATCTTCATCCCTGTGATGGTATTAATCAGAGAGATGACATCTGCGCCTCCCGCCTCCGCCGCCCTTGCGACATCAGCAATGCTTGTGACGTTTGGCGTCAGCTTGATAATAATGGGCTGGGCAGCCCTCTTTAACACTTGAGGGTAATGTACTCCACCATCGCCGGGTCCGTTCCAAAGGCCATACCTCCCTCCCGGACGTTGGGACAGGAAATACATTTCCAGGAGATCCACCTCTTCTGATCGGCCAGGGTCTCTACCACGCGAAGGTGCTCCCTCCTCTGTGCGCGCACGCATGACCACCACCCGGGTATCAAAGGCATCTAAAAAGGCCAGATCCCGTTGAATGAAGGTCTCTACCCCCGGATTCTGCAGGGCCGATGGCATTGAGCATACCGGCGGGCACCTCCGCGATCCAGGGCGTGGGATTGCCCGCCAGAGACGATCAGCACGCCCTCGGGTGACCACAGCCCCCAGGCGGTTCAAAATCGACAAACTGGCTGTATTCCATCCCGCTCCCAAAGGTTCGGAGCCTCCATAACAGGGTTTCTTCAGGCAATACCCGCTAAACTCTGATGTATTCAGCGACAGATCCACCTGCATCGAAGACAGGGCCATCGCACAGACTCTGGCATGTCTTTCACCCTGGGTGATCATCCGCATCGACTGTCTTACAGACACAGGCAGGCGAGGCCCCGATGCCACAGGCCATACGCTCCTCCATCGAGATGAAGCAGGGCGAGCTTATTTTACTCGGCATAGGCCTATGACCGCCCGCAGCTGGGCTTGGGTCCGCAGGCGAAGACAGCGTCCCCGTCACCTCTGCTCTCTGATAGCGTCAATTACAGTTCCGTGCGTCCCGATACTGCCATCATCGCTTGCGATGCAAGGCGACTGGTGCCCTGGCACTCCTCGGTGAAAAAGGTATCGTCGTCGCGATGGCCCATGACCAGGGTCGGCTCCACGCAGGCATGCTCTCCGGCCCTTTCCGGATCAGACGCGTCAGAAGGGCTCTCGCCCGTTCCCTCCCCGTGCAGGGTCTCCGCCAGGTCGACCATGGGGAATCCCATTCCCTCCGATCAATATGGGTCTCCTGCAAATCCGGCAGTGTTCCCGCCTCCTGGCAAATCCATTGCCCAGAGGCCCCAGGACACGAAGACTCTCCCGCCTTAAGACGGAGAAACTCCTCGTTCCCCTTCCGACTACCCGATAGACCAGGCGCAGGGTCCCGGCGTCCCGCCTGATCTGACAGATGGAAATAGGGACGGGGCAGGAGTCTGGCCCCATCTCTCGAGTAGACAGAGACAAACTGGCCTGCAGACAGCCTCCTCCGCAATCTTTGTCTGAAGGATGAGAAAAACTCCCTCCGCCAGAGGCTCGTTTTCAACGCACGCAGCCTGATCCATTTCTTGCTCATCTTCCCAGTGCTCCATTGATATCAGCCAGCATGTCAAGGACAGCCTGTCTGGAGGCCTCCGCGAAATGCTCAGCCCCAGAATCTTGCGTAATCATCCTTCTGATACGCGGCTATGATTCATGTGAGGAGTTGACGACATCGCGCCCAACCCATCCTGTCAGAGAAATGCGTCAGGTCAGTCCTCCCCCTGGGCCCCATGAGCCCGGCACTAAGAATGTAGGTATGAGGCGCATGGGCCCCTTAAACGCCTCCTGCCTGGGACAGGGTGGCGCCGACAACCGCTCCCACGTCAGAGCATCCATCCTCTCGGTCTCCTCCCCACTTCTCAACCATATAGGCGACAGATCTCATAGAGGCTTCCTGTCTCAGCCAAAAATCTGATCCTGAAACTCTCCGGAGGAGGGTTCGACGTCTTGACCAGGACGAAAATCCTTATCCTGCGCCTTGCAGACATTGACAAAGGGGCTGACCGCGTCTCGTTCCCACATGAGGGTTGACTGTGGCGAAAATCCTCTCCGAAAGGAGCATAGGACCTTTTCTCCGACCGTAACCAGGCCCAGATGTCCATCCGCGTAGGCGGCAGAGTGAGACCAATGTCCCCCAGCTTGATATCGCCAATCACAAAGAAGCCCCTTGTCCCTGGCATAGGAAATGGTCTTATGGTAGACCGCCTCACCCTGCCAGTCCCAGCTGCTCATACATGGCGGATCAGCTTCTACACCGCCGGAATCAGATCGCAGACAGCGTCAATGATCGTCCTCAGTTAAAGTCCCAGATAGCTTGCCGCCCCCTCCAGGGTCTGCCCGTACTGCTGATAATTTTGTCCAGCGAGCTTCTGAATCAATGCCATCTGGGGGTCAAGTCCCACGACAATGAGCATACTTCTTCTGAATCTCTCTGATTAACTGCTTGATCATCTGTGTCTCCTCGCCTCTTTCAGTGATACCGCAAAATTGTCCTTCGCCATCCTCTAACAAAATACATGACTGTCATTATGTCTCTGCCCTAGTCGTCTAAAATCCCATAGAGCTGCCAGAGGGCACTGCAGGCTTTGATGTGAATCCATCTTCCTCATAGGACTCCTCTAAGACCTGGCCCCGCTCATGAATACGGGCGAGAGACTGCATCTTCTGATAGTCCAAAAGCCCCGCTCGACCAGGACCCGATCTCTCTGAGAAAATCTGCCAGGGCCTGCCTGACCTCATGTAACCCCATTCCGTCCGGGCCGAAATACACAGGGATTTGTCGCGAAAATCATGCAAAGACAGGTCATCTTCGAGGCCGAGTCGCACTTGTTGAACAAGGTCCAGGATCTTCTTATTTTTGACGCCGAGCTCATCCAGGTCTGCCTGACCACATGCATGCGCTCTTCCATGTCCGGATCAGACGCGTCCACCAGCTGAATGATATAATCCGCGTATTTCGCCTCCTCCAGGGTGAGATCGAAAGGCATCAATCAGACCGTGGGGCGCTTGCGGATAAAACCGACCGTATCTGTCAGCAGCATGGTCTCAGAGCCCCCAGATCCACGATCCGCGTCGTCGTGTCCAGAGTGGCGAAGAGGATATCCTGGGCCAGAACTCCCGCTCCCTGTCAGCGCGTTTAACCAGGGTGGACTTGACCGGCATTGTATAGCCCACAATGGCGGCGACAGGGCATCTGCTGGCGCTTTGCGATGCTCTCTGGTCAGTTGTCGGTGGGCCGCCGCCTCCGCGACATGCGCTTCAGCCTCCAATGCGGGACCTTATCCGTCAGCGATCTATTTCAAAGCTTGACCTCGCCCGGTCCTCTCGTCCCGATTCCTCCTCCAGCCGCGACATCGAAAGCCCCATGCCAGTCAAATGTGTGGCTCCGCTAACGCAGCTGCGCCAATTCCACCTGGATTTTACCCTCCGCGCTCGCGGCATGAGACGCGAAGATGTCAAGGATTAAGATGGTCCGGTCCAGCGACCTTACAGTCCAGGGCCAGTTGCAGATTACGCATCTGCGCCGGAGTCAGCTCATCGTCACAGATGATACCGTCGGCCCCTGTCATTTCCAGACAACCGCGAACCTCCTCAATCTTACCCTCCCCAGGTAAGAGGCTGTGTTGGGCGCATCCTGCTTTTGGGTGATCCTGACGACGACTGTCCGCCGGCCGTGGAAAGCAATTCCTCCAACTCATCCAGGAGGAGCTGTGTCTGCTCTCGTCCTCAGTACAGACTGACACCAGAAGAAAGGACTCGCTCGCTCTTTGATTCTCTGATTGTGCTCTCAAAAGGGCTGGTTCAATTTATTCTCTTCTTCCATATCCAGGTCAAAACCGATCCCGGTCAACCCTGACTGTCTGTATCCAAAATCATGTTGTTCATAAATTTATGCCAAATTCCCAATGAGATCTATTCTGTACGGGCATCCAGGGCCAAGTTCTCAATGAAGTCTCATTCCTGTACGGGTATTTGCGCCAGTTCTCAATAGTCTATTCCTGCACGGGCATTTAAGTTAAGTTCTCAATAAAGTCTATTCGTACGGGCTTTTATGTACTCGATCAATTTTCAATTCCCGGATCATCTGTCCGTCTGTCGGATAGGAGCTTGAGATGAGGCCTCAGCCCTGGTCTTCGCCTCATCGTATTGCCGCAAATGTTCCAGGCAGGCCACCTGGTCAGCAAAGCAGCTTCCTCTTCTCCCCTCCTTCAGGCCCTTGAGCTCCAGAGCCCTGTCTACATCCGACCTGGCATCCTCATAAGCCGCCCGATCCAGCTGAATGCCAACGATATTATGGTAGTCTTCTCCGGATAGCTTTTTCTGCTTGTATTCCTCCAGGGCGTATCCGCCTCTTCTCTCTTCTGCTGCCGGTCAAGCAGGGCGATCAGGGGACGATAAGCCTCGTTCTTTCCGGCCCGGACGGCCCTGATAATCCGAGACCGCCGCGTCAGTCTGTCCAAGGTAATCCTGGCTTTGGCTCCCGTTCAAATGGTCCTCTCCCTCATGGTTAGGACATACTGGAGCTGATCTTTGCCCTTTTCCTCCTGTCCATATTTCCTGTAAGACTCATAGATACAGATCCTGCGCGAGAGATCATTCGGGTCTATCTGAAGGGCCTGTCCAAAATCAATCTCCGCGGATCCTGCGTCCTGCTTCGACAGATAGACATTTCCCCGCAGAAAATAGGCATCCGCATTCTTAGCATCCGCCTTGATCAGCTCACTGTAAGTGGCTATCGCCCCGTCCTCATCGCCAGAATTGAACTGGGCGATCGCCTTATAATAGTAGTTGTCCAGTCCGGATGAAGTCTTAGGATCAGAGCTTTTCTCAAGAGCCTGCTCGAAGAGATCCTGCGCCTTCCCGTAAGAACCCTGCGCCATAGCGCGGATTCCCTCTGTCCGATCCTCCTTTGCCTCCTGAGACCGGTTGGAGACAGGCTGTCACCACCATAAAAACGGCGAGTAAAAGCACTGCTGACAGGATCCTCATTTTCTTCTTCTGCATCTTGTTAAACCTCTCCTGGAAATTTTATTCATTATAGTAAAAGTTCCCCTCTCGAAAACGAGAGGATGGCTCTGCGGCGCAAAGGGAAGCGTAAATGCCAGAACGCTCCTGCAACGCAGGGGAAAAGGCAAATGCCAGGACGCTCCCCCGACGCAGAAGGCAAATGCAGGGCGCTCCTGCAAAGCAAGGAGGGCTACCAGAAACGCTTATGTGCACAATAGCACCGCCTGGGCTATAATAGCTTCTACCACTTGGCTGCCTGCCGGAAGCTCACTTTCGGGCAGAGGGGCCCTGTATTTCCGCAAGCATTTGCCTGCCTTAGATCACGGCGGGCTGTAAGGAGAAGAATATATGGACTGTGAAATCAGAGATATCAGCCTGGCAGTGAGACGGAGCCCACAAAATTGACTGGGTCAAGAAAGAACTGCCCCCTCCTCAGAGGTCTGGAGGAAGATTTTCGAAGAGAACAGCCCTTCGCCGGCATCCGCATCGCCCTCTCCGTCCACCTGGGCAAAGACGGCCTATCTGTGCAAAGTGCTTGCTGCAGGCGAGCACAGATGTATGTGACCGGGTCCAACCCCTCTCACACAGGATGATGTCGCCGCGGCCCTGGCCCAATCCGGCCTCAATGTCATAGCCTGGTACAATTCCAGTCAGGAGGAGTACACCAGACACCTGCGGCAGGTTCTGTCCCACCACTGCAATATTATCATTGATGATGGCGGTGATCTGGTCGGCATGCTCACAGCTCCATGCGAGAGGAACTCCCCTACGTCATCGGCGGCTGCGAGGAAACCACAACCGGCATCATCCGCCTGCGCGCCATGGCCGCGCCCATCAGCTGCCTTTTCCCATGGTCATGGTCAATGACGCCGACTGCAAACACCTCTTTGACAATCGCTATGGAACCGGCCAGTCCGTCTGGGATGGGATCAACCGCGACCAACCTGATTGTGGCAGGCAAACATGCTGTGGTCGCCGGCTGCAGCTGGTGCGGCAAGGGCGTCGCCATGCGCGCCAAGGCCCTGGGCGCCAAGGTCATCGTCACCGAGATTGATCCCATTAAAGCGATTGAGGCCCACATGGACGGCTTTGAGGTCATGCCCATGGATCAGGCCGCTCTCACAGGCGACTTCTTCATCACAGTTACCGGCTGCTCCCATGTCATCAACCTGGAGCATATGAAAAGATGAAGAACGGAGCCATCCTCTGCAATGCCGGCCACTTTGATGTCGAGATTGATATGGCAGGTCTGCGGGCTGCCCTCTCTCATCCATTGACCAGCGGAAGAATATCATCGGCTATGAAGTCCGTCCCGGAAGCTTTCATCTATGTCCTGGGCGAGGGGCCGTCTGGTCAACCTGGCCTGCGGAGACGGACATCCGGCGGAGATCATGGACATGTCATTTGCCGTACAGGCTATGTCCCGCCCTCTATCTCGTACAACACAAGGACAGCCTGACGGACAAGCTGATTCCTGTTCCCCGGGAAGTGGACCAAAAGATCGCCCGCCGCAAGCTCTGCTTCTCTGGGGCTTTCCATCGATGTCCTGACCCCGAACCAGGAAGAATACTCCACTCGTCCGCAATTTGAACAAGTCCCCGCCAACTCTCGACGACTTTAAACTCAACGGCTTTAAAATAGTCCCTTGCCGACTCTCGACGGCAAAGAAAGTCTCTCAAAAATCATGCCCTAAAGGGTTTAATCATTCAAATCATCATTCTGCCGGTTCTTTTGCTGGCTTTCCGCCTTCTTCTCCTCCGCGGAGACGGCTCTGACCACCGTCAGCCGGATCAAGGTCAGAACACTGGCCGATAACGGCAACCGCCGGGCTGAAACGGTCCTCAGGGTTACAGACCGTCAGAGCAAGATGCTCTCTGCCATTCTCATCGGCACAATGTCGCTAATCTGTCCGCCTCCTCTCTGGCCACCATCATTGCCATCCGCCTTCTCGGAGATATGGGGGCCGGGATCGCGACAGGCGTTTTGACCCTCCTCATTCTCATCTTTGGAGAGATCGCTCCCAAGAGCATGGCCTCGATTAACAGTCTCTCTCTCTCCCTTTGCTTTGCCCCTCATCTGGCGCCTGATGTGGATCCTGACACCGCTGATCTACATCGTCAATCTCATGGCAAACGCCATGATCCCGCCCTGATGGGGACGGATCCACATCGGCGCAGAGAGAATCTGACAGAGGAGGAGCTTAGAACCATCGTCGACGTCAGCCAGGAAGCGGGCGTCATCGAGCACGAGGAGCGCAATTACATCCACAATCTCTTTCGACTTCACAGACTCAATGTCCGCGAGGTCATGATTCCGCGAATCGACGTGACCGTCGCCAATGTCAACTGGTCCTACGATAAAGCTCATTTCCGTCTTTGCCGGTTGCATGTTCACCCGCCTGCCGGTCTACGATGAGAACAGTGATTCCATCGTCGGCATCATCAATATGAAAGACCTGCTCCTGGTCAAGGACAAGGCGCATTTTCCCTGCGGGACTATTCTGCCGCGCCTACTTCACCTTTGAGCTCAAGAATACCAAGAGCTTTTTCGAGGAGATGCGGCAGAACTCGATCGCCATGGCCATCGTCATGGACGAATACGGCGCGTTTGCCGAATTATCAGCCTGGAAGATCTCCTGGAGGAATTGGTCGGCGAGATTCGAGACGAGTATGACTCCAATGAGGGAGGACGATATTGTCCAGCTCAATGAGCAGGGAATACCTTGTCGTCGGTTCCATGAATCTGGAAGACCTCATGTCCATCATCCCCCTGGGCTATGAGTCCGAGGACTACGACACCATCGGCGGCTATCTGACCGGTGAATTCGACCACTTCCCCAATCAGGGAAACCTATGTGGACAGCAATGGCGCCATCCTCAAGGTGGAGAAGGTCAGAAAGAACCCGGATTACCAAGATTCTCATTCGCCTGCCTGAGCAGATCGCCAAAGAAGTCGACGAGAGTCCTCCCGGATTCCGATGAGGATGAGGGCCCGGCATGTTGTCTACTCCCGCCTCCCAGAAGGTCAGCCAGGGTCCCTCTAAGCCGGCGCAAAATAAGTTTCCCTGCAGCCGATACAAGAATATGTCTCTGCCTGACACAAAAATATGTCCCTGCTCCGCTTCGCATTCAGGAGGATTTTTGTTATCCTTATCAAAGATGACATCTTCTCTGAAAGGATGATATTTCGCACTGCTGTATCCCTGTGATTGATAAAGGAGAATTTACAATGGCACAGAATCCGATTGTCACGATCGAGATGGAGGACAGCTCCGTCATGAAGGCGGGAGCTCTATCTCAGATCGCTCCCAACACGGTCAACAACTTCATCAGCCTGATCCAAAAAGGGTTACTACGACGGCGTCATCTTCCACCGTGTCATCCCGGGCTTCATGATCCAGGGAGGCGACCCCCAGGCACCGGTACCGGCGGCCCCGGCTACTGCATCCCCGCGAATTCTCCCACAACGGTTTTTCCAACGACTTAAAAGCACAGCAAGGCGTTCTCCCATGGCCCGCACCATGGTCCCTGACTCTGCGGGGAGCCAGTTCTTCATCATGCATGAGACCTCTCCCCATCTGGATGGTGACTATGCCGCTTTCGGCCAGGTGATAGAGGGACTCGATGTCATCGACGCCATCGCCAACACGGACCGCGACTGGAATGACAAGCCGCTCTCGGACCAGAAAGATGAAGAGGTCACTGTTGAGACCTTCGGCGTCGACTATCCTGAGCCTGAGAAATGCTAAGCTCCTCTTCTTATGACCAAATATGCGCAGGCGCACCAAAAAGCCCTGTCGACAAGAAAAGCAGCGTCGACAGGGGTTTTTCTATCTGTCTGAGTGCTTCTTCTCAGCACGCTTGCTAGAAGACATGGATCCGATCTGTAAGCATATGCTTCAGCAAAAAGCAGGGGATGATACAGGACATCCGGGGACCGGAATAGCGCATTATCTCCTGATTTTTGTCCCGCATCTTCGGCTCATGCAGTGAACCTCACAGGCAGAGCAAAAGGTCTTGGTCTCCATGAAGAGGCGCGCCGGCTTCGCGCCTGGGCGTAATCAAAAAGCTGCTGGCAGTCCGGGCAAAAGCCCTCTCTCCTCCCGTGCTTCTTATGGCAGTAGATCGCGATCATCTGTCCGATGACCTTTTTCTCCCGATCTCTTTTTCGGCGATTTTCTGACTCTGATCTCCGCTCATTTCCCTCTCTTTCGCTCTCATGCAAAAGGCCCGCGTATCATTTTTCCTGTGTGGGTCCCGCATCGCTGAATCAGGACATTTGAAATCTGAATCTCACCGGGATATTCAGAATCGAATCTCAATGTCCCGTCGCCCTGTTTGAACCCGGGTCTGCGCTCAGCTCAGTCGCCCGCTCTCAATGGAATATGACCGATCCGCGATAGCCAGGGTCGACTTGCGATGCGATACCAGAACAAGGGTCCGGCCACTGGCCTTGGCTTCCTCCTCTAAGCCTTGAGAATCGCCCCCTCGTTGAGGCTGTCCAGGTTGCTGGTCGGCTCATCTAGGAGTAAGAGGGAGCCCGTGAAGAAATGCCCTCGCCAGACCGATGCGCTGCCTCTGGCCGCCGGAGAGATTGTCGCCGAGCTCCTCGATTTTGCTCTCATAACCCCTGGCAGGGTCATGATAAAAGTCGTGGATGCTGGCCTTTTGGCCGCCTCCTCAACCTCCGCGTCGCTGGCGTCTACCCGTCCGATGCGGATATTCTCCCGCACACTTGTCGCAAAGAGGTCCGTGTCCTGGACCATGTATGACTCCAGTTTCCTCAAATGATCGGTTTCAATCTCCGATATCAAGTCCCGAGACTCTGACCGTCCCCTCGGCGCCTGCCGAAGCGCATGATCAGCTTGAGCAGGGTTGACTTGCCGCTCCGCTTCGCCCGGTGACCGCGACGATCTCGCCGGGCGCAAAGTCCGCGGACAGATCATGCAGGATTTCCTCCTCGCCATAGGCAAAGGGTCAAATGCCGGACAGAGGCGCCAGAGAAGTCCGGCCAGAGCCCCTTTGTCACGTCCGGGGTCACAGGCTCTTCCTCCAGAAGGGACAGGGACGCGCTCGCCGGAGGCCAGAGTGGAATCCATTGTTGCAGACAGATTGGCTGAGGGCTAAAACCGGCCCAAAGGAAGCCGCCAGCATTACTGTTGCCATGACGGTGGAGGCAAAGTTAAGCCGCAGGCAGACAGCTACCAGAATCATCAGAATGGGCCAGAGCATGACAAGTCCTGCGGACCAGGGCGGAACCGCGCCGGCATGATGGGCGATCTGCATCTGCAGGTCATTGAGTTCCAGGGTCTTCTGACGAATCTCCGCCTCCTTTCTTCTCTCCCATTCCAAACTGCAGGACATCACGAATCCCCCGCAGACTCTCGAGAAAGACATTGTTGAGGCTCCCCAGCTTGCTGCGCAGGTCCATGCCTCCTGACCGGCCCATACGGCTGCTGGCAAGCGGAAGGAAGAGCCCCAGGCTCAGATGAGCCGCAAGGGCCAGAAGACCAAGCAGGGGTGAAAGCCCCTGATCAGCAGGCTCATGATCAGACTCACAAGAAAGGCGATGCAGACAGGGGGCAATGGTGTGGGCATAGAAAACCTCAAGCAATTCAATATCTCCGGTGATCAGAGCGATCAGATCCCCTCGTCCTCTCCCTCCAGCTTAGCCGGCGCCAGCTTGCGCAGGGCGGCAAAGACCTTATCCCGAATCACAGCCAATAGCTTAAAGGCGATGTAATGGCCGCAGGTCTGCTCCCCATAGCGAAGGACGGCCCTGGCCAGGGCAATCACAAGCATAAGGGCGATCGTCGCCCCGAAGGAAATTTTCCAGGGACTCTCGCCGGTCAGCACCAGCAAAAGATGCGCCGCCAATACCGTGATAAAGATCGCGCAGAGATAGCCCAGAAACGCCAAGGCTGATACAGGCCAGCATGACATGGGCCAGGGGGACAGAAGGCGAATCAGGCCAGCCATGATTTTTGATCCCGCTTCTTCTCATGCTCTGGCCTCCTCTCTCGTCTCTTTGTCTTTTGCCCGAAGGTCTCAGGCTCTCCTGCGCTCTGAAGAGCGCGGCATAGCCGGCGTCAGCTTCCATCAGTCGCGTGACTGCCCAGTTCCTTCAGATGGCCCGACTCCAGATAAGCGATGATATCAGAACCCACCACATTGGCCCAGGCGATGAGAGATCAAAAAGCACCGTGTGCTGCCGTGCATGCCGTAAATGGCCTGCATGATCGCCTCCTCGCTCTCGGCATCGATGTTGCTGGTCGCCTCGTCAAAGATATAGACGGGGCTGTCCTTGAGCAGGGCCCTGGCCAAAGCCAGCCTCTGCCTCTGTCCTCCGGAGAGGTTCTCTCCCCGCTCTCTGAGCTGAAAGTCCAGGCCTCCCTGGCTCTCAATAAAGTCCCAGAGAGCGACCCGGCGCAGGGCGGCAATCATCTCGGCCTCCGAGGCATCTGCCTTTCCCTCGCGCAGGCTCTCGCGCACACTGCCCGCAAAGAGATAGGCCGCGGAGGGCACGACCGTCACAAGGGCACGCAGACTCTCTCGGCTGGCCCGCCGAAGATCCGTCTGCCCAAAGCGGATATCTCCCTCGTAGCCATCGCGAATTCCGGATAAGAGCGCCGCCAGAGTCGACTTGCCGCAGCCGGACGCGCCGACCAGAGAGACCAGGCTCCCCTTGGGAATCTCAAGACCGATATCGGACAGGGTTTCTTTCTGTCCCGTCATGGGAGAAGGTCAGATGCCTGATAGAGATGCCCTCTCCGCCAGCTCGCTTCCATCCTCCTTTTCCGGCAAATCCAAAAGACGGAAAAATGCGCTCAGAAGCGGCGATTCCGTTCATGGCTGTGTGAAAGTAGCTGCCAAGAGCCCGCATGGCCAAAAAGAACTCGGCGGACAGCATGACCATGGCAATCGCCTGGCCGAAAGTTGACCCGGCCGGCCCGGTAAAGCCAGGGCCGTCAGAATGCAGCCGATCGCGCTGCCCCCGTGAACTACGAAATCCATTATGGTGACGGAATTGAGCTGCATGGTCAGCACCTTCATGGTCACCTTGCGAAAGCGCTCTGACTCCGCATTCATCTGCTCATGCCTCTGGCATCTGCCCCGTAGACCTTGAGCGTTGTCAGGCCCTGCAGATTTTCCAGGAAACTGTCGCCAAGTTCCGCGTAAGCATCAGTAGCTGGACGGGAGCTTCTTGGCAAAAGCGCTGCACCTTGGCGATCGCCAGAGGGATCAGGGGAACACAGAGAAAGAGACCAGACCGGTCAGGGGTGACAGGGGCAAAAGACGAGAAGCTAGGGTCAGAGGCCAGCATGGCAAAAAGAACTGGGGAATGTAGTTGCCGAAATAGGACTCAGTCTGCTCGACTCCTCTCCCGCCAACTGCACCAGTTCCGCGGTCGGAAAGACATCCATATAGGATGGTCCCCAGACGTCGTATTTTGGCGTAGATATCTGATCTCAAGCTTAACCTTGACGCAGGAGGCCGCCCTCGTCCCCGGTCCGCGATCCATCCGTTGAAAACAAAGCGCAGAAGGATGCAAAGAGGGCAATCACAAGCAGAGCCGGCTCAATCGATGAGAGGCCGTTTCCTGTCCCCTCTCCCGAATCAGTTGCAGCTGCCTTCCCAGGGCAAACCAGAGGACAATTCAGCGACCAGACTCAACCAGTGACAGATCACCTTTTGTATCATGTATCTTCTGGCCTCGGGCACTAGGGCCAAGAGGCGCTTCTTGGGCATCATCTTTTATCAATCCTCCTGCATGATACTCTCGTTTGCTCTTTTCTCTTCATCCTGATCTGCCGGGCAGGTTCGGATCACCAGTCAAAGGCAATCAGGTGAGCGACCCAGACCAGGCCCATAACAGAGGCTCGATCAAGGCTCCCTTGGATCCTTTTGATCAGGTAAGCTCGAATCATAAAGAATTCCGCAATTCCCATGATGAGGGTAACGCTTAAGATGATATGGCATTTGGCCGCCCTCGTCATACCCCTCTCCCTCTTAAGACTCGCTAGATGGCTCTGGTAGAGGCGACTGGATTGGAACCAGGCATTGAGTCGATCTGAACTCCTGGCGAAAAGAAAGCTGCCGGGAGGAGAAAATAGCGTCGTCGGTAAAATAGGCAGGGCAATGCCAATCGCTCCCAGGCCGACGCAAAGGAGTCCCAGGAAGAAAAAAAGCCCCCGCAAGGGCCTTTTCCCCATGATCTTCTCGCTCTTTCGCTCTTGTCTCATATTTCTCTCGACTCTCCAGTAATTCTTCCTTGATTTTTCCGTATTCCGTGATTTTTCGTATTCAGCGAGCTTTTTCACATTCAGAGATCTTTTTCGTGCAGCTGGCAAAGCTCGTTTCCACACGACAGAAAGTGCTCACTCATCCAATGCCTTCAGCAGTTCTACGCCCTTGTCCAGGAAGTGATTCTGTATAGCAAAGACTCTCCCCTGGTCCACTGTCTCCGCATAGTCCGGATCAAGAGGGAGCTTGCCCAAAACGGGAATATGCAGTTCCTCTGCCACCTCGTCGACATGGGACGGACCAAAGAGACTGATATGCCTGCCGCAGTCAGGGCATTCCAGATAGAGTAGTTCTCTACCAGACCAAAGCACAGGGATCTCCATCATATTGGCCATGTTATAAGCCTTTTTGACAATCATCTGCACCAGCTCCTGGGGCGAAGTGACAATCACAACGCCGTCGACAGGCAGGGACTGAAAGACCGTCAGGGGAACATCTCCCGTTCCCGGAGGCATATCCACGAACAGATAATCAATATCGCCCCAGTTGACCCCGGACCAGAACTCCTTGACCGTACCCGCGATGACAGGGACCGCATGCCAGACCACAGGCGTCTCCTCCTGGTCTAAGAGCAGGTTAACGGACATGATCTTGGTGGAATCCTCCGCCCTGACGGGGATCGTTCCATTATCATCCGCGTAAAGCGAAAGCCCATGGACTCCATACATCTTGGGGATCGAGGGTCCTGTGATATCCGCGTCCAAAAATCCCCACCTTGTACCCGGCCAGGTTCATCTGACAGGCGAGAGAAGCGGTGACAAATGATTTGCCGACGCCGCCCTTGCCTGAGATAACGCCGATCACATGCTTAATATGGGAATTGGGGTTGGCGTCCACATGAAAAATCGGGCTTCTGGGGTTCCTTCTTATTCCTGGTAAAACGTTCCCGTATCAAAATGAGGCTCTTTGCATGTCTGCCATCGCTATCTCCTTTTCCGCTCACTTAATAGATAGTAACATCATACAACATCTCTCCCCACAAATTGTTGCATGTCCAACTGTTTCTAATTCTGTACGAGGGAATCTCCTCCTGCAGGCCTCTTTTCTGGCAAAAAATATCCCTGAAGCTCTCCGCGTAAGGAGCCCTCGCGATTCCATACTCGTGACGATGCCTGCGATTAAGCTGTGGTCTGTCACATCAAATGCCGGATTATAGACCTTTGATTCCTCGAGCGCCATGCGCTCGGAATACCACATCTCAGTGACCTCCTCCGGCTTCCTCTCCTCTATGACAATGTCATCGCCGCTTGCCGTTCGCATATCAATCGTAGAAGTCGGCGCCACGACGTACACAGGGATTTTGTATTGCCTGGCTACAGCCGCGAGAACAGAAGTTCCGATCTTATTGGCTGTATCGCCATTGGCCGCGACGCGATCACAGCCCACAAAACAGCGTCTACCCAGCCTCTTTTCATGACAGAGGCCGACATATTATCGCAGATCAGGGTCGTATCCACGCCTGCCGCCTGCAGCTCGAAAGCTGTCAGACGTGCCCCCTGCAGGAGGGGACGGGTCTCATCACAGAAGACCCGGTAGTGATTCCCCGCCTCCATGCCCACATAGATGGGCGCTGGCTGTCCCATAGCGAACCGCCGCCAGCTTCCCTGCGTTGCAGTGGGTCAGAATTCGTCCCCGTCCCGGATCAGGCTCATCCCGTATTCGCCCAGTCTGCGGCAGACTGCGATATCCTCCGGCGTAGATCTTGAGCGCTTCCTCGTGCAGGCAAAAAGCCATCCTGCCCGATCATCCTTCCCCCATTAAAGTGATAGATCTCCAGACATCGCTCCATCCTCTCAAGGGCCCAGGACAGGTTCACGGCCGTCGGTCTGGAGGAATTGAGATAATCGGATGCCTTCTTTAGCCTGGCCCAGAAGGCCTCATAATCCTCCTCTTGATCTGCTCCTGCGAACTTATGAGTCCCAGAGCGGCACAAACCCGATGGCCGGCGCCCCTCGCACTCTGCTAGGAGGTAGATCGTCTCCAGATCTCTTCTGCATTTTTCAGCTCCAGGAATTCAATTCGCCCTGGCAGCCTGGTCTGGGCCAATAATAACAACTGCCTTCTTTTTCTCGTCCAGGCGGACGGTATCAACTTCCATGATGTTCATGATTCGCTCTCTCTTGTACTCTGCTTTCGCTTCCTGTCGATCCAATACCCTTCTGATCAGCGTCTCCGCCAGCTTCCTCAGCTTCGTCTTCAAATGTCCCTCTTCGAGTATGGTTTCCTGCTGATAGAAGCGATAGGCCATATCCTTATCGTCTAAAGTCCCATGGCAAAGGGCATTTCCTCATGATGATAATCGGCGCTCGCCGTCCCTACTCTTATAGTGAGGAAATCGGCCGACCAGTCCCTCTTCTCTCAGAGAAATGTCGATGCGCCTGCGCTCCTTCTGGGCCCAGGTCTCAATCCGGTTGGAAAAATGTCTGCTCGCGTAGGGCCTGGAAGCCAGTTCAATCTGACTCTGTAACTCCTGACAGAAGGCAAAGCCCCGATCCAGAGGCCAGATAAGCGATCAGATATTCCCTGAGTTCTTTGCTCAGCGAGCTTTTCAAAGAGACAGAGCCATCCGAGGCGCTCATCTCTGGAGTCGCCGCCAGCTTTTTGCACTGTCTCGATTCACGCCCAAAGAGCTGACATGCCATTCGACCGGGTTTTTCATGGACGGAGAGAAATGCCTGAGCAGCCCAAACTCCGCCAATTCGACCAGTCCGGCTCCTCTCATTGATGGCTCTCTCTGCCCAGATGGGTCATTTTCTCATGAATGATCCCCAGCTGATAGACCAGACGGCGTCAGGTGCTCTTGGCCACTGGACCCAGTAGTGGCCCATCCGATGGTATTGTGTGCTAGGACTCCCGGGCTTTCGCGCGATGTGAGTCTCCCAGGTCAGTTCCTGCCCCTCATCTGCCCCTTGAGTTTTCTGACCTTCTCCGAGAGATCGGCAGGACATATGTCCAACCAGACCAGCAGGTCCTCCTTCAGCCGATCGGCATCTTCGCCCGGTATATCGCGCCGGATCCATGTCAGAATCAGGTAGATCCTCGACCCCATCACTCATCATGTAGGGAATATAGTGCGGTTGATCCGATTCGGATCCCACGGCTTCCAGGGCATCGACCTCAACTAATCTCCTCAGCTTCTCCCTTAGTTTTTCAGCGGTAATTGTCTGCATGAAACTCATTATATCAAAGAAGTCCCCCGAAACGGAGGACTTCTCAAATTGCTTTATTGACGGTCATCTTGACCTGAAGGTCAAGATGCAGCCCCTGCATCGGGCCAAATTAGCCTATGCGGTCATCTTGACCTGGTCAAGATGCGTCTTGCGGACCAAATTAGATTATCACCCATCATCTTGACCTGAAGGTCAAGATGCGGCCCCACATCGGGCTAAATTGGATTATTGACGGTCAAGATGCCCGTCCGTGCTGACGCACTCACTTAGTCTGCCTTCTTGGCCTTTTTCCGCCTTGATCGCCTCGGTTAGCGGGAACAATCTTCTGATAGTCGCCGACGATTCCAGTAGCTAGCCACATCGAAGATGGGAGCATCCGGATCCTTATTGATGGCGATGATCACATCCGACTCCTCCATACCGGCTACGTGCTGGATGGCTCCGGAGATACCAATGGCGAAGTAGAGATTGGGGCGAACGGTCTTACCGGTCTGGCCTACCCGCAGGTCATGGGGCTTCCAACCGGAATCAACAACGGCGCGGGAGCAGGAAACCTCTCCGCCCAGGCCTGCCAGGTCCTCAAGAATCTTGAAGTTCTCGGAGAGCCGACGCCGCGGCCACCGGATACAAGGATCTTGGCCTGCTGGATATCGACCGTCTGCGCGGTGCTCTTTACGATGTCGAGAATCTCAACGAAGCGATCGTTCTCCTCGATATGTGCATCAAAGGGAATGACCTCCGCCCTGCGCCCGGCCTCAGGAGCGATCTTCTGCATAACGCCGGGACGAACGGTTGCCATCTGCGACGGTTGTCAGGGCAGGCGATGGTAGCAATCGTATTGCCGCCGAAGGCGGGACAGGTCATAAAGCTGATTGTGCTTCTGCTCACCGTTTGCGGGGATTGATGGGGAAAATCACCAATCTCAGAGAAGTACAGTCTGCAGTCAGTCCGGTCGCAAACACGAGCGGAAACAGTGGGACCAAGGTCACGGCCAATAGCGGTCGCTCCAACCAGGAAGATCTCCGGCTTAAATTCTCTTAATCACTGCCGCGAGGGACTGCGCGTAGGGCTCTGTGCGATAAGTCTCAAGCTTTTGGAATCATCGACAAGAATTACCTTGTCAGCCCCGTACTGCCCAGTTTATCCGTCAGATCTCCCACATGAGATCCAAGCAGAAACTGCGGTGACTTCCTCGTTCAAATCTGCCGCCAGCTTCCTGGCCTCCTTAGAAGCTCCAGAGAAATATTTGAAATCTTGTTGTCGACCTGCTGAGCGTAGATATATACGCCCTTGTAGGCCCTCAATGTTAGCTGTCTTACCCATTTGTTTCACCACTTTCTTTGCTTTGAGATAATGTGCTTTGTTACCAGCTTGTCCATGACATAGTCAACGCAGCGCTGGGATCCAGCTCAACCTTCTCGCCGGCGCCCTGCGAACCTTTGTCGGAGGCGCGGGCGATCTTGATGGGAGAACCTGCGAGACCGATATTGGAATCATCCAGATCCTTCAGGTCAGCCCTGCCCCAAGTGGTGATCTCAGCGTCAACAGCGTCCCAGATCCCGGCCGGGGTCATATAACGGGGCTCATTGAGCTCTGAGAGCAGTGATGAGAACAGGCATCTTAGCCTTAACCATGTGGTAACGATCTCATACTGGCGCTTAACGACAACGGCATCACCATCAACCTTAACCTCCTCAGCATAGCTGATGACGGGAAGACCAAGGTGCTCGGCAATCTGAGGACCGACCTAGGGCGTATCGCCATCGATGGCCTGACGACCGGCGAAGATGATATCATAGTCCAGATTGCGAAGGGCGGCCGCCAGGGTGGAAGAAGTCGCCCAGGTATCAGCGCCGCCCAGGCAGCGATCCGTCACTAAGACAGCCTTGTCGGCGCCCATGGCCAGGGCCTCGCGAAGGGCGTCCGCCGCCTTGGGAAGGCCCATGGTCAGCACGGTAACCTCAGCGCCGAACTGATCCTTCAGGCGAAGGGCGCCTCCAGGCCAGCCTTGTCATCCGGATTCATAATGGTCATCATGGCCGCTCTGTTCAGGTTCCATCGGGATTAAATACGACGCCGCCCTTGGTATCCGGAACCTAGCTTAATACATACAACGATTTTCATGTATCTACACTCTATCTCAATTCTGCAAAATGTTCCGCTTATCCGAGCATGCCGGCAGAAATAACCATCCTCTGCACCTCAGACGCCCTCATAGATCTCGGTGATCTTTGGCGTCGCGCATCATGCGCTCGACCTCGTACTCTCTGGTGTAACCATAACCGCCATGCAGTGAACAGCCTTGGTGGTGACATCCATAGCAGCTCTGCGGCGAAGAGCTTGGCCTCGGCAGCCTCTTCGCGAATCTTGACTTCTCAGCCTTGGCGCAGCAGCGCGAGTATACCAGATACTGACGGCATCCATGCGCGTCTTCATATCAGCCAGCTGGAACTGGGTGTTCTGGAAAGCGCCGATGGGACGACCGAACTCCTTTCTCTCCATAACGAAGGCAACAGTGCGGTCAATCGCTCCTCACCCAGCCCAGTGCCTGGGCAGCGATACCAATACGGCCGCCGTCTGAGGTGTGCATCGCCTCCTCGGGAAGCCCTTGCCGCGTCTGCCCAGCAGGTTCTCCTTGGGAATCTTGCAGTCCTGGAAGATCAGCTCATGGAGTGGCGGAGCCTGATTCCATCTTCTTCTCCTTGGTGCCGAAGGTGAAGCCGGGCGTTCCCTTCTCACAATGAATGCGGAGAGAGAGCTTCTTGGGCGGCCGCGCTTATCCTCAACCGTGTCGGTAACAGCGATGATGATGTAAATGTCAGCTTCCTTGCCATTGGTGATGAAGCACTTGGAGCCGTTTAAGACCCAGCCGTCCTCAACTTCAACCGCCTTGGTCTGTGCGCCCTGGGCATCCCTGTACCTGCGCCGGGCTCGGTCAAAGCAAAAGCGCCAGTTTCTCCATGGGAACCAAAAACTCTGCTTCTGCTCCTCGGTCCCGTAGTTTAAGATGGGGTCGCGGCAGAGAGGAATGAGCAGACAGGCAACGGTGGTGCCTGCAGACCTTGGCCAATTCCTCAATTGCCATGACATAGGTCAGGGATCGCAGCCCTGTCCGCCATACTCTCTGGGAACAGCGATTCCAAGGAAAGCCGGCCTTGGCCATCTTCTCAATGGTCTCACGGGGAAACGCTCTCTTCATCCACATCCTTGGCCAGAGGCTTTACCTCGTTCTCAGCGAAGTTCTTAAAAGAGCTCATGAGCCATCTCATGTTTCTTATCTAAAGTGAAATCCATGGATACTCTCCCTTCATCCTTTATCTTACTTGCTGTAATCGTAGAAACCGATTCCGGTCTTTCTTCCCAGCTTGCCGGCGCGTACCATCTTGCGGAGCAGGACATGTGCCCGGTACTTGGAGTCATGGGTTTCATTGTAGAGAACATCCATGATTGCCAGGCAGACATCCAGGCCGATCAGATCGCCCCAGAGCCAAAGGACCCATGGGATGGTTGGTGCCCAGGCTGCATGGCGGTATCAATATCCTCAACAGAAGCGACTCTGTCCACAAATGCTGACCGCCTCGTTAATCATGGGAATTAAGATACGGTTGACAACGAAGCGCGATGCCCTCATTGACCTGAACCGGAGTCTTACCGATCCTCTTAGCCACATCAACAATGAAATCACGGAGTTCATCCGGCGTATTGCCTCCCTGGATCACCTCAATCAGCTTCATAACAGGAGCCGGATTGAAGAAATGCATCCCGATAACAGGACGGTCCAATCCCCTGTCCGATCCTCGGTAATGGACAGAGAAGAAGTGTTGGTGGCAAACTTACAGGGAAGCGGGGACAATCTCTGCAGCTCCTTTGAAAGGTCTGGCGCTGATCTCCATGTTCTCAATGGCGACCTCAATGATCAGATCCGCATGTCCGTGCAGATATCCTAGTGCCGGTCGTAATCTTTAGCCAGGATCGCGTCTGCCTCGCCTGGTCCATCTTGCCCTTGGCAACTCTCTTGAGACAGGCCCTTCTCAATCTTCGCCTTGCCGCCTGGCGGCGAATTCATTGATATCCGTCAGATATACTTCAGATCCCCTCAGTCTGTGCAAATGCCTGCAATACCACTTCCCATGGTGCCGGCACCAATAACGCCTATTTTCATTTGTCATCCTCCCTCAGATAAATCTCAATCTGAATCATCAGTGACTGCGAAGCTAAGACAGAATCGCACTCTCTATACCAGCTGAATTCAAATACATCCGCGGCATATCATCTGTGTCTTTCATTTTCACAGCCACAAGTTATCTTATTTTTACTGGTCAAGAGACAAGGCCGAAAGGACTCATCGCCTCTGCCCTCCCGGCAGAAATTCAGTTCAGGCCTCGTACTTCTTGACGATGGCGGCGCAGCCTATGCCTCCGCCGATGCAAAGGGTTGCCAGTCCGGTCTTGCATTGGCGTCATGATTCATCTCGTGGAGCAGGGTGACCAAATTCTGGCGCCGAGGCCTACAGGGATGACCAAAGGGCATCGCACCGCCGTTTGGGTTCTACGTGGACATGTCAAATCAAGATCACTTGCGACTGCAACCGACTGGGCGGCAAAGGCCTCGTGGCCTCGATCATATCCATCTGGTCAACCGTCATGCCGGTTCTCTTCGCTGACATTCTTAACCGCTGCGACGGGTCCGACACCGTGATGGTCGGATCAACGCCGCATGGCGCCGCTATATATACTCTGCCAGAATGTTCTTGACGCCGAGCTCCTTGGCCTTATCCTCACTCCTAACCACGATTGCCGCGGCACCGTCGTTGATGCCGAGGCATTTCCTGCCGTCACAAGACCACCCTCCTTGCCGGAGCAGCAGCGAAGCTTGGACAGACTCTCTGCGGTTGTGCGGGACGGGTCCTTCATCGGTATCGATCACATAATCGCCCTTCTTGCGGTCTGCAGAGGGTCACAGAACGATCTCATCGCACGTGCGCCGTTGGCCATGGCCTTCTCAGCCTTCTGCTGGGACTCGGCCGCAAAGGCGTCCAGCTCCTCGCGGGTCAGGCCCCACTGCTCAGCGACATTCTCAGCGGTAATCATCATGTGATAATGGTTGAAGGCGTCGGTCAGAGCGTCATTGACCATCGTGTCCACCAGAGTTCCATTATTCATGCGATAGCCGAAGCGGGCGTGGGCAGGGGCATGAGGGGGCCATAGACATATTCTCCATGCCTCCGGCAACAACAATATCAGCCTCACCTGCCTTGATCATGTTGGCGGCCTCAACAACGCACTCGAGACCGGAACCGCGCTACAGCGTTCATCGTCAGAGCGGGAACCTCCACGGGGATACCTGCCTTGATGGAAGCCTGACGGGCCACATTCTGTCCCAGGCCGGCCTGAATAACGCATCCCATCTTCACTTCGTCAACCATTTTGGGATCAACGCCAGCTCTCTTTAAAGCCTCTTTGATGACGATGGCTCCCAGATCCACTGCCGAGGTCTTGGCAAAAGCCCCATCTTGCCGATCGCTGTACGACAAGCACCTGCTAATACAACTTTCTTTGCCATAGTTTCTCCTTACCTGCATGGGTTTCCATCTGCGAGAGCATTCTGCAGGGAAGCATTTGGACTTCGTGAGATCAATGTCCGCCTTGTTATAACAAGAAGGGTTAAAAATAGAAGGTCCTCGCTTACTGTTTGAGGATAACACAAGAAAAATGCAAACAAGGGTCAATTCCTTTCCATCTCTTCCACAATCCCTCTCCCTGTCCGTCGCTGATTTCTCCGCGACTTCTTCCTCATATATGTCAGATAAAAACAACGATTGTTCCATGAAATGCATGTTTGCGAGCGTTCCAGCGTCGTGAACAATGAGATGCGCTTAGCCAGTGTTCGTGTCATGAAACATGACAGGCCAGCCGTCTTCGAAAAATCGGAAGACGGCGCTATCAAAAACTACTCTTTGCAAAAACAGATCTGTTCCGGAAATTTCACAAGAGCTCATCCGCCTCCAGGAATTCTGGACAATATGGCCGAAGAAAACCGTCTTTCCATAATGACAGATCCTGCCGGTTTTGAATTTGACACCGCCCAGAAGAAGCAGAGATTGGTGTTTGCTTTCCATTCAAGACGTCTAAGGGCCGCCTGCCGACAGGTCTGATATGCTCTCGACGTCTCTCAAAGCAAAGCTCTCCGTCATAAAAAGTACTGGAACATGATCTGGTCGTTCCACCTCCCTTCAGTCGGATCCAGGTCGATCCCAACTGCCCGGAAGCGAAAAATAACACTGTGGATGGAGTGGAAAAGTGGTCTGCTGCAGACACGGTTGAGAACCACTGAGCCGACGCAGCTGAACCTGATAGCCCTCTCCCCGGCTTCACAGAAAAATAATATAGTCAGCTCATCTAAGTCCTGCTGCGAATAGCCCATCGCTTTTTCCCAGTATTCCGTTCCGCCTGTCCTTTGGGCATGCGTTGTCTTCCAATCGGTTTTTGCCGGAAGAACCTCCCTGATCTGAAGTACCGCCGCTGCCCGAGCCCGGAATCCGTTTTTCTTTTTCCTCCGGTCTGGCCCTTCTCCTGCTTTTTGACCCTCCCTAGCGGCATCAGCCTCTGCCTGACGCGCAATCCGCTCGGCCTCAGCCAGTTTTTCTCGCCTCGTTTCTCTTCTGCTCTGCCAGAAGGCCTCTCATACTCAGAAACCGCCTTGTTGGCGTCCTCCAATTCCTTCTGTGCCCCGGACAGGTCTGCGTACTTGGCCTTGGGGTCATCGGACGCATTGGCAGCTCAGTCCGTTTTAATTCGTCACGCTGGCCGGAGCCTGGTCTGATTCTCCTGCGGCGTCCTGCTGCCCTGAGAGATCTGCCGACTTGGCATCGATCTCCCTCTGAGAGGTTCTCCAGTTCCCCAATCATCCTCTGCTCATATTTGGTCAGCTGGGCTGTAATGGTGGTTGGCCAGAAAAATCCGACGAAAATTCTCGGAACTAAAGAGGATACTGATCAGCTCGTTGGTATCTCCCAGCTCATACATATAGCGGATCCGCAACTTCATGCTGCAAGCCGCTCAGATTTCTGCGCCTGCGCCTGTCCCAGTTCCTCCTGCAGATTGCTGATCTTCTGATTGTTATCATCGATCGTCTGCTGCGTCGAATGCATCTTTTCTGCCAGCGAGGACAGCTGTCCCTCCAGCCCCTGCTTGGTTTTCAGCCGCCTGAGTTTGCCTGAGACCTGGCGTCATTACCTTGTCCTGAGCCTTTTTCTTCTCCTGCTTCAGGTCTTCCAGAGAATTCTCGCGTGAACCTGTATCCTGACAAGGGGAGCTGAGCCTAAACCACAGTCCGACTGCTGAGAAAACATTGCCAGCGTTCTTGTTTTTCCAATTGCTGTAAATCATAATCCCTCTCCTGTCATCTGATCCGATCATCAGACACTTTATGCCCTATGTGAATGGAAATGCTCTCACAGGCCACCGCTCCGCCCCTGACCACATGCGGTCTGCCGCGAAACTTGCTCTTTTAAAGGGCGATCAGCTCATTGTTGCTCTTCTCAGTCAGCAGGCATTCCAAAATCAGCGAATCTTCGCCAATATCGTTGATATCCACCTTGAAGACGCGGGCGATCTGAAAGGCCTACTGCATATCCTGAGGGGCTGAGTTTGATCAGGGGTCGCACATGATTTCCTTCATATGAAGGGCACATAGGGTCAGATCCATGAGCCTTATGACCCTCCAACCATGCTGTTAAACTGCTTCCTGATCTGCTCAAAAGTCACGTCCGTCTAACGCGAGAATAGTCATGCGGACACATCCTCGTGCTCTGTCGTTCCGACCGTCAGACTCTGCATGTTATCGGACTTGCCCGCCGAAGTCCCGACGCTTTAGCTAGACGACCTGGTTCTCTCGACCAGGAGAGCAATCCAGCGCATCTTCATATCTCTTGTCATCTTGTCTCCTCACTTTCAGGATCATGTCAGTCATGGGACGCCCCTTGACCATGGGCAGGGCGTTGTACTCTCTGGCGATCACAAATTCAATGACCATCAGCTTCCCATCCTCCTGCGTCTGTCTTTGCCTTTTTAAGGCGGGAAGGATCTCTTCCTCTTTGGTCAGCCCGGATCGCCTCCACGCCATAGGCCTTTGCACCACTGACAAAATCCGGCTCATAAAGGGCCCCCTCGTCAGGATCGGCAGGGTCTCGTCCACGTGTACCCTGTGATTTAAGTTGACAATCGCGTATCTCTTGCCGTAAATGTACTCCTGCTGCTGCGGACCATGCCGAGGATAGCCGTTGTTAAAAATGCACACGATCACGGGGCGTCCTCTAAAACCACCGTCGCTCATCTCCCTGCATATTCGTCTCAAAGCCCCCGTCCCCAGTCAGACAGATGACATTCTGATCAGGAGCAGGCAATCCTGGCGCCGATCGCGCCGGAAAGCCGAAGCCCTGGTCTATCCCCGAGGTAAACATACGCTTCTTCTCATTTTCAACGCAATGTAGGAATAGGCCCACATCTGATGCTGGCTCACGTCACGCGATAAAAATCCCCTCCGTAAATTCCTGTTGAGTAGACTCCGCATGGTCTGAGACATTTTCCCCTCCGTCTGACAATCTGTAAAGGGATGTTCTGATCCCAGGACCTGATCTGCTCTAACCAGGAATCCGTAGCCAGGGGCTTGGCCCACTCAAAAAGGTGGTCTAAGGCCAGACTCGCGTCTGAAACCACAGGGACATCGACGACAACATTTCTGGAGATGGACGCGATGTCAATATCGATATGGACAATTTTGGCACTGGGAACGAATTCCTTCAGATTGCCTGTGATCCGGTCGTTAAACCCGGGTCCCGATGGAAAAGAGGACGTCGCAATTGCAGAGGCTGTGTTGGAGAGCAAAGCTGCATGCATACCGGCGTCGCCCACATAGAGCTCATGGCCCGCAGGAAGGTTCCCTGCCCATGACCGTTGAGACGACAGGCACCGCATCTTCTCCGCAAATGCCTGCTTATCCCCCGGCTCCGGCAATGTGAACGCCTCCCTGCGAGAATCACCAGCTCGTTTGGCCCTCTCAAGGAGCTTGAAGGCCTTCTTGAGCTGTCCGATGTGAACCGTGTCATTGATCTTATATCCCGCGGATATCCACCGCGTCGGATACTCATCCGGGCCATGAGGCCTGCTGGATATCCTTTGGAATGTCAGATCAGGACGGACCCGGCTTGCCCGGAAGCACGCGATCTGAAAGGCCATTTCAGGATCCTACCAACTGCCTTCTGTCATGGACAGTAACGCCCCATTTGACGACAGACCGGGTCATGCCGACAATATCAACTTCCTGAAAGGCATCGTTGCCGATCAGACTCTGAGCTACCTGGCCGGTACGACCACAGGGGATGGGTCACTAGTGGGCATCGGCAATCCCTGTGATCGCATTGGTCGCTCCGGGCCCGGAAGTCACCAGACAGACACCACTCTCCCCTTTGCCCTGGCATAGCCCTCCGCCTCATGAACAAGCGCCTGCTCATGGCGGGGCAGAACCAGTCGAATATTGCCGGACTTATACAGCTCATCCAGAATATCTGTGATCATTCCGCCCGGATAGGCGAAAATGGGTATCCACGCCCTCGTGTTCCATAGCTTTGACAAATAGTTTTTCTTCCGTGATATCCATGGTCCAGGATCTCCTTGATCTCTTATCTTGTCAGGCTCGCTGCGCTTTCTTTATCATCCGGCGCTGTGACAGGCCCTTACGCCGACGTGTCATCCCACTGGCCTTATTCTGCTGAAACGTAATCAAAATTATGACCACGGGGATTATCAGGTATGTGGTGATTCCATCGAGCCTCGTCCGCGTGAGATCTGTCGTAACTATACCGGCGGATGGATCTGTATTCCTTTCCTCAGGCTCTGCGGCGGTAGCTGGTGAAATAGTACTCCGTGTCATGTATGTCTGTCTGCTCCTCGGAAGCATCCGCCTCCCATTCCTCCATCTGATCAGTTAGGGAAAATGCGCGTCCGCGTCGTGAATAGTCTATTTTTGTGACGCTAGGCCGGGTCAGAAGGGTTCCAGCTGGCGGTAGACGCTCTCTCCTCCGATGACTGTAGACTTCCCGGCCGTCATAATCCTTCAGAACAGACTGCAGTTCCTCAATGGGTGGACAACGATGACCTCCTGTTAAAACCGCGTCTCTGGTCAAAACGATATTGACCCGGTCACTTCAGGGGCATACCGTGGGGAAAGGTCAGGGTCTTTCTTCCCATGACAACAACCTGATGCAGCGTCGTCCTGCGAAGAACTTCATATCCTCCGAGTTGAGATCAATAGCTCCATTCTTACCAGTCCCCAGTTTCGATCGACGGCGACAATCATTTCATACGCACACCTCTATTCTCAACGCCCGGACACCTGTTCTGTCAAAATGCTCTCTATCCACGACCTCCGGGCCAGATTCGCGTCATGAGATCCCTTTCTCAACAGAGTTTATCCATCGGCGCCGATCCATCCTTTAACACAGAATCCTTTAACACTGCATCTCGTCAGACGGCGATCAGGATGCTTCTTTATCTGCGGCCCGTACTGATAATCATCGGACGGATGTCTTCTCTCTGTAAACTGATAGAAATCTGAATTTCCGGGTTGAGCCAGAACTTCGGCGCCGGAAACTGCTCTCTAAAATCAATTCCTGGACCAGGGATATGCCGGTCATAGATATGCGCGTCAGCAATGACATGTACGAGTTCTCCCGCCTCCATATGAAAAGACCTGGGCCAACATGTGAAGCAGGACCGCGTACTGGCAGACATTCAGTTATTGTGACCAAGGACGTCTGTGACCGTTGATTTCAGATGGCATTTAAAACCATCCTCCCGCTCTTGGGATTTTTCGTCACATTAAAGGTCATGGAGTAGGCGCAGGGATAGAGATGCATCTCATGCAGATCGTCAAAGTGCTCCATGTGACCATAATCCGGCGGGAGAGGTTGTGTCTTAAGTCATAAGTACGGCGTCGATCGAGTCCATATAGACGGACTTCCATCGGCATCTGTGTAGTACAGGGTATGTGATCTGATATCCGTAGGCCTTGCAATTGAGCCCTCTTCATCCGCCCACTCATCCCAGACCGAAGATTTCAGGTCCCTGATGTTGTTGGACTTCTTCTGCCAGATCCAGAGCATCTCATTGACACAGGACTTGATCGCCGTGCAGCCTCAGGGTGATGATGGAAATGTCTCGATAAATCGCAGCGGTTCACCCACTCCAAAGCGCTTGATGGTATGCGCGGGCGTACCATCCTCCCAGCGAGGCGGACTTTCCATCCCTGACTCCGGTTCCCGATTGATAATCTCCTCGCACAGTCGACAAGACGCGATCTGCATAGCTCGTAGACAAACCTCCTGGCCCATTTGCTTGTTCCTAATTTATATGGAAAAGCCGCCCTTCTGACAAGTTTTTCAGGCCACGAACCTTCGAGATGCAAAGTAGGGCAAGCGAGACCTCAAGACCTTCAGGTGCAAAGTGCACTCGAGATCATGAAAAAGCCGTCCTAAAAGGGCGCCTCCAGTCCTACAGGGCGCGAGACGGCCCGCGGCGTCCGGTGGACGCCGCGGTACTGGGCCGACCGGCCGGCAGGCGAGACCTCGAACGCTTCGAGGTGCAAAGTGCGCTCGAATCAGCATGAAAAAGCCGTCCCCGAGGGACGACTTCTTCTCGTTACCAAACGCAGACGGGACTCGAACCCGCAGCCTCGACCAGCGAGTCGCGCTCCACCCAACTAAACACTCGCGCATATGCCGTCTGATCAACGACAGAGTGTTATCGTAACGAACTTGCCCATTCAGGTCAGCCCGAAATTTTTAAAATGGGAGCAATGGGCAGTCAGCAGAATGCCCTCGACCAGGTTCTCTGGACAGGGCATTCTCGTTGACATGTACCATGAACTCTTACTACTGCTGTGTACTCTGCAAATCCACTACTCTTCAATTCTGCTTGAATGGACTCCCAATTTGCCATTGACTACCGACGGATAGTATAACCATAGGAATCTGTCTTCAAAATTGCTCTTCCGTCAACAACCTTCATGTTCTCACATCCGAAATAGGTGATATGGGTCTTTGTGCTAGAATTATCACTGAGGAAATACTTAGCCGTCTCCGTGACCTTATAGACCGTTCTTGCACTGACAGACCCTCATCTCGCCCTGTCGCTCTTGAACGGAAGGAGAAAACTTGATGTAGTCCTTCTGCTTCTCCACCTGATAGGTTCTGTAATCGTCATTCTTCGTTTTGCCTGCATATAGGTATTTGCTGCGTCAAACATATCTTTCAGTCCAGAAATTTCTTGACTTCTTTCAGGACCACTCACCTTAACTACGATCTCATCGGTATCCTCTTGAAGTCCCCTGCTTGGCCAGATCCTCCAAAGCATCCTTTCAGATCCGACCTTTACCGCAGTATCGTGCCAGGCTTCCATCCAGATTCGCGTTTATATCGATAAACGCTGCTATCATACTGTACGCTGCCAAACTTGTTATAGCCGATAAATGTGAATGGGATACTCATCTGAAATCCTCCAGGGATATCTGCTGAAATTCCTTTAATCCCGTAACTGAACTCCTTTTTGTTTCCCTTTGACAAAAACTTTCTTGTCTCCCTCACAGACAACCGTGAAATACGATTTTATCTCCATTTTTGAGATGATCCGTGTTGTCAAACCCATAGCTCACATTGTTCCGCATTACTTCTGCGGCAATCTTTAAGTAATCTGGATCCAGATTCAAAGATGCTTCACTCTGGTTCATGCGAAGGCCTGCCTTCTTGTAAGACACCTCCATGATCTTTTCATCGAGCTTGCTGTATTGTATTTAACCGTTCCATAGCCATCGCAGCCCTCAAATTCAACTGAGGCTCCTTGCTCAGCCTCACGGGTTGAGCGTCGATAAATGATTTCACACCTGCGCCAACAATGAGCACTATAAGGACGGCTATTATCGGAACTCTCAAATTTCCTGTACTTTCGAAGGTTTTTCCTCTCGCATCCCTCTCTGCGTCTGATCAAATACAGGAGGTGGCGCCGTCTTAGTCTCCCGATCTGATCATCCTCAATCGGCTCTGAGGCTTTCCTTCCTTCCTTATCATCCTCTGCTATCCCAGAGTCAGCTCCCCTGATGCAGGATTCTCGCCTCGACTCAGCATCCTTTGTCAGTTCCATCTTTCACTTTCAACTCAGCTATCAAGCTCAGAGGTCACTTATTTTCTGCTCCGTTACATCTCCTCATTTTTGCTTACCTCTTCCATCAAGCTTGCTTTCGGTCCCTCTTGTAAAATCCATGGACCCTAAGATAGAAATGTAAATAAGGAGAGTTGTATAGAATTCCCACTTTTCCTCAAATTTGGAAAAATCTCCTTCTCCCCCTCAACTCATGTGTATTTTTATCACATTTTGGACATATTTTCACATTCTTTATGCCAGCCATCCTCTCATCCGGGGAGTATCCGATCAGACCAGTCAGTTGGCATTTCACCACCTCTTTGACAGATAATGAATTCACATCGAAAAGATGCGGCGGGAGGTAACATGGCTGACAGATTGAGTACATCCGCTGGCGGGGGAGTTTGACTTTTCTGACAAGGCCTTTAATACACGTAGATAATCTGGTTCTCTCACAGATTGCTCTATCATGCCTTCGACAGCATGATTCCTCCTGGTCAGGGACAGATCTCCCTGCAGGCTGAATCTCTTCCTGGAGCATCCGGAACAGGGCCATTTCCAGTCAGGACCAGAGCCAGAACAACCGTTTCCTAAAAGTCGCTGCCTGTCCCACTGCCCAGAGTTCTGGTCAGCGATTTTGTCATTGATATCTCCGACTATTGCAATAACCGAGTGAGTTTTTCAGCCCTCTGCTACCGCCATTTACGGACGACAGTCACTACTGCGCTTTTCGCGGCACTGATGACACTGTCGTTGGCTGGCGGGAGGACTTCATGTTTTCTTGAGATTACCAATGCCCAAAAAGAGGCGGCCTTCTATCCTGGCCCTCTCGTATTACGGAAAGAGCAGATGCTCTCTGGCGGGTCGGCGGTCACTCCAAGGGGGGAACGCTTGCCGTCTGCGCAGCCACCAATCGTCGCGGACCTCAGGATCGGATAGACTCTGTCTACTCGAACGACGGCCAGAGTTCGGAGAATTCTCCGAATCGAGAGGACAGGCTCACTCCAAAACGCATCCACAAAGTTCACGCCCACCTGGCGTGATCGGCGTGCTCCTGGAAGATCGGACACCATGATATCTGCCAAAAGCACAGGAGGAGGCTCTCTGACGATCGTCAAAAGTTCTGCCAGGGATATCGTTCGGCACTGGGCACTTTCCATGGCAGGTTGAGGCGACCACTCAGACGCACTCGATCAGCAGCCCAGGGTTAAACACCTGAACCGAGTCTTTGATCGCTGGATTCGGTCCGCCACATTCGAAGACGCCAGGCCTTCATCGGGACTCTATTCGACTCTATGAATGAGGGTCGGCTCAATGTGCCCGATTTGCTCAAGAGTCCCGATTCAGGTCAGCAATGTTGTCCTCGGACATATGGAGATGCCGATCCTCTGACCCAGTCAGCCATCAGTTCTTCGACAGCCTGGGCTATGAGAACCAGAGGCAGTTGTTGGAGAGGCTTGCAGCAGACGCAGAAGAACTTTTAAAGACTTGGCATCACGGGCGGCGACAGCAATTCTCTCAGATCAGCAAAAGCGACTAAATCATTTCCGGCAAATAGAGGATATTATTGCATCCGGTCTTCTCGTTCCAGACCAACTGGCAGTCAATATCCGAAGAGTTCCCTGATGCGGTCCGGAAGCAGAGTCTCCGGGCTTCCTGACGCGACGACATGTCCTGTTTCATCAAAATCACCTGATCGCAATAGGTCGCCGCGATATTCAGATCATGAATGCTGGAGCGGACGGTCAGCTTCTGCCTCTTTAAAGATATTCATAATCTGATACTGGTAACCGATATCCAGATGATTGATCGGCTCGTCTAAAATGATAAAGCTGGCCTCCTGCGCCAGCGCCCGCAGTGAGGCCCTCTGCTTCTCTCCTCCTGACAGGGACGAGAAAGTGCCCTTTTCGTACCCCTTCAGCCCCATCTCTTCGATACAGTCAAGAACCACTCTCTGATCTTCTGCTGAGCTTCCTCCCAGAACTTTCTGGTGGGAGAAACGCCCAAGCAGAACCATTTCATACACTGACAGGTCAAACTCGATATTATTTTCCTGCTGCATGACTGCCGTACTGGATGGGCTCTCTGCCAGTTGGACATCTGATCAACCTGTGGCCATCCAAATACACGACGCCCCGATCCGCCTCAAGTACCTGGTAGATATTCTTGAGCAGGGTCGACTTTCCACAGCCATTCGGCCCGACAATCCCGACGAAACTTCCCGGCCGAATCCGCAGATCAATATCCTCGATAATCTGCCTTCGATCCATGGAATAGGACAGTCCCTCCACCAGGAGCTTCAAATCTCCCTTGCCTGTCTCTCTCATTTCCCTTATCCTCCTATCCAGCTTCCTCGTCTTTTCTTTTTTGCTAGGACTGAGACCTCTTGATCAGGTAGAGAAAAAGGGCGCTCCAAAGAGAGCGGACACAACGCCGATGGGCAATTCTTCCGGACGAATCAGTGTTCTGGAGAACAGATCCGCCAGAACCATAAAAAGAGCCTCCCAGCAAGATGGAGCCGGAATCAGACGGCTGTGCCCACTTCACGACAGATCTGGTCATATGGGGAACCGTCAGACCGACAAAACCGATCACTCCGCTGATAGAGACAATCACCCCGGTCAACGCGGTTGCCACAATAATAATCACGCGCTTGATCCGGGCCGTATTCACTCCCAGGGTTGTCGCGGTTTCATCTCCCAGCATCAAAGTATCAGGCTGCGATGCATCATCAGGATCAGCAGGGCAGCAAATGACAAAACGCGCATGGCGTAGGCAAGCCGGATCCAGTTGGCTCCGCTCAAAGATCCCATCAACCAGTACTGTGCTGTCTTCACCTTATCGGACCCGCTCTGGTGGGCATAAATCATCAAATTGGTTAAAGCCCCAAAGAGGCTGACACGGCAATGCCCGCCAGAATCAGATTCGTCGCCGTAAGGACATTTTTTCATCCTGGCATGCCGCAGCGCCAGAAGCGATACCAGCGCTCCGATGAAGGCACCGCACATGGTTGCATAATACGGAAGGAGAGATAGCCGTACATAATGACGGAGACCGCCCCGCAGACGCCCCATGTGAAATCCCAAGGACAAAGGATCTGCAGAGGTTCTTCGTCAAAGGCCTGCATGACAATCCCGCAGAGTGTTAATCCGGCTCCTACAATCCACGCTGTAAAGATGCGCGGCGGACGGATGTTCCAGATAATTGACCTGGTGCTCTCCTCCCACTGTGACAGGGACAACTGCATGTCCTGTCAGCTGATTTATGAAACAACTCCCCAGATGGTTGACGGATCAATAGATACGCTTCCCCGCAATTGCGATAAAAATGGAAACTGCCAGGAGCAGAAGCATGACAACAATAAAAATCGAAAAAGCCACCCCTCGCTTCCAGGGGAAATATCGTTTTTCTTGCTCATGACCTCTCCTCAACAGCAGCCAATCAATACATATGAATAAAAGATCAATGGAACTTATCGGGATAGAACTGCTTCGCCATAATTCTGACGGCATTTGCAGAGCCGCAGATCCCTGCATATCCGCACAGCGGGCACTGTATATCTTGCCCCTCTTTTCACTGCCCGCAGATTCTTAGTGGCCTCGTTGGTCTTCAGAAAATTGATCTTCTCCTCGGTATCATAGTTTATAGTCCAAAACCAAGATGACGTCCGGATCGCTGACCACCTCTTCCCAGGAGGGAGTTGCCCAGCCCTTATTGATATCATCAAAGATGGACCGACCTCCAGCCTTCTTGATCATATCGCCCGGAATTCCCTGGCAGGCAGTGAAGGGAGCGTCCTGACCAGGTCATGAGACGAAGACGAAACCGGCTTCTGATATGCCTCATTTCCCAGAATTCGTATGAACCTGGTCGATGGTCTTTTCATCTCTTCCACGCTCTTTGGCCTTATCGGACACGCCGAGACATGTCCCAGAACATCATAATCCTGATAGAGATCTTCCATGGTCGCAAGTCCGAACAGCAATAGGGAAATAAGGGAATGATGTGATTTTGCAGGCACCAATCCACTGAAATGGTTCTCCGAGAAAAGAGAATCCCAGCCCATCATAAAATCGGTTTCAGATCCAGAATCTGCTCATGGAGGCACTCGCTCAAATTGGAGCCATCTTCCAGGACCTTGTTGAAGAGAGTCCCTGGCCGGGAACTCGCTGACCGTGAACAAGCAGGCCCCTCTGGTATATCCGGCAATGTGATCCTGAAGCCCCAGATCAAGGAAAATATCGGTCATCTGATCTCCGTCTAAAAGAACCCGTTTCGGGGCAGAGTAAACGTTTCCTGATATTCTGCCCGATGCCAGACCTCTCCAGATTCAGAGTGATCGTATGGGGCTCGTACTTGCGATTAGCCTCGTCCGTGAAACAGACTTCTCCTGATCACTGACCTGATAGCTGTCCCCTTTGGATCCGGTCACTGTCTTGCTGCCACTGCCGCAGGCGAAAACAATAACATACTGCCACAGAGCGCAGTAAGTCCAATCGTCTTCATAACTCTCATCTGGTGAATCCTCCTTAGTAAAACAGCTCCTATTCTAACACAGGAAAGAATCTTTTGCGGAGACCTCCAGACGCTTCGAGTGCAAAGTGCCTCGAATCATGAAAAGAAGCCGCCCCTAAAGAGACCTCCGTCTTACAGGAGCGCGGACGGCCCGCGGCGTCCGGTGGACGACGACTGCACGGGCCGACCGGGCGGCAGGCGAGACCTCGAACCTTCGAGTGCAAAGTGCGCTCAGAATCACGAAAAAGAAGCCGTCCTAAAGACGCCTCCGTCCTATAGGAGCGCGAGACGGCCCGCGGCGTCGGTGGACGCCACGACTGCAGGCCGACCGAGGCCGGCGAGGCGAGACCTCGAACCTTCGGTGCAAAGTGCACTCGAATAATGAAAAGAAGCCGCCCCAAAGGGCCTCCGTCCTACAGGAGCGCGAGACGGCCCCGCGGCGTCCAGTGGACGCCACGGCTGCCGAGCCGACCGAGGCCGGCAGGCGGACCTCGAACCTTCGGTGCAAAGTGCACTCGAATCGAGAAAGAAGCCGCCTTAAAGGGCTCCTCCGTCTTGCAGGGCGCGAGACGGCCCGCGGCGTCCGGTGGACGCCACGACTGCGGGCCGACCGGGCCCGGCAGGCGAGACTTCAGAACCTTCGAGGCCCTGGCGGGGCTCGTTCATACAAGAAGGGCATCCTGCGAGACGCAGGACACCCTTCTTGCATGACGCAGACGGGACTCGAACCCGCGGCCTCGACCTTGCAAAGGGTCGCGCTCCAGCAACTGAGCCACTCGCGCATGTTGCCCGCTTCTATCAGCGACAGAAATATAGTATCAGATAGACCGGACTGTCAAGCCGCAATCACAGTACCTACTTGCTCTCACTGCCCCAGCAGTCACTGGACAGATAATTGCTGATCTCGGACGGGTCCAGCCACCGTCGACTTCATATGCGTCTTCTGATAGGCCTGATAGCGCTGATAGCCGTGAAACCGCGCCGCCAGACAATCGCTGAACAGAATCAGGGCCGTTGCCAGCAGCCCCAAAATACGCCTGCGCCGCCTGACCTTCAGCGTCTTCTTGATGTTGTGCTTCGCCTCCCTTATTGCGATCTACTTTCTCTGACTCATCTTTCACCCTGTCATTTGTCATAGCGTCCTGTCTGCTTGAGGAGGCTCCTCGCACGCTCTTGTCTTCACTCAATGAAACCATTCTAATCCAAAGATTCCTCTCAGACAAGTCCGCTCAAACCCCACTCTGCTATATACAGCCCAGAATCCACTTTACTGGACAGGCGCCCTTGATCTATGCCCTTTCATCAACTTTTTGTGCGCCTACCCTATTTGATCCTCAGAATCCTGACGAGGCATAAGAACCAGGGCAGGTGATCGCCAGCAGGAAAAGGAAGAGATGAGCTCTCCCGAGGCTGCTGTCCCAGAGCTCTGCGAAGCATCCACCAGAGCAGAAGCGTCACGCTAAATGGTGATCCCGGACAGAGTCTGCCCGACAATCCGGCCGACATCCGTCTCCTCTGAGAAAGTCCTGCATGCGAAAAGTCTGGGAAGAGATCCGCCAAAAGAAAGAAGAGTGTCAGGCCCACATCATGAGGGCCAAGAACCAGAAGGGTGATTTCTTCCCCGAATCTGAGCTGCATCAGAATACCTGTTGATAATCTGCGCCGGCAGAACTAACATGCGGATCGACCAGTTCCATCATTAGCCCCCAGAGGCAGATAAATTGACAAAGATTCAAGACTTTTGCAAGTGACCACTTCTGGTCCAGCTCCTTTAATCTCCCAGCAGGAGGCAATATCCTTTAGCGTTAAAAGCAAATGGATTTGATGCCCTTTGTCTCAATGCGATAGAGGGCGTTGGCGCCAAATGCTCGCCACCTGCTCCCAGGTCACGAACTCCAGCGCGTTTGCGTAGAGCGGCAATGATCCGGTCCACACCCTCATCGCTTATGGTCAGTTCATCCTCTGTCATGGCCATGCGTCTTAAGACCTTTGGAAGGAAAAATCCTGAAGATGATCTTCTTCTCCTCCGGCGTGTAGTCAGGAATATCGATCAGGGCGAAACGCGTCATCAGAGCTCTGAGATCCTGCTCTTATCATTGGCCGTCGCAATCGGATGAACTCCCGTGGTCGGAATCGTGCACTCCATATAATTATCTGTAAAGCCAAGATTGTCCAGGAGGGTCAAAGGGCATCCGCCAGTTGCTTCCTCCGCCGGCCTCTGCCTTGTCCAGCTCATTGATGATAAAGACCAGATTGAGACGCCTGGGCCATGAGAGAAGGCCTCGCATGATGCAGCCGGGCTTGGCGTTGGCATGGAGCAGGGAGAACCGGTTAAAGCCTCCAGGTCGGAAATGGCAGAACATATCCAAAAGAGTCAGGGCAGGACCAGAATCCGGGCGACCACGCATGGGCGATCTGGGACTTGCCGACTCCGGCCGGACCGGCAGAAGAGAGACCGTGAGCGGGCAGGGTATGGGTTCGGTTGAGTCTGAATGACTGTCTCAATAATTCTCGTGACCCTCTCCCATACGTAGAGATTCTCATCTAAAATAGCTCTGGCCTGATGGGATCAATGGGCGGAAAATAGTCCCCGCTCCCAGCTGGTTCAAGCATAATTGAGAGAGCCCTCTGGGCGTCGTCTCTCCTCCTGACTGATCGCATGACTGCAGGTCATGGACAGATTGCGTCAGGCCCAGCCGCGGATATTGACAGGCAAGGCATTTGCCGGCAATTTCACCAGATGAGTTCTCAATTGTAGTCAGATCCGTCGGCGCAGTTCCTCGGAGATCTCATCGTCCATGTCCGGCCTGGCTTTACGGGGGATCCGATGCAGAAGACGCCCGATCGCCAGCTGAAGAATGCGTCCTCAGAGGACAATCGATGCCTGCCTGTCGCGTCACCGCGTGCATCGATGAGCGTATGCCCTCCTCAGTCTGCGCTCCGGACAGGCGAACCTGGCTCTTGTCTCTCCCAGCCACTTGATCAGGTCCTCAAACGAAGTCCAGGCGCAGGATATCGGCAGAAGCTGGTCTGAGGACTTGCCGAAGCAAAAGGCCATCCTGCCCTTTGGATTGATGAATATTCCGGATGTGTGATGAACCATGGTTCTGGCCGAATCCCGAAGAAGCATGATGGGATGCTCCGGATCCGCCGATCCACTGTCAGAATCAAAAAGCTGGCGGGTCACAGCAGAGCTCATCCGCCGCGGCAGCTTTCTGATCTCTGCCCTCATCTGAGAACTCAAATACTCTGGATGACATATTCCCTCATTTCAGTGCCTGGTCTCATAGCCAGCTCAGTGCCTGGTCACACAGCTTGGCAGGTCAGCCGCGAGATGCCCTCTCATCTCTCTTTCCCGAGACCTGGCTCTTCTTAACTTGGGCTTCCTGCGAAAAATCAACCAGGAGGGCCGGGAAAGCTCCTCTTCTTTGCCACTTCTCCTGCAATAAACTCCCTTCAGCTCCAGATAAAGATAGGCGTAATAGGGATCCGCCGGTCGCTGAACCTCGATCCTCTCCTCTGCCCCCTCATCCGAGCAGCTTCCTCTAGCTGTCTCCCCGGTTCTCATAGTCTGCTCATTGAAGACAGCTTTCCCATCCTTTGTCTCCCCCGGTTCTGCGGTCTGCTCGTGAAGGCAGCTTCCCCATCCTTTGTCTCCCCTGGTTCCCGCAGAATCTGTTCTCTGCGTTCCCTGAACCATCAGCTCATTTCCTCTTCCTTCGGCAGCCTGACCGATTTTCTCCCAGTCAAGTCTGTCTTCTCTCAGAGCGAATCTGTTTTAAATGCTCCCCTCCAGAAAGACCTCCATACGCTGATGAGTCTCCCGGTCCTGCCAGCCTTCACCATCTCTTCATCCGACGTCTTCAGCTCTCCGACAGGTCACCGTCCACGAGAACCTGGCCCCTGAAGCTGGACATGTTCCCCCGGACGACAAAGTATGTTGCTGCAGGTTGCTTCCGGGGACATGTACTCTCACTTCCTCCTCCGGCAGATAGTAATCCTCGTTAATCGCCAGATAGTCATAGAAATGATCCCTGTACCGTTCGAGATCAATCAAATCCAGAATATAAGCACTCTCAGGAGCGGATTCTTCTGGACGCTCTGTTTTCTTTCGTTCAAACATACATCTTCTACCGAAAGAGGGTCTCCCGAAGGAGACCCTCTTCATCATGACAAAACCGTTTATTTTCTGCTTCTGAAATCGGAATCTTGATGTCCTCCTCCTTGACGGTAGGCCTGACCGGGCTGGGCTGGGCCAGTCCGTTCAAGGCAGGAGCCACTGGAGCCGCTGTCTGGGCCTCGGGCTTGGTAAAAGCTCAGGGCCGACAGCTGCTGGCCTGCGCCGTTGCCGCCTGCTTCTTCCTCTCCTCGCTAAGAGACACACGGTCATTGGTCTCAGATTCCAGAAGACCGGTTGCGATCACCGTGATCTGACATTCATCTGTCATGGACGAATCAATGCGGGCGCCAAAGATCAACATTGGTGTCCTCGCCGGTGAGATCTTCCACATAAGAAGCCGCGTTGGTGGCATCCTGCAGGTGTGATATCGCCGCAGATATTGATGAGTAACATCAGGGGCTCCATCGATCTTGGTCTCGAGCAGGGGAGACTCGACGGCAATACGAACCGCCTCGAGCGCCTTCTCATCCCCCTCGCCTGACCAGATTCGATATGGGCCATGCCCTTGTTCTCCCATAACGAGTGCGAACATCGCCGAAGTCGAGATTGATCTCGCCGGGCAGCGATCAGATCAGTGATCCCTGTACTGCCTCCTGCAGGACCTGATCCGCCATCTCCATCGCGTCAGAAGGAGGTCTTGTGATCCGTAATCTGGTTGAGCTTCTCATTAGGAATTACGATCAGCGTGTCCACGTTCTCCTGCAGGTTCTCAATGCCGGTGAGCGCTTTCACCATACGGGACTTGGCCTCCAAGAGGAAGGGCTTGGTCTAGCTCAGAACGGTCGAGTCCTGGTCTTGGCCAGCTTGGCAATCTGAAGGCCGCCCCTGTACCGGTGCCGCCGCCCATACCACAGGTGACAAATACCATGTCGGCGCCCGCTTGATGGCGTTGGCCAGTTCCTCCGCGGTCTCTTCCGCGGCCTTCTGACCGATTTCGAGGCTTGGCGCCGGCGCCAGACCATGATCAACTCTCTCCAATTTGAATCAGGGTGGGGGCCTGGCAGAGATTCAATGCCTGGCTGTCCGTGTTCACACCGACAAAGTCGACGCCGGTGACATTGGCGCGAACCATGACGACTGACTGCATTGTTACCTGCTCCGCCGACACCTACAACAATAATCTTGGCCTTGAACTCGAGACTCGTTGGTTGTAATCTCTAACACGGTGTATCCTCCTGTTATATCCCTGTATTTCCCGACTTAAGACTCTTATGGTCCTCTCTGCTCTTTTGCTTTCCTTTCTCATCGCCCGATTCGATCTATCCTCTGCCAAACGATAAAAACTGACATCATCTATACATGTTTTTGTCCATACGACATCAAGTTTTTAATTGCTCTTCTTGGTCTCTTCCTTCGAATTCTTCGAGATCACCTGATCACTCTCCTTCTTCTGCTGCGCCTCCTTTTCCATCTGTGCCTGAGTCCTTCTCGAAGATGACATCCGTATTATCCGGGTCAGTTCTCCCAGATGCAGCGTCCCGCTCCATCCTCGATCTTATCCAGCAGATAGAGGTACCCTTTTTAGCTTGTCTCTCAGATTGGTCCTGGACCCAGGACTGATGTTCAGGTTCTTGCAGCTGACCTGGACTGTTCCGTTTTCTCCCAGCTTCAGATCGCTGATGGAAATGGATTTGTCCACGAAAAAACGAGTAGATCGACAGGACGCTCTCCCGGTCCGCCTTATCCTGGATCAGAATGATATCTCCTTTTCGCCTTCTCCGCTGAAATCCCACTGAGAGAGGGCAAACCGTCGACCACAAGTGAGAGACGTCCGTCACCTGTCCCTTCGCGTTGAAGTAGGCTCAGTTTGTCCCGTCAGCTAAAAAGATAATAACCGGTCATCGAGGTCTGCCTGATCTCAATGGTAATCTGCCCGCGGGCCGAAAGCGGATTCTGGCCGAGTCAATAGAGGGATATTCTTTTTTGGAAGCAGGGCATTTTTCAGGAAGGCATAGACCGTGTTCCTGCGACTCAGCTTGTCATCTAAGATTCGGTCGATCGCCTCCTCCTGGCTGTAGATGTGCTGCCCTCACACTGACCGAGGTCTCCTTACAGATCAGCGCGATCAGCAGGATTGCCAGGATCAGCAGGCCCGAGAAAAGCAGAAGTCCCCTGCACAGATAAAAAGCGGATCAGGTTCTTTTTCTGGCGCGCTTTGCGATTGCTCTCTTTGTCCGGATCATGCAGCATTTTTCCAACACTCCTCCTCAAACCTGGTCCAGTCCCGGGCCTGTATTCTTCGACACCTCAGGGCAATTCCCATCTCTCATGGTCATCAGCAGGGCCGGATCCCCGTAGCTGACAAGGGCAGGGTGACGCCGGTATTTTGGCATGCTGTTGGTCACGACCGCGATGTTCATAAGCACCTGCAGGCCCCATGTGAACAGCGAGTGCCGATCACGAGAAAAAGGGCCCGAACAGATCCTTGCAGTACATGGCGATCGCTGGTCAGGCGCCAGATCAGAACCAGGTGAGAATGATCAGAATCACCGCGCCGAAGATCCCAGCTCCTCTGTAATGACAGAGAGATCATATCGTTCTGGGCCTCAGGGATGAACTGCTTTTTGCATGCTCTCTCCCAGCCCTTGCCGAAGAGTCCCCGGAGCCGATGGCGTAGAGGGCCTGCATGGTCTGGTATCCCTTGTCGGACGCGTCCAGCTCGGATGCAGCCAGACCCGGTTCTGGCCAGACGATTAGGCTCCGCCGAGACAACTCAGCCGTCCCAAGGCCAGAGTCCGATCAATCCCGCGTAGAAGAGGCCCTGCGCTCCCGGCTTGCGATCAGAAGCATGAAAAATACGATCCCGACAACGATAATGGATGTGGACATATTCTCCTTTAGAATCCCGAGCGCCGCCAAGCCAGCTGGGCCAGGAGCAGGACCAGTCCTTCCACTGATTCACCAGACGAGGATGCGGAAATCAGGCCTGCCGTCAGAATAATCACTGCTGCTTGGCGATCTCAGAGGCTGAACGCTCACAGGTCCCAGGCGAAGCCCGGCAGGTTGATCCGTTAGCGGAGCGGCCGAGACTAAGAGAAGCAGGGTTCCTCCCAGGGCCCAGAATATAGATCGCTACCTCCAGGCCTGGAGGCTTATGATAATCCATACGGGCCAGAGCAAACGCGGCTGCCGAGGCCCCAGTGTCACTGAAAAGACCTGGCGAATCAGATGAGTGAAAGGGTGACCGTAGGTCATATAGGAGCTGTGAGGAGGATGTCGAGTAAAGCATAGAAAGCCAAATCCATGAGCAGGATCAGAAGCAGAACCGGTATAGTCCACATAACTCGACGCCCTTCGCTTCGACGGTTCCTGCTGATGATCTTATCCTGTTTTTCCTGAAGAAGCGGCTCGCTTCCCTTTCAGCAGTTCGTGTTGACATGCGGTCTCCTTAATCCTGAAGCTCCTTACGTATTTCTTGAAGAGTTTTTCCTCTCTCCTCATAGCTGTGGAACATGTCCCAGCTGGCACAGGCCGGGGACAGGCACCTCATCCCCTCTTTTTGCCTTGGTGTAGCAGATCTTCACCGCCTCCTCTAAGGTATCAGCGTAGACAAAATCATTGAAGCCGTGATCCTGGCAGCACTTGGCGATCTGAGACCCGGGTCTCTCCGATCAGGACCAGAAGCTTGACCTTCCCCTTGAGAGCGTCGACCCAGTCCCCGAAATCCGACTTCTTGTCCTGGCCCCCTCCGATCAGGCAGGTGAGAGATCCATAGCCTCAATCCCTTGATGGCGGCGTCAGGATTGGTCCCCTTGGAGTCATTGTAAACTTGCACACGCGCTTGGTGCAGACATACTCTATGCGGTGCTCCACCGCGGTAAAAGGCCCTGAGTCCCTCTTTAATCTTGTCATGGGGACTCCCCATAGCTCTGCTGATGGCAATGGCTGCCATGGCATTCTCGTAGTTATGGCGACCCGACCTGAAGTTCCCGCACAGAGAGATGAGGCTCTTCCTCCTGCCCTGACGGTATCGGATACTGCGAGTCCTCCTCACGGTAATAATATCCCTCCTTGAGCCTGCGCTGCCGGAGAACCAGACCACATGGTTTGGCGGGGTCTTCCAATTCCGCAGGATTGGGTCCTCCAGGTTTAAAACCACCGTCTCATCCGCTGTCTGGTTCTCTGTAATCCGCTCCTTGCAGGCGATATAATTCTCCATGGTGTGGTGGCGATTCAGGTGATCCGGCGTGATATTTCAAAATGGCTGACAACTGCAGACGGGTGGAAGTCTCAATCGTCTCCAGCTGAAAGGAGGAGACCTCTGCGACGATACGGGTCTCGTCTTTTAGTGTCGCGCCACCTCCGTATAGGGTGTTCGATATTTCCCACCACCTGGACATCGGGAAACAGGTCCTGAGGATAAGGCCGACCATGGATGTCGTCGTGGGTCTTCCCGTTGGTTCCGTGATCGCCGCCAGATGACCGCGTCCCCAGGCGGTGAGCCAGCTCTATTTCTCCCCAGATCCTCTTTCCCTGGCCTTCAGAGACTCTACAGAGGGCTGTCCACGGGAACTCCGGGGAGAGAATCACCGTGTCAAAAGTCGTCATAGGCCTCTTCGAGCAGTTCTCCCAGATAGATGGCTACTCCCTCAGCTGGGGGTGCTTCAAGATCAGCCCCGCACTCATCTAAGATATCGTTCCCGTCAAAGACACAGACAGCTGGCGTTGATTTCTGCAGAAAAGCGACACAGCGGCGACGCCACTGACGCAGTTCCGACGACAAGATAAAATTCATACTCTCTTCTTTCTCGAATTGATCCGCAGTGGTTCTCACGCATATCACTGACAGCTTCTCAGGCTGCCCCACAGGTCCCAAGCATGGCAATCATGGCCAGGATCACGTTACAATGGTAAAAACCTCCCCGACCCTGGTCTCCGACCAGCCTCCCAGTTCAAAATGATGGTGAATCGGAGCCATGCGAAAAATTCTCTTTTCCATAGGTGGCCTTGAAATACGTCACCTGAATGATGACGGACGGTACCTCGATCAGATAGATTCCGCCCACAATCGGAATGAAGATGGGCGTAGTGCAGCATATAGGCGATACCTGCGACGAAGCCGCCCAGAGCCAGAGAGCCTGTATCTCCATGAATACCCTGGCGGATGCAGGTTGTAGAGCAAAGAAGCCCATGAGGGGCTCCGATGACAGCGGCAATCGGCTCAGGCCGAGACCCCAGAGAGAGGAGGCGAAGCCACGCCGCGACGACGGCGAGTGACGCTGGACGCCAGTCCGTCCAGACCATCTGTGAAATTGACCCGTTTACCGTTCCGAGAACGACAAAAATACCAGGGGGTAGGACCATACGCCGCTGTCGATCATCCCTGAGCAGAAGGAATGATCAGGGCCCGAAAATCGAGGTGAAGGTGATCAGCAGATGAGGAAAAATACCGGTGACCAGAAGTCTCAAAAGCAGCTTCTGCCAGGCGATCAATCCGTCTGAATTCTTCTTGGCGGTCTGAAAAATCATCAATAAAGCCGATGATCCCAAATCCCAGAGTCAGTTCAGAACAGGCAGAATGCGAGGATAGCTTCTCCGTACACAATGGACACGACAGTCAGAGCAAGTAAGATCATGATCCCTCCATGGAGGTTCCGTTCTTGCTCTGATGACTCATCAACTCCTCTCTCTCCGTGTTTCCGATTTTCAATCAGAGCAGCATAGAGTGTGAACAGCCCCATCCTGCCACCATGAGAAAAAGCCGCCAAAGAAGGTATCAAGAATTTGATTCAACATAATTATACTGCTTCTCTCCGCTAGCGAACGGCATTGCTTCTGCATAGCCGGTCCTGAGACTGTCAGAGCTTCCGCCTGCGGCGCTCTCGTCCGGATTCAGATTCGGCGTATCCGTTGTCGCTGTGTTGGTCTTTCCTCCGGACAGGTCTAACCTTCTCCTTGCGCCTGCCTGGCCGCCTGATCCGCCGCTGCCTTGGCCTGATCGTTGACGGTTGGGAACATTCATATAGGGGAAGAATCTGTGAGGCGATATTTGAAAAAATCTGTGACGCATGAGGGTTACTGGTCTGATCCTGCGCGTCCGGCTGATCGACAACCACTAGATGACAACCTGCGGATTTTTCAATCAGGGCCGCGCCGATGAAGGAGAAACAGGTAATTTCCGTTTCCTCTAGGTACCTTCTCCGCGGTTCCCGTCTTACCTCCACAGAATAGCCTGTCACAGCAGCCTTTTTGCCGGTTCCTCTTCTACGACCCCCTTCAGGAAGGTCTTTGAGGGTATCACTGGTCTCCCTGGACACCGTCTTCTTCATGATGGTCGGCTCAATCGTCTTAACCGTATTGCCCTGCTCGTCCTTAATGGAGCTGACGACATGGGGCTCATAATAGTTCCCCCCGTTGACGACAGAGGAGAAGGCGGATGCCATCTGCATCATATTGACGTTATAGTTCTGTCCAAAAGGCGTTGGTCACCAGAGACACCTTGTTGGATGCCAGCTGGTTTTCGAGTGCTTAGAGCAGAGGCGGTAGAGACCTCTCCCGGCAGATCGATGCCGGTCTTCTGTGAGATTAAATCTGGCCTGATATTTGGAGAAATTCTCAGGTCCGATCTTGGCGACCATCTGCATCATGCCGACATTACAGGAATTCTGCAGAACCTGCTGCATGGTCTGATGCCCATGGCCCTCATGGTTCCAGCAGTGAATATAGTAATCTCCACCTGCATTCCGCCGGAGCAGTCATAGGTGTCTGAAGTGGAGACCGTGCCTGTCTCAGTCCACCCGCCATGGTCAGAACCTTGGCTGTGGACCCAGGCTCATAGGCGCTGGAGACAGAGAGTTTATTCCATATGTTGTTGAGCACCTGAAGCTGATCCTGCGCTGACATGGCGGATAACTGCTCCGGCGTGTAATGAGGATATATCCCTCAGCTTGTTGAGTCGAAGCCCGGGTAGTTGGCATTGGCGAGAATCTCTCCCGTATTCGGATTCATGACCAGATAAACGTGTAACAAGAGGCCTGGGCGGAACCTCCATAGCCTCCTGGTCTTAGCCATGCCGCGGGCCTCAATCATCTGGTCGTTAAAGCTCTTGATGGACGACTCCACAATCGACTGAATAATGACGTCGATGGAAGTGACCAGGGTTCTCGTCCTTTGCCTCCTCCACCGTGTTCTCCACGTTGTTGTCAGGAATTGACATGAGCCGTAGAGCGTCCGTTTGTTCCATTCAGGACATATTATAGGCCCTCTCCAGACCGATGGTTCCGGAATTGCCATCCGAGGCAAAGCCAATCACCGAGCCGCCAGAGAACCATGGGATACTGCCTGGTATACTGCTTTCTCAAACAGATTCCATTTCACTTGCTGTTCTTGCCCAGACGTGTCCTTTTGAAAAGGTCGTCATGCTTCTCGTTGGATACCTTTTGGCCAGGACAATATAGCGTTTGTTTGGATTCTCCTGCAATTCCCTACGGACCTGATCCTCCTGTATCTCAGAGAAATGCTCTGTCAGCGCCCTTGACCGTCTCGTCGACAATTTCTTTGCCTTGCCGGATTTCTTCTTCTCCGCCAACGCGGATGCGTCAATCAGCTCCCGCGTCCAGGATGACATTATAGAACATCGACGAAGTCGCCAGCACTGTCCCTTGGCATCGACAATATTGCCTCTCTGAAAGGGATCACTGTGGAATTGTAATTCTCTGCTGAGGAGACAATCTTCTCATACTTGGCGCCGGAAACGTGGTTGATATACATGAGTCGTCCAATGGGCGCAACAGCAGAGAGGCAGAAGAGGAGGAAGATTGCTCCAGCCTCTTCTGCATTCGACTGGGATCTTACTATATAACTCTAACTGATTATGTCTCGACATACGACTCTATTCGCTTACAAGCGGAAGATCAATACTGATCATGTAATCGGTATCCTCCATGAGTATAGTACGCAAATCTGACTGCTGTCAGCTATATACCATACCAGGGACTTCTGCCTTGTCGTAACCGTCTCAGGTTAGCTCCGGCATTCATCCGATTCTCCGTCGCGGAATTCTCACCTTCAAGTCACAATCTGTGACTGAAGATTCGCCAGTTCCTTCATCGACGTGGTCTGCAGAGGACTGCAAAGGACAGCATATACCAGGAGGAAAGCTGTCTGCAACCGGAGATACAGCGACACGCATGGTGTTATATTTGGCCTGACGTCTGGCCCGAACTGATTGCGATTCCGTAAAGCGGCGCTGTCTGGCCGCCGCTCCTTCTCCTGCTGGCGGCCGAAAGCTGATACTCCTGATCGGAGATCAGTTCCGCACCGCCTTCGTCCACTTCTTGTCCAATAAAGTCTGGAGCCTTGGCCATTGTTCCTACTTCTCTTCTTCTCTAACAACTCTCCCGCTCAAAAGACGCGCAGCCAGCACTTCTGGAGCAGTGATTCTCCATCAGCTCCTCTTCCCAGGAGGATTGGCTTTCTTGTGATCACCCTGCCCTTGCTCTTTCGCCCCGCAGACGCAGACCGGAAAATTCCGGCGGACAGATGCAGGGGTCCTCCACATGTCTGGAAGGCATTTTTACAATGCGATCCTCCAGAGTGGAGGCTGATGACGGCGAGTCGGCCTTCATCCAGCCAGCGGATCAATCATCTCATCAGATGTGATCTCCCAAAACGTCAGCTCACGGTTGAGTTCAATACGGATGGCCTGATAGGTTCGTTTGGCGGATGGCCGCCGTGACCCTGAATCTTCTGAGGACAGACTGCGGATTACCTCATTGAGCTCTCCACCGTCTCAATCGTCTTCTCTTGTCTGGCCAAAAACGATGTTCTTGGCAATATTTTTAGCGAAAACGATCTTCCCCGTAATTTCGAATCATGCGAAGAAGCTCTCTTCGCTGTATTCGTCGACAATATCTCTGGCGGTCGCTTGGATTGCGGCAATCCATCCGCATCAAAAGCGCCTCCTCGTCCATATAGGAAAAGCCCCGCTCCAGCGTATCCAGCTGATAAGAGAAACGCCCAGATCCAAAAAGGATCATTGAGAAGACAATTCCCCAACTCCTCTAAAATCTGGCGCATCCGCTCGTAATTGCTTCGAACGATCGTAACCCAGTCAGAAGTCCTTTAGTTTCTCTTTTCCGGCCGCGATGGCATCCGCATCCTGATCGATACAGATCAGACGTCCCCTCCGGACAAGCGGGACGCGATCTGGCAGGATGTCACGCCGCCCATCGTGCCATCACATAAAATGCCATCAGGCTTGACGGCGAGGCATCGATCGTCTCCAGAGCATGACCGAATAGTGTTTGAATTCCATCTTTGCTCTTAGATCCTGATGCCAAGATCCGCCATGTGCTCAGCCACCTCATCCATATCCTCATAGCTGTTGGTCTCGTCCCAGAGCTTCTTGTCCCAGATCTCGATACGGGTTGAGACTCCGGCCAAAACCACATCCTTGCTCAGCCCGGCATAGGCGCGAAGACTGGGAGGATCAGTACGTCCCTGCTTATCGATCTCGCAGGTGGCGGCGCTAGCGAAGAAGAAACGCATGAACTTGCAGGGCATCCTTTGTGGTCATCAGGGTCTCATGAATCTTGGTCTCAGCTTATGCCCTCCTCGGCCGAGTAAACGAAAGACAGCCCAGTCCAGTCCCTTGGTCATCACAAAGCCCTCGCCCAGTTCTTCACGGAACCTAGCGGGAATGATCAGACGTCCCTTGCTGTCCACGCTGTGTTCCTTACTCTCCCATGAACATATGGCACAAACCTCCTTTCCTCAGATTTCTCTTGATCCATACGCCCGCAGCAGCGTTTCCTGACCACTGTGGATAACTTTTTCATCCCGTAACTTTTCCACAGAGTTTTCAACCATCCACCACTTTGTGGCATTTAGTTACCACTTCGTACCACTTGTCCTGTATTTTAACCCTGACACGAGAGGCATTTCAAGTGCGAAATCCTCTGAAAACAGCAGGCTTGTGAGCTGGCAGCCTGGTGGAGGCAAATCCCATACAATAAATTGTGTTTTTATTCCTTTAATCTCTATATATAGTGCAAGAACATATATTTTGTATAATAGTCACAGTTTCACATTTTCTACTACATTTTTCAGTACTATTGACCATTCTTTTCCGGTACTTCATTTCTGCGCGCTAACTCCCTGCACTCCCCACATCCTTGATCCTCCTCCCTGCATGTCTCAATCTTGCGCTACTGTCCTGCGCCTCACTGTCCCTGCATATCTCTGTCCTGCCCGCCCCTCACTGTCCTTGCCTCCCTGTCCCCCGTCTTCTGTCCTCATGTCTCCCTGTCCTTTTCCCTTAGATCTGCACACCTGCTGACAAATGTCAACAGGTAACTTCCTAAAATTGAAATTCCGTGTAGCTATAGCTTTTTCAAGAAGAGCAACAAAGGCCGGTGGACGCTAAATAACTGTATTGACTCTATCTCATATACGAGAGTAAAATTATTAAATATAGAGGAGGTGAGTCCATTGTTTTTCGTTTTACCCCATCTTCATATACATAATAAAAGGAGCTTATTTTATGAAAAACATAGAAGCTTTCTATCGATTCTATGATCGGTCTCTTTAGCTTTTACTCTTTTTCCTTCCCTCTTATGGCATGTGATGGATGGTATACATGAGATATATATAAATCTCGATTACGCATATTGGACTGACTACGAAGGACATTTTTCCATGAAAGAAAAACTCCTTATTCTCTGTATCGTTTTTGGGGTTTTTATATGCAATTACCGCTTCAAAAAGTCCGAACGAGATCACAGCCTTTTTAATATCCGAGAGCATAGGATCCAGCTCTGTTAAAAGCAAAGAGGCATATATCATCTCCATAGACAACGATAATAAAATTCTTCAGGTCTCCTTGGTAAACAAGAGTGCGGATTCTTTATTCCTCCCGATCAAAATGAGCTTCTGTTAAAATATGACGAGCTGGTACCGCATAATTTGCAGTTTTGGCTCCGGGTGATCGAATCATTTTTTATTTCTTTTATTCAGCAATAGGCAAGTCGCCCATGCGCATCTTCTATCAGCCGCTCAAAGCTGCTCATTAGGGAAATAGTTTCAGATGAAAAGCGGTTTTTGATTCAGTGCCTGTAAGGCCAGCCAAAACCGCTTTTCGTCTCTCTGTCGAAAGTCCTGTAACGTCATTCTTCGATCGAGACAATCCCACATATCAAATGGTATTTCTATTTCTCTTCTTCTGATTTCTGAGCCCTTCTTGTCCGAATCAGTTTCCCTTTCGACATCATCCTGACCTCGGGTTATAGGACAAAACGTGTTGATAGCTTCAATCCCATTGATCATAGAAGCTACCTGCACCTTATGGAAGTCGCTCAGACGACAGTGTGGCATCGTCCAGTTATCGAAAGACTTTTCTGCAGTTTTGCTTTCTCACTCGTCTTTTATATATGGCGGCAATGCTCTTATCTTGTAGGCATTGTATCAATATCTCAGATAACGAAAGCGGTTCCAGCGCGTATGCTGCACCAGTAAACCGACTTTTATTCATCTCTCGATCGAAAGCCCTCTATGGTTCCTTAACATCTCTTGGAGAGCTGAAGTTCCTTGAGCGATTGGTTCATGACATGTGTTAATGAGCTGCACATCTCACACTTAAACCATCGCTGGCAGGCTCGCTCGTCTTTCAAGATTTTACTCATCTCATTCTTCAAATAGGACAATTGATTTGATTCGTCTATCTTCAGTCTCTGTTTTAGGAAGATTAAATCCCTTCAAAGACTTTCTACGCAGGGTTTGAGGTGCTTTCTATCAACACGTTTGTCCACCCTCAGCAAGTTTCCTGAAAAAGATTGACCTACACGCTTCCTTTATTTAAGCGGCCAGGCTCATCACATTTTTGTCCTATAACCTCCGTTGACTCACCGCCGAACCAGCAGCTGAACCTCCCGGTCGGTTTGTTCCGGCCGTCTGCAGAGCCTTCTTCTTTTCTGGCTCTCTTTCCCTTAAAGGATGTTTTCTGGATCTGATCAGCCCGATCAGCAGGACAAGGAAGCCCAGCAGGGCAAGAATCCCTGCCAGAAGCTGACTGACCCGGAATCCAAGTATTCCAGAGATAGAGCTGGTCTGTGCGGACGCCCTCAATCCAAAAGCGTCCGATTCCATATCCAGCATATAGGTCCAGACACTGTCCCTCTGGAATCGAATATGCTTTTCGCAGCAGCATAAGAATAACAAAAGGGCAAGGTTCCAAATGGATTCCATACAAAAATGTGGGGGCCACCTGGATGAAGGTCTCTCCACCGATGGTCACCATGTGCTGAGCCATAGTCGACGAAATTTCGGAACTGGTTCGTATGGCGGAGACAGGCAGCTGCTAGCTAGGAGATTATTGGTGTACTCCCGAAGACCTCTCGATTGGAAAGAAGTTGCCCCAGCGTCCCAGAACCTGACCGATTACCCAGACCGAGAACAACCGTATCCGCCTGCCAGAAGAAATCTTCTTAACCAGCTTGGTCAGGTTCCAATCATCAGAACCGCTCCGATGATTCCCCGTAGATCGCCAGGCCTCCTCGCAGGTCAAAAGATCTCTGAGATTGTCCCGGTAGTCATCCCACGAGGCCACGATAATAGATACGGCATCCGACCACGGCGGCAATCAGTCCAGATGCACAGATCCAGATAGTCGTCTTCCTTCTGTCCGGTCCGCTTAGCCTCCCGGGATCAGATTCACTCCAATCAGCATGCCAATGGCAATAATGATCCCGTAGTAGGCAATGGTAAAGCTCCGATACTAATATTGCGGCCCACATATAGGTCAGATGGAGTTGGAAAAATAATAGTATCTGTCAATTTTCAATTCTTTCACTGCATGAACCCTGTAGAGACAAGACCAGGCGGGCACTATATTTTACGCTCTAACTTCTCTGCTCGATAATGAAGGGACCGGGTAAGAAAAGCCAATATTCCGGCCACAGTCTCTGCAGTTCCAACCGCAACCATCGCTCCCAAAAAGCCACTGATCATCGCAACAATCGCGCTTACAGGATAATAATCATGGAAAAGCTGTTAAATCACCATAATACCATGCGTTTTACCATAACCGCCAGCCGGTCCGGAATCACCAGCCATTCAGAACACTCTGTCCCGCGACATAGAGGCCTGTGGTCACAAGTAAAAAGCAGCCCTGCCAGGTTCATCTGAAAGGTCCGGTCTGACCAGAAGGTTGAAAATGATCCAGCCGGGCAGAATATCCATCAGATCGTAGACCAGATCAGAGAGCACGGTAAAGGCAAGCTTCTTTCAGACCGGTTCGGCACCTGAGGAAATATAGTCACGCTCCAGTTCCTGATTCAAATGTGTCGGCAGACATCATGAAGATGAAGATGATCATTGCCGCAAGTAAACAGCCAGAAGCCGATTGGGATCTGTCGGCCCAGCCGGTCGTTCACTCAGATAGCTGCGATTCTATCGCCAGATTGATCAGGGCATTGCGGCTGATAATCCCTCACCGCTTCTGACCGCCAGCTGCAGCGCCTTAAAGGAAAAGCATTTGCCCCCAGGCCGCGCCCCATCTGCCCAACGTCATGGCGAAAAATACCGGCGATTTTGATCGTTTCTTATTGCTCTCCAAAAGGCACTTTCTTAGCCCTGGAAGCCTCATCATCTTCTGCCGCTTCTCCGCCTGGGCAGGGCATCCTCATAGAAGAAGACCGGAATCTTCAGATAATGAGAGTCAGAACGATCATTCCCAGAATAAAAGTCATCAAAGGAGCAGCACCCGCATATCTCCTGCCGTCATGGACCAGGAAAAGCAGCCAGCCAACCCAGATATGCGGCACAAAGCGGATCTGATCCGATGTCGCGATCTCAATCAGAGACCATCAGCGGACTGCTGCTGGTCTTGACATAGTAGAGTAAAAGCAATGCCAGCAAACCAAGTATAACATAGACAATATAATGACTGAGGTTTCGATATCTGCCCTCTCCTGAGAGAGAGCAGACTGTAGACAACAATGCTCACAAACTGAATGAAGATCAGCAGAAGTGCCCAGACTGCCACCAGGGAGATCGCTCCATCAGTCCCATGCCATATTGATGAAATTAGGAATCTGAAAGGACATCCAGATCGCCGAGACGAAGAGGAGAATCGTCTGCATCATCGTTCGGAAAGCCAGAATGGATTAGCTGCATAGACGAAGTGAAAGAGCAGTTGACATCTGCCATCTGAAAAGATTGCCGAACCGTTCTTCCCCGCCGAGTAGAGGGGCAAAGAGCAGAAACCAAAAGCCCACCAGAAAAGGGAAGCGCCATACCGATCTGTCTCCTGCTCACCCCTGAATTCTCAAGGACAGCCGCAAAGGATACTCCTGACTCTGCGCCTCGATTCTTTGCCCGGGAGTCCTTCCCACCATCTCCCCGGTCATAGCTCTCCTCCTGCCTGATCTCCTCTTTCTTCCCGCCTGGAGAGGTGGGAGGCAGAATACCGATCAGGGCCTCCGACAACTGCCATAAGGATTATGAAGACAATATAAATGGCAGACCCAGGTTCGAAAGATCTTTCGAATGCTGTTTTGAAACTGTGCGAGATAATAGCCAAAGACTCTCATAATCGCTTGCCTCCTCAGCCTCAGCTTTTTCCCTCAGTCAGCTGAAAGTAGAGATCTTTCCAGGAGGTATTCTGCTCGGCCAGAGACTGCCTAGTCACACTGGCAGAGTACCTGCTTTTAAGATGGGAGCTCATCCCAGAGGTCCTCAACCGAATCAATGATATGGGTTGAAATCACTAACAGATTTGCCCTCCTCACGCAGTTCAAGAATCATCTTCTTTAATTCACTGAATCGCATGGATCCAGACCGATCATGGGCTCATCAAAGACAAGCAGTTTCGGTCTTGGCAGGAATCCGCAGCAGATGGATAATTTCTGCTGCATCCCTTGGAGAGTTCATCCCCAAATTTCTTCCGCTTGTCTGTCAGCTCCATCCGGCTTAGAGTTCTTCCTTATAGGCTTTATAATCCTTGAGCCGATAGGCCCTGGCAATAAATTCCAGATGTTCGTCTACCGTCAGATTGGGATAGAGAGCCGGCATCTCTGGAACATAACCCAGGTAGCGTCTGGCCTCCGCCTTGCCTGTAGGCATCCCGTCCATATGAACCCATCCCTCGTGGCGCAAAAAGACCCATAATCGACTTGATCGCCGTTGATTTCCGCCCGTTTGGACCCATCATAATCAGGATCTCTCCATCTGAAACTCGAAAACTTAAATCATGATTCGCGTAATATTTTCCGTATTTCTTGGACAAATGGGAAACTTCCAGCATAGGTCCTCCTTCTTGTGCCCGGTAAACACGTCTATTTCAGTATAAGGCTTTTTGATTGCTTCGACTGAAAATATCCTGTTTTTTCTTACTTTAACCCCTATCTTAATTCTCCTGATCCTCTGTCACCGCCTCTGAGAAGGCCAGCAGGTCCTCGCCTCAATCGAGGCGAACTCGGTCCAGGCCCTTGTTGAACTGACCGGCAATATTCTCCTCCTCTGACTGCATCATCGTCCAGCTCCTGCATCGCCTTTAAATTTTCTCAGACTCACTTCTCGCCATTTTCCCTCCTCAATAAACAGGAATGCTCTGATCTCATTTTTCTCTCGGTTTGATAAACATCGCGTCCCCAAAGGAGAAAAAGCGATACTTCTCCTCCACGCCTCGCGGTAGGCATTCGTGATATGGTCTCGTCCGGCCAGAGCTGATACCAGCATCAGCAGAGTGGATCAGCAGGTGAAAGTTGATGATCAATCCGTCGATTGCCTTTAAAACTGATAGCCGGATAGATAAGATCTTCGTCCAGCCGGACTTGACAGGAATCGTCCCATCCGCTTCAGCGACAGATTCCAGGGTCCTGGTCGAGGTGGTCCCAACCGCAATAATCCGGCCTCCATTGGCCCTGGCGCGATTGATCGTGTCCGCCGCCTCCTGACCTACCACATAGTATTCCAGGTGCATGCGATCCTCGACCTGGTCCACTTGGACAGGGCGAAAGGTCCAAGCACATGCAGAGTCACCACTGATCCTCACGCCGCGCTCTTTCTGATCTCTCTCTAAAAGCTCCGGTGAAAATGCAGACCGCCGTCGGAGCCGCCGCCACCCGTCAGTGCTGGGCGTAAACGGTCCGATAGCGGTTCTGTCCGCAAGCTGGTGATGAATGTAAGGGCAGAACATTTGTCCCCAGCCGGTCTAAGACCCTCCTAGATTTCCCCTGATGGGAGAAGTGGATCATTCGGTTCCCATCCTCTAGAACCTTCGTCACCTGTCCGACCAGAAGGCGTCCGAAGCTGATCCTGGCTCCCTCCCGGCACTTGCGACCGGGCTTCGACCAGAGTCCCCAGTTGTCTCCACCCGATGATTGATCAACAGGGAGAACCTCTGGCCTGGCTGGTCTCTCCCTTGCCCCTGAGCAGACGTGATGACTCTATTGTTGGATAACCAGGCAGTCACCTGCCCTCAGATATCCCTGATATCATAAAAATGTCTGCTCCATGGGCCCCGGTCTCAGGATCCAGAACCAGAAAGGCGGACTGATCCTCTTTAAGAGGATCCTGCGCAATCAGCTCCCTCTGGCGCTCATAGTCGAAATCCTTGACGTCCATTATTGATCTTTCCTCTCTGACCTTCTTTCCCCGGCGATCGCCGAAGCGGATTCATTTTCCCCGGCAATATCCGCCGGCTCATTTTTCCTGGTCCCCGAAGCCGGTTCCTCCCCAGGATCCTCGCAGCCGGATCCTTCTTTAGCCTTGTAATATGGAACCATAGACGGATTACATCCCTCATCAGAGAGGTTCCTGTCCTTCGCACGGAAGGTCAGAGTGTAGGCTATGGACCTATAGCCAGACAGAATCTGCCGCCCTCGTAGATATCAAAGAGCTCATTAGGACTCCAGGATCCGCTGCAAGAGGCGAAGATATCCTCAATGTCTCACGAGAATCTCCTGCACCAACCATGAGAGATCCTTCTGAGGCCGGGAAGTTAGCAAACCTCATATTTGACAGCAAAAGTTGGCATGACAAACCAGCTCCCCGACATCGAGGACCGCGACATAGACCGGATCCTTGATCCCGTAGTTGCCAGCCGCGCTCGGATGCATCTGACGATATATCTGATCGTCCTCGTCCCTCACGCGATATTGGCCTGGCGACCGATGCAGGAAGGATATCCGCTCCCGGATCATGAAGGATCCCGGTCTCTCATATCCAGCTTGGCCGAAAATCTCTCAACAGCCCCTCATCTGATAGAAATCGATCGCTCCACAGCCGCCCAGCGTCAGCTTAAGACGCTCCTCGGGGAGCTCTGTCAGGGCAGGGACTTGGCCAGGTAGACATTTCCCATCTCGTAGAGCCAAACATCCGCGTTGCGCCGGCTGTAATTGGTTCCAAGCGAGGTCAGAATTCCGTTTAAAGAGCAGGTTCTCATAATGGAGAAGTCCTCTCCCAGGGGATTTGAAATACGGATGGCCTCTAGGCAGGGATCTTCCGCGGGCGCAGAAGCTTGTCAAAGACCCTGGGACTCTCGAAGGAATAGCACATAGCCTGAGAATCTGCAGAATTCGGCCGTATCACACAGATCTCAGGCCTCGATCTCTGTTTCCTGCTCAGACCACCGGCATAAGATCCTCCCGGCAGGCTGGTCGGGATATTGGCATAGCCATAGAAGCGGGCGATCTCCTCCGCAATATCCGCGTCACAGTGCAGGTCCTGCCGGTAGGTCGGGATCTGCAGCTGCCCCTTTTCTCTGTCATATCCGATCCCCAGAGGCTTCGGGTGTTCGATCATCTGCTCCGGGACCGATCTGCGTCCCCAGTAGTGATTATAGGCATCTGCCTGGAAGGGCAGAGTCCAGGGATTGACCCTCCGTAAAATGTCAATCACCCCGCCGACCACCTCTCCGGCGCCCAGCTCTCTATCAGCTGGCAGGCCCGGTTCATCCTCAATGGCGAGATTGGGATCCAGTCCCTTCTCGAACTTAGCGGAGGCGTCTGTGCGCAGACCGGCTCTGCGGGAGGACAGGCGGATATTGGTCCCATCGAAGGTGGCCGCCCCAAAGAGCATGGTATGGACGTCATCCGTGATCATGGAATTTGTCCCCGCCCATAGTCCGGCCAGGCCGATCGGCTTGTCTTTGTCACAGATCATCAGCATGGACGCGTCCAGCGTGTGCTCCTGCCCATCCAGGCTTGTAAACTTCTCTCCCTCGGCGGCATTTCTGACCACAATCCTCTGACCGGCAATCCGGTCTAAATCATAGGGCGTGCATGGGCTGGCCATATCCTCCATGACATAGTTGGTAATATCCACGATGTTGTTGATGGGCGACTTGCTGCCATCATCAGGCGCTGCATCCACTGGGAGAAGGCGCGATCCTGACATTCTTGACAAGACGAACCGTATAGCGGGCGCACAGGTCATGATTCTTCACCTCCACAGAGACATGGTCCCTGACATCCTCCTGGTTTCTGCTCTCTGTTACCGGATCAGGGCAAATCTCGCTGAAGGTCGCTGAGCCTCTCGCTCAGCACCCAAAACAGAAAAGCAGTCGACGCGGTTGGAAGTGATTTCATACTGACGACAACATCATCCAATCCCAGAGCCTGACCATCATCACCAAGCACAAGGTCCGCGTCTCTCTTCAAAGACATAAATGCTATACTCGGGCGCCTCCGGGGATATATCCCGGCTGCTCAGCTCTTCAATAGAACACATCATGCCCTCGGAGGAAACGCGGAGCTTTTCCGGCCTTGATTCGGATTCTCCGTCTTGCTTCCGTCATGCTCCCGCC